>Ga0222717_10000038_pt1 | contig 101047 bp, 101 predicted proteins | sample C33_18DmetaG_FD_165053 | JGI IMG/M metagenome (GOLD analysis project Ga0222717, IMG submission 165053) | Estuarine water microbial communities from San Francisco Bay, California, United States - C33_18D | ecosystem: Environmental > Aquatic > Marine > Unclassified | place: USA: California... | reverse complement strand
AATGAGCGAACTCACATCTCGCAATCAAGAGTTGAATCGTGAGAAGCAAACTTACTTGAAGATCTTCAAGGACCACAACCTTACCCGTCTTGCTCGCGCCAAACCCGGCATGATTGAGAAACGAATAAATAATGGAACACAGAAAGTGTTTGAGGCATTAGAAAATGATACGAAAGAACTTATGGATATTGATGATACCGATGCTGGCGAGTTGTCAGATGCTCCCAAGACTGGAGTGGGGTCCGAAACCGATAGTGGTTCAACCGGAACCACAGATAGTAACGGTAACTGAGAAAGTTCCTTTACGGATCTACCAACCACCTCTTCCTCAAGAGATTGATTTACTCAGCGTAAACTTCTTTGTCATCACCGAAGAAAACCTTGAAGAGAAATTCAAAGAGATTGAGAAGATGCTCGATGGACAGTTCGTCGTGTTCGCACTCACTCCTGATGGATACGAGAAGATGGCAGAGAACTTCCAAGAGGTTCGACGGTATGTGAGACAACAGAAAGAGTTGATTATCTACTACCGTGAAGCAACCACCGAGTCCGAAGGGACTACTGCAAAAGAATGGCAAGAAAACAATGAGCGTTGATTTGTCATGGTTGCCTGATACAATTGCTGAAGGTCACATGCCAAACAGTGTTGAAGTGTGCGAGATCTGGAGACAGATCAAAGCAACCACAAATTTTAAAACGGTGACTGAAATTGGTTTCAATTCTGGTCATAGTAGTTCTATTGTCATGTCTTTGTTTGATGATGTTACTGTAACATCTTATGATATTTGTTTTCATCCAGAGACTCTTACAAACTCTGCGGTGGTGAAAAAGCATTTCGGTAACAGATTTAACTTTCATCCTTATCACTCGTACTTTCTCAGAGAAGATTATCTAGCCGGCGTGACACCTGTTGAAAAAACAGACATCATTCTCATAGATGGCAGTCACCGTGGATTCTTTGTGAACAGTGATGCCGAGTTAGCCGAAGCCGTTGGATTTGAATGGATTCTTTTTGATGACTACGACTTTGGATCTGTTCGTGATCAAACCCACCGAGACACAATGTCTTTTCAAAATTCATGGCGATATGAAACTCGCAATAACAATGGCACCCCCGGTGTAAGTCAGTTAGGTCTTTTCAAAAAAACACTTGCTTAACCTTACAGATTGATATATAATAGTTCCACTGAAACAAACATAAACCTTGACGAATGAGGAAGTCTAAACATGCCCAGTAATTATTTGCCCACCAGTTATCAAGAATTTATACACCTGTCGCGCTACTCGCGATGGCTACCCGAAGAGGGGCGACGAGAAACCTGGGAGGAGACCATTGCTCGGTACTTTGATTTCTTTACCGAACATCTCTGGGATACGTGTGAATACAAACTACCTACAAAGATCCGTAACGAACTAGAAGATGCTGTTTTGGCTCAGAAAGTCATGCCTTCTATGCGGTGTCTGATGACTGCGGGTGAAGCACTCAAGCGCGAGAACATCGCTGGTTATAACTGCTCATACATTGCAGTAGACAAGCCTTCGTCGTTTGATGAGATTCTTTATGTATTGATGAACGGTACTGGTGTTGGGTTCTCGGTAGAACGACAACACATTTCATTATTGCCACGTGTAGCAGATGAGTTTCACGATACCGATACCACTATCGTTGTGGGCGACAGCAAACTCGGTTGGGCAAAAGCAATGAAAGAACTTGTTGGTCTGTTGTATGCGGGACAAATACCTGCATGGGATATGAGCAAAGTTCGTGCGGCAGGAGAACCGCTAAAGACTTTTGGTGGTCGTGCGTCTGGTCCACAGCCATTGATTGATCTCTTTCAGTTCTGTGTTGAGACTTTCAAGTCGGCCGCTGGTCGAAAACTGACTTCAGTAGAGTGTCACGATATTGTCTGTAAGATTGCAGAGGTTGTCGTGGTTGGTGGTGTTCGTCGTTCTGCGTTGATCTCACTGTCTAACCTGTCAGATGATCGTATGCGACATGCTAAAGCAGGGCAGTGGTGGAATGACTTCTCACATAGGGCACTCGCAAATAACTCTGCCGCATACACTGAGAAACCTGATATCGGTATTTTCATGGACGAGTGGAAAGCACTCTATGACTCCAAGTCTGGTGAACGTGGCATTTTCAATCGTGAGTCTGCGAATCTAATTTCAGAAAAGTCTGGTCGAAGAATCGTCGGTGAACATGAGTTTGGTACCAACCCTTGTTCGGAGATCATCCTTCGGTCACGTGAATTCTGTAACCTATCAGAGGTTGTGGTTCGTGCGAGTGACAACCGCGAGACGCTACTTGAGAAAGTCCGTCTCGCAACTATTCTAGGAACGTTCCAATCTACTCTCGTGAACTTCAAGTATGTCTCTAAGGGATGGGTCAAGAACTGTGAAGAGGAACGTTTGCTTGGTGTGTCTATGACTGGTATCATGGACAACAAGTACACCAATGGTAAGTTAGGTGATCTACCCTCTCTGTTAGAAGAACTCAAAGCAGAAGCAGTCAAGGTGAACAAAGAACTTGCTACTAAACTTGGAATCAACCAATCTGTAGCAATCACTTGTGTAAAACCCTCTGGTACCGTCTCACAGTTAGTGGACGCCGCTTCTGGCATACATGCACGACATAACCCCTACTATATTCGTACTGTACGCGGAGACAAGAAAGATCCTCTAACCAACTTTATGATTGATAAAGGGTTCCCTGTTGAAGACGATGCAATGAATCCATCACAGACTGTTGTGTTCTCGTTTCCCGTGAAGGTAGACAAAGGTGCAGTATTCCGCACCGATATGTCTGCTATTGAACAGTTAGAGATGTGGTTGATCTATCAGAAGCATTGGTGCGAACATAAGCCTTCTGTTACTATCTCTGTCAAAGAGCATGAATGGATGGACGTAGGCGCATGGACATACAAGAACTTTGACTACATGAGTGGTGTATCGTTCTTGCCTTTCAGCGACCATACTTACAAGCAAGCACCTTATCAGGACACTGATGAAGCAGGATACAAAGAGTTGCTGAAGATTATGCCTAAAGATGTTAACTGGGCAGATCTCAGTGAGTACGAAGCCACTGATATGACTATTGGTTCTCAAGAACTAGCATGTGCCGCAGGCAACTGCGAGATACAATAATGGACGAGTTTAATTACACACTCGTATGTCCTTCGTGTGAAGTGAGTGTGGAATTAAAAGTTTATGTTGAAGATGAGTTACCTGTCTATTGTTCTATGTGCGGTGAAGATGTCAACGAGGAATGGACCATAGCCGACTGATATATAATACCATGAGCGAATGGTATTACAACGACAAACCCTATGAACCCACCGAAGAGGAATTAAACTCTTTGGTGGGTTTTGTGTATGAGATAGAGGAAAAGACTACAGGTAAGAAATACATTGGTAAAAAAGGCTTTTGGCGGTCAAAGATACTTCCTGTCACAAAAACGCGGAAGAGACGGAGGAGGACGCTCGTGGAGAGCGATTGGCGTAAATACTATGGTAGTAGTACTCTTTTAAAAGAAAAGGTAATTGAACACGGCGATCATATATATAATAGAGTGATTTTAAAATTATGCATCAGTAAAGGGGCGATGTCCTATTACGAAGCGAAGTTGCAGTTTGAGAACGATGTCTTATTGAGAGACGATTATTACAACGAATTTATTGGATGTAAAATTCACAGCAAACATGTTAAACTTTAAACAATATATCAACGAAGGGGTCAACGACCCCGCAATCTTCAAAGCAATCTTTCTCGCTGGTGGGCCTGGTTCTGGTAAGTCGTTCATCGTAGGAAAGACTGGGCTCCCTGCATTGGGATACAGAGTCGTTAACTCAGACGATTCATTCGAACTCGCCATGCAGAAAGCCGGTCTCGTACCCATGACACCCGATAAGATCTTCTCTGTGAAAGGGCAAGAGATTCGTGGTAGAGCAAAGACACTCACTGCAAAGAAACAAGAGATCTTGATCAAAGGTCGCTTGGGTCTCACCATCGACGGTACTGGTCGTGACATCGAGAAGTTGAAACGACAAGCAAAAGAACTCAAGAAGTTTGGTTACGATGTCGCAATGATCTTCGTAAACACCGACAAAGAAACAGCACTCGCACGTAATCGTGCACGAGCAAGACAGTTACCTGATGATGAAGTCGCACGTATGTGGGAAACGATTCAGCAGAACATTGGTGCGTTCCAGACGATCTTTGGTAAGAAGAACTTTCTTGTCGTTGATAACTCTGACGGTAAGGACTTCAAGAAAGAGACTCAACGTGCGTATGTTGATGCCCGAAAGTTTACTCAAGCACCTGTAACGAATCAAAAAGCAATCAAATGGATTGCAGACGAAAAGAAAAGACGCGGAATAACCAATTGAAATAATGCTTGACAACTTGTCAAGTCTTTGGTATAATGTACTTAGTGTATCTTTAAGGAGATAGTGAAGTGGTAGAAACAGTTAGAAAACGTGATGTGTGGGAAGTATTTACAGAAGTTCAAAACGCAAAAACGCGGAAGAAAAAAGTCGAGACATTGCGAAGATATGAAGATGAAATGCATATAAGAGATGTTTTGCAAGGTACCTTTGACGAACGTATTAGATGGAATCTACCCGCTGGTACTCCACCCTACACACCAGCGTCCGACGATGCGCCTCCTGTACAATCACTTATGAAACTCCATCTTAGGTTCAAGTACTTTGTTAAGGGCTTGGCCGCAAGTGAAGAATTACCCGCAATCAAAAGAGAGAGAATGTTCATTGACATTCTTGAAACAGTTCACCCCAAAGACGCGGCGATTCTCGTGTCAATGGTCAACAAGAAGAAACCAGAGTTTGATGGATTAACTGAAAAACTAGTGAAGGAGGCTTTACCTGATTTAATCCCATGATGATTATGTAATCCAAATCGATAACAAGGAGACTTGCCTATGGTAGCAAACCAAATAGAACGACTAAAAAAAGACTCTAGGGAACTTGGACATTACATTCACAAGTTAAGTAAAAAAGGTAAAGACGATGCCGCTCATCGTATGCTTAAGAAACAAGCATTTTTAGATGCGGCAATACAGCAAGTCAACAGGGGGTGATCCACATCTAGACGGGTGCCTCAAATCGAGGCACTCTTTTAGGAGAAAATAATTATGATGTACGGCGAAAATAATGGATCCCGCGAAATACTAAAATACATCAAAGGTGGAACTATCGGCGCAGAGATTGGCGTCTGGAAAGGTTCTACATCTCAACATCTCGTTACAAAGACTCTCAAAGAATTACATCTGATCGATCCGTATGCACTACCATCCGACTCCATCGCAAAAGCAAATATGATTAAAAGATATGCACCTATGATCGGTGGAGATAAAGAAGAGGATTTCGTTGCATACTATGATGGTGTGCACAAAAGTATTCTAGAGATGTTTAAGAATCATAACGAAGTTACAGTGCATAGGATGGCCAGCGAAGAATGGTTCGCTCAAGTAGAAGATAATACATTTGATTGGATCTACGTAGATGGTGACCACACATTCGAAGGTTGCTACTTGGATCTAGTGGGCGCTGCCAAAAAGATTAAATCCGGTGGAGTGATGTTAGGTGATGATTACAAATCACTTCAATGGAAAGGGAAAGAAGGTGTTGTACAAGCAGTAGATAAGTTTACCGCACTCAATCCACAGCACAAATTTACCATGCTAGATAAAGGGCAATTCAAATATGAGATCGCTTAATGCCAACCTATGATTTAAGAAATACAAAAACGGGTGAAGAAATTTCACACCTGTGCACTATCGCAGAGAAAGAAGTGATGGTTGCAAGCGGTGAGTGGGAGCAGTTTCACTCACGAATGCCCGCTGACGTTACGCACACGGGTAACATTGTAAACAAGACTAGCGGCGACTGGAAAGATCTATTAAAGAAGATCAAGAAAGAAGCCGGTGGTAATACAGGGCTTTCTCAAGAGAAAAAGCGCAACTATGGATTCGTAGATAACACTATCAATTCATGAAAAACAATCAAACCCCCGATATGCGAATCCGTCTAGATCAGATGGACACAATCTCTCCTATTACGCCTCACCAAGAAGATGCTTGGAAAGCGTGGCGCGAAGGTGATCATCTAGCACTCACTGGTACAGCAGGAACAGGTAAGACATTTCTTGCCATGTATCTTGCACTTGAAGAAGTGATGGACAAAAGTACACCGTATGAGACTCTTCACATTATCCGAAGTGTCGTGCCTACCCGAGAAATAGGTTATCTACCTGGTTCTGTTGAAGAAAAACTCAACGCATACACTGGACCATATCGCGCCGCCGCGACTGAAATGTTTAATGATCCTAAAGCATATGATAAGTTAGTTCATAACAATTATATTACTTTCGAGTCCACATCTTTCATTCGTGGTGTCACATATGACAGCAGTATCATTCTTGTCGATGAAATGCAGAACTTAAACTTTCACGAGTTAGACTCTGTGATCACTCGTGTCGGGCAAGCAACAAAAATAATGTTTTGTGGTGATTATTATCAGTCCGATTTTAAGCAAGAAAAGGATAAATCTGGGGTCAATCAATTTATAAATATCCTAGAGAACATGAAAGCATTTACATGTGTACAGTTTGGATGGGAAGATATTGTTCGATCAGACTTTGTGCGTGACTATATCATGACCAAGGAATGGTTAAACATCAAATAAGGAGATCTAAAATGGATCTAGTAGTGGATTTAGTAACAACTTTCTGGCAATGGGCAATCCTTGCTGTGCTTGTCTTAGTTGGTTTTGTAGTCAGTCACTTTGACGGGCAAGGCGAAGAACGTGTAGGGTTTACTTACAAGAATATGCCTAAGATGTCACCGATGCCTATCGAGACCAAAGACAAAGGATTCTTCAAAGGAGTCTTGATGTGGTTGATGGGTTCTCGTCATTGGGAAATCGTAGAAGACTGGAAGTTTGAACTCGAAGGCAAGAAGTATGTTGTGCCTGCAGGATTTCAGTTTGACGGTGCATCCGTACCTAAGTTTCTTGCTACCTTCTTATCACCTGTCGGCGTATTGCTCATGGGTGGATTAGTACATGACTACGCATATAAGTATGCTACGTTACGTAAAGATACCAAGAAGTATAGTGACATTGGTCCTATCACACAGAAAGATGCTGACATTCTGTTCCGTGACATCTGTATTGAAGTCAACGGGTTTAAAGTACTGAACTATCTTGCCTATTGGTCACTTCGTCTTGCTGGTTTTGTAGCATGGAACGGTCACAAGAAAAGAGGAACACACGTATGAAATATGTAAAGAAACTTATGGGTGAACGTACAACAATGGACGGTGTGGTAATCTGCGCTGTCTGTGGTATGGTCATTCTTTTTGGTGGTCTTGCTAAGATGCTCGCATGGGCAGGTCTAGCATATGGTGCGTGGACTTTGTTTAAAACCGAGAGGTGAAAGAAGTCTAATGAAAAAGTATGATTTTTCCGACCAGACATTATCGAAGATGATAGAAACTGGTAAGTGGTTTGAATATTTCGAAATGTTAGACAAAGACATGGGTGGCGTTGATGCTGGTTATGAAAACAGAACCACCAACCCCCTCAGCAGAACGATCTGTGATTTCCAACGAGCGACTTGGGATATAATCATGTCGTTGGAAATGGACGAAAATATCCGAGAGCAACTCAAGTTCTACATGACTAGGTCGTTCTTTCTTGGTAAAAAGATGAATGCTAAACTGAAGCAATACAAATTTAATTATGACCAAGATTGGTACATCCTTGAAGCAAAAAAAGAAGAAGATTGGCTTAAAGAACTTACTCAAAACATTCCTAATGATAAAGACGAACCAATATAATGTATGTTGCAAGGATTTGAAACAAAACCAGGCACTGATCATATCGTGCGAGCGTTGGTAGCGAGTGCGAGCGGTGTGCTGTACAAGCGAAAAGGTCCTGTGGTTGATATGTGGGAAACTACACGTTGGAAAGGATGGCGAGAAACCTATAATGATCCTGTAGCATTCTTTGGTATTCTACGCGGCACTGCATCTCTTATTCAGAACGCCCGTGAATGGTATTATTTTGATCATGCTTACATTGCAGGAGCAAAACACGGTAATACTTTTCTGGGTGAACCAATCTATAGACTCACTAAAAATTGGTATCATGTCCGAGAAATTCAAAATCTAGACAAAAATGCTCGCGCTCGCATCGCAAAGTATAAAGACAAGTACGAGATAAAACCTTGGCAACAAGACGGCAAATACATTCTCGTATGTCCACCGACACCTAATATGGAATTCCAGTTTGATAAGAAAGATTGGCTCAATACCACGTTACAAACTCTTCAAAAATATAGCGACAGACCTATACTTATTCGCGACAAACACTCGACCAAATCTTTAAGTGATGATTTAAAGAATGCTTATGCCATGGTGTCATGTACAACCGCGGTTTGTATTGACGCTATTCTCTCAGGCGTGCCTAGTTTTTGTGATGATATAGCAGTAGGAGTTCCTATGTCACTCACTGACTTTAGCAAAATAGAAACTCCTTACTATCCAGAGGACAGACAGGAATGGATAGATACATTAGTGGCAAATCAATTTACAATGTCTGAAATTAAAAATGGTACTGCGTGGGAGCATGTGCGTAACACCTGAGAAATATTATGTATAATGAGAATCAACTAGGCACTTTAGAAAACTACACCTCATCGTCTTATAATCTGGCTGATACCATGGCACTTTTGCTGTCTGGTCCTAGTGGCAGATATCTAGAAATAGGCGCACACAAACCTATCAAAGCCAATAACACGGCTCTTCTTGAGTTGAATGGTTGGACAGGTATCAGTCTAGAAATATCGCCTCGCATGGAACAAAAGTGGGCAGACGCTGGCAGAAATCCGACGATAGTTATTGCTGATGCGATCAAGTTTGATTATGCTGGCATAGAGGATAAACATTTTGATTTTATTCAGTACGATATTGATCCAGCAGAAAATACATTTAAGGCTTTCTATCAGACAATGAAAGCGAATCTTACTGCTTCATTTATAACTTATGAGCATGATATCTATCGTGACGGTCAAGGCAGAATTCTTAAATCTCAAGTTTATGATATGCTACATAATAGAGGTTACATACGTTTGTTTGAAGACGTTCCTGTACTAGATAGTCCTCGTCATAAACACGAGGACTGGTATGTAAAAGAAGAGTTGCAAATACCTTTCGACCTGTCAATGACTTGGTATGACTGGGCAGAGCAACATTTAAATGAGTTTGTTCCACACACAAGGAAATTAGTAAGAGGTTGAACGTGCAAAGTATTACGGAAGCAATGAAGCATTATCTTGAAGGCAAAAGAGCCTATCATGTTATTAATTGGAATACGTTTCTTAACAATCCTGTCGGTGTCGCAGAGCATGGTGATTTTATGGAAACGTTAGAAAAAGAATTAGAGTCCATCGCTAAATATGATGAGTTACTCTCAACACTGGAGAAGTTATAATGAATCGTGAAGAAGTTTTTGAAACACTAAAAATCGATGAGGGTGTTAAATATGAAGTTTACGCCGACCACCTCGGATACCACACTTTTGGTGTCGGGCACCTCGTTACGAATGACGATCCCGAATGGGGTAACTCGTTTGGCACTGTCATCTCCGAAGAGAGAGTATGGGAATGTTTTGAAAAAGATCTCGACACCTCAATCAGTGAGTGTCACGCTTTATACGGCAAAGGGGACTTTGACGCATTTCCCGAAGAGGTCCAACAGGTATTGGTCAACATGATGTTCAACATGGGTCGGACACGATTATCTAAGTTTAAAAATATGAACAAAGCAATTGCCGAAGGTGATTGGGCAAAAGCGGCAGTAGAAGGTCGTGATTCACGTTGGCATAAACAAGTGACCAATCGTGCAGAACGATTGATGGTTCGTTTGGAAAATGTATAGAGGAAAAAGGTAGTATTGAAGTGGCTAAGTATGGTAAATTTGATCCGCGAAACAAAAAGCGGGAAAAAGATAAGTACAGAAGTGAGAGCAAACGCTCTAAACCAGTAAATAAAAAGCCTATGATTAAGGACTATGAGACTAAAACTGCGTGATCCCAATGGTGGGAATTGGTATTTGTTGGACGAAACAATCAACTTTGCGGGAAGATCTGGCATTGGTGATGTAATGTTAGGCTTAAACACCGCATTCTATTGCTCACACATGTTAAAAAAAAAGTTACTCTAAACTTTTACTGGCCTAACGACAAAGACTGGACGTTTCACTTTGAAGATCCACAGACACTTGTGGAGCAACAAAGATATCTGCACACTCGGATGCATGACTACGGTAATGTAGACGTTGATGTAAATAATATTTTCAACGCCGACACGAGTTTTCTTGATGGTGCATTGCACTCTGGTATTGAGAACAAGTTTGGTTATAGAGTTCTTCACAATATCAATACGTGGTTTTTTCGTGAACAATTTCTGAACGTGCCTGTGATTGACAATCTGGTCGTGATATGGAGAACGAAGTGGATTGATTCTAAATATCCACCGTTTAAAGATAGTTATGATTCGTCATACTGGGATCTAATCATACCTATTCTGAAGATGAAAGGCTTTAATGTGGTAGAGGTAACGCACCGAACGCCAATCAGTGAAGTCTTTCATCTGATATCACGCTGTAGATTTATTGTGGCATACAACGGCATGTATCATTATCTGGCAAAGAACATGATCAAGCCTATGATTGTACTAGGCAACTCTAAGATTATACGGACACACAATCCACAAGCCATACACTTCTATGCACCCGAGAAAGACGAATCGCCCAGAACTGTGTTAGATTACTTACTAGATATAGAGACCAATTTACCTTTAATGGAATTCAAGGCGAATGACGTAAAGCGAAGATTGTATCCTAAAATATATGGCAAGCCATTATGATTAAACCAGCAGTGGGAATGATTCATCTACCAGGTGATCCAATATCTGAAACGTACAAGAATCTTGTTGTCAATTCATGGATCAATGATGGTTTCAAGGTCTACTTTTATCCAGGTACAACACCCATAGATCTTGAAACAATTAACGAACCCTTAAACTTTGGTCTCAAATCACAGGGACGCAACAAAGGGAAACCTCTGACTGATACAGAGAAGTCAATATGGTACAGCCACAGAAAAATGTGGGACATGGCGTCTAAAAAAGCAAACCCTTTGATCGTAATAGAACACGATGCTCTCCTTCTTCAACACCTTGACTTCTCATCTATTGAGCGATATCCTATCGTAGGCATCTGTCACTGTGGTTTGTTGTCAAAACATTCTGAACGAGGGTACAGAGTCTCAGCGGGCGGTGCTTACATTCTTACATCACGCCTTGCACGAAAGATGATCTCAAATATACCCGAAGAAATCACCATCAATAGCGATGCTTACCTTCATAATTACATCACACGATATGGTGTTTTTAATCATCACTATGTCACACAGTTGTACTTGCCTGACGTAGGAAGTACCATTCAACATGACTGATCTAAAGGTATTTTTAGGCTGGGATCCACGAGAGAATGATGCATACGAGGTAGCCAGAGCCTCTATTCTTGAGTATGCACCTGAAGTTCAAGTAACACCTATTGTTCGCAGTGAACTAGAAGACTTAGGTTTGTATGACAGACATCATGACACCCGAGGCGCATCTGAGTTTACAATCACACGATTCTTTGTGCCGTATCTAAGCAAATATAAAGGGTTGTCTTTGTTCATGGATTGTGATATACTATGTACTACGGACATTAGAGAGATATTGAAAGAAGTAGATCCAAAAGACGCTGTGAGTTGTGTTAAGCATGATTACATACCTAAGACGGCAGTGAAGATGGACGGTCAAACACAGCATAACTACCCGAGAAAGAACTGGTCATCTGTCATGGTGTTTAACAATGCCAAGTGTAAGATGCTTACGCCCGACATCGTGAATAGTGCGACCCCTAAATATCTGCACAGGATGTATTGGGCATCCAGCATAGGCAAGTTAAGTCACACGTGGAACTATCTTGCAGGTTATTATGATGATATTGAACTACCTAACATCATTCATTATACCGATGGTGGTCCTTGGTTCAAGGGCTATGAAGATTGTGAATTTGCGAGTGAGTGGATAAATTTTTATGAAAAGATTAATATATCAGGTCATGGTGGGAGAGAGTCGCGACAGTAAACTGTATGCTCATTGCATTCAGTCTGTTCGTGAGTATTGTGACCGACACAATATCAACCACATTGTACAGACACAACCAAAATTACGAATATCACCTGATCCTTTTACTTCTAATAGAAGCCGAGAATCTCATCAAAAGCATGGTGGATATTTGCCTATCTATGAGAAAGAAAATGCATTTGATCTGTTAGATTCTTATGATCAGATCTGTATCATTGACGCTGACATCTATATCCGAGAGGATGCACCTAACATCTTTGATGACTTTGGTACTGACAAGGCATGGGGATCTGTGTCAGAACGAGAGATGCCTATTACCTTTGAGTACACAAAAAAGATCCTCAACTACTCGCAGATGCAATACGGTAATCTACATAATAACAAGATAGACTTCAAACCCAATGGAGCAGGATTTGAGTTCTACAACATGGGTATGATTCTGATCAATTCAAAACTGTTCAAGCCTTTTCTCAAGGGTCAGACTGCGAGTCAGTTTATCAGACGCTTTGAGTTTGCAAAGTTTGTTGATGGTCAGGGTGCATGGAAATGGAGTACCGATCAGACCTTGCTTAACTACTTTCTCAAGAAAGACAGAGTGTCTGTCAAGCATATGAACTGGAAGTGGAATGGTCTGTACACTGCCAACACCCAGATATCCGACTGTCATTTTGTACATTTCTTTTTGAAAGATAAACTGCCTAACAAAGGTGAAAACGTAGACGAACTAATGAAATTGATATGAACTTTGAAGAAAAAACACAAAAATATAGTACATGGGGTGACAAGTATCTTCAACACACCGATGTGTTACACTCTATCCAATATGAAGACACGTTCAAACCTATAACGGTTCAACTGTGTCCTGTTGAGATGTGTGATAGTGATTGTCCGTTCTGTTCTGTAGCAGCCCGACCACTCAAGAGTTTTATCAAGTGGGAAGAAATGGTAAAACTGTGCGCCGACTTTAAGAAGTTGGGTGCCAAAGCAGTAGAAATTACCGGCGGTGGTAACCCTCTTTTGTATCGTGACAAGAAAGCCGGCAAAGATATCAATGATGTGATTGAATTGTTTGCTATGGAAGGTTTTGACATAGGCATTATCACCAACACAGAAAAACTAGAACGACATCTAAAACCCAAGTTTTATAATTTCATCAACTGGATACGAATCTCTCTGATCAAATTAGACGAGGGCAAAGAACCCGAAGACTATGATTTTGGATCATTTCCTAGAAGTCGTATGGGATTATCTTATATCATATATGATGGTAGCGATGAACCCGATGTGTTATCACGCACCGGTCGTGTTTACAAAGGCACAACACCCGAAACAATTCAACGTATAGCAAAGGTCATCGAACTCAATCCTGAAGTAAAGTTCTGTCGCATCGCGGGTAATGCATTGATCGAGGGTGCACAGATAGAAGTTCAGAACAAGTTCAAACCCGTGATTGATGAGATGAATACTCTTGACAAATTTTTCATCAAAGATATTTGGGGTGACACTCATGCATTTGATGCGGGATGCTATGTTGGGTTGACACGTCCTTATATTGCACCACATCCAGATGGTGGTGACTATCAAGTGTATGTGTGCACGAGTCACGTACTAGAACACCGAACATATGATTTAGATTTTAGCCTAGGTAATATAGAAGACGTGATAACAATCTGGGAAAAGTGTAATCAAATGTATGCGATTACCGGTGTGCCTTACGAGATACGTGGCGCAGGAGATGGTGGTTGGAAAGATGCGTGTTCTACTTGTTTATATTATAACAACAATCGTTTATTGCATACAGTAGCACAGCCCATGGATTATGATGATAGGAATTTCGCATGACTTTTGATGAGGAGTATTTTAAAACAGTTAACTATATTGACTACATGAAGAGAGGTGGAAGATATGTTCAACTAGCAGATGAGATCATGTCACATTTAAAGGTTCATAATCTTGATAAAGGTCCTATTTTAGATTTTGGCTGTGCTGTCGGATTACTACTTGACGGGCTTCGTGAAATAGGGTATAATGATCTATACGGTGTAGATATTTCTGACTGGGCTGTTGAACAAGCCCAGAGCAGAGGTCACCAGGTAAATAAAGAGCCACTGTACGACTCGGTGCATGGTGTGACCTTTGCTTTAGATGTGCTAGAGCATATGAGTGAAAAAGATTTGGAATGGTTTATGGTTAATCTACAAACTAAACTGTTGGTTTATAGAATACCTATTCGTCGCGAAGAAGATGATGATTACTTTTTAGAATGTTCACGAGCAGACTCAACACATACTATTTGTTGGACAAAGAAAGAATGGAAGCAATATTTTAAAGATAGGAATTATATGCCACTTGACATCAATCTTCATACCATTTACAATGGCACTGGTGTGTATTCAGGCATAGCGATTAACCGCGCTTTTTTGGATTATTTTAATGAATGATATAGCAGTCAATGCTTTAAGTAGACGATCAAATCGAGTCTGGACAACACCAGGTCTCGGAGACCGAGCGTTAGTTGTCGCAATGCTAGGCAACTATGTAAAGAAACATGGACCTACTCGTTTGCACTTGAACAGAGAGCATACTCGAAATGGTAGAATTGAGAAGTGGCTAGAGATGGCACAGTTTGTGCCCGAAGTTGAAGTGATTATGCATGATGTCGGCGCTATGGCTGACGGACCGTGGAAACAATATCTTTCAGGCAAAGGGTACGGTGCTCAGTTATATTACTTTACTGAAAGTGTTGCAATAACACCCATGGGAGATTTCAATTTACACACCTATCTCAAGAAATCACCTCTGCTACCAGCGTCACCAGTGGATTATGATTTGCCTGAAAAGTATATGGTTGAGCAGTGGGACTCTACTGATCCTAAACGACGAGCCATACCTGCACAGAAGAAACAAATTCGTAAGAAGTGGCTAGATCAAGGCTATGAGTTGATCACGATAGGTGGTGAGGCAACGTCTGATTTTGCTAAGTATGATCTTACGAATATCAGCCATCTGGTCGCAAACAGTTCAGGCTTTGTGGGTGTCAATTCAGGTATGTTCTGTTTCTCATGGCTGTTTCTACCGTTCGATAAGATCTGGTTCTATGGCAAACCAGGTCAAGATCATGTGGATTGGATGGCAAAATGGTGTAACTTCAACGAAGGTGTATCGGAGTTCAAGGCAGAGAAATGAAAGGCTCTATCATATATGTGAAAGGTCATGAAAAGTCTGAGATTCAAGCGCATGAAGCATACGCATCTTTTAACAAGCATGGTTGGAATGTTGAGATGGTTGAAGGAGTTACTCCCGAGACCCTTGATGATAAAGAGTGGGACGTTGAATGCATAAAAGGTGGTAGGCTCATTGGCTTTCAACAAAAAGGCGAGCGATCTTATCTGACAAAGAAGTCTTGTCTTACCAATCACGCAAGACTGTGGCGAAAAGTTATAGAGAAAAAACAACCTATGGCATTCATAGAGCAAGATGCTATTTGCGTTGGACCTGCACCGTCATTTACTGGTGATGTTTTGATTCTTAATGTTGACTATGCATTCTTACCACCATCGGTGCTAGGTTCACTCGTAAGAATGCGTGGCTATAATCCACCCGCAAGTCTGACACCGACATCATTGCCCTCTGACTATCCTCTCACATACTACAAAAACAATGTGTATAAAGGTCATGCGATGATGCCAGGCACTGCCGCATATGTTGTAACGCCGAAGGGCGCAAAGAAACTATTGAAAGCGGCAGACAAACATGGCATTGACCAGTCTGATTTCTTTATCAATAACCACATCGTAGAGATTGAATATATATCTCCAAGTCCTGTAAAATTTAATACAGTTAATTTGAACCTGAGTCATAAATTATGAAAGTAAGTCTCCCTACCTCTATTGGCGATCTCCTTGATCGTTACACCATTCTCACCATTAAGAGTTTAAACATCAAAGATTTTGATGAAACTGAAATGAACGAGTTAGAAGAAGTGTATAATAATCTAGACCTGCCTCAGTCGTGTGACCGATATAAAAACATTCTACTGACAATCAATGAAGAGATCTGGGAAGTAGAGAACTTTAATCGTGAGATGGAACGTCAACAAGACTTTTGTCCAGCATTTATAGAAAGCACACGGTCGGTCTACATGCTCAATGATCTTCGTGCACAAGTTAAACGATTAATCAACAAAGTGAGTGGTTCACATATCCACGAGTACAAGAGTCACGAGGGTTACTAATGAAGAAAGCATGTATCACAGGCATCTATGGACAAGACGGAGCCTATCTTGCTAAACTGCTATTGTCTAAGGGATATAGCGTGTACGGCATATCGTCAAGGAGAGTCAATCAATCAAGTAGTAATCTAGATTGGCTTGGTGTCAAAGGCATTGAGTTTGTGAATGCTGATATGACAGATCAAACAAGCCTACAGAATGTTATCAAAACTATTCAACCCGATGAGTTCTACAATCTCGCGGCAATGAGTTTTGTGGGTAGTAGTTGGGACACACCGGTATACACGTCTAATGTAAATGCAATGGGTGTACTCTATGTACTAGAAGCAATCAAGAACTTTTCACCACACACAAAGGTATATCAAGCAAGTACTTCTGAAATGTTTGGCAATTGTGGCGGCTCTGATCCAAAGACTGAAGAGACTAATTTTGTACCACGTTCGCCCTACGGTGTTGCAAAAACATTTGCTCACAATATGATGGTCAACTATCGTGAGAGTTACGACATGTTTGCCGCTAATGGTATTCTGTTTAATCACGAAAGCCCTATCAGAGGTAAAGAGTTTGTGACACGAAAGATCACAGACGGTGTTGCAAGAATATCTCTTGGTCTTCAAGATAAGATATCACTAGGCAATCTAGACTCAAAGCGAGACTGGGGTTTTAGTGGTGATTATGTAGAAGCAATGTGGCGTATGCTTCAACACGACAAGCCTGACGATTTTGTTGTTGCGACAGGCGTGACGTACACGATCAAAGATTTTCTAGATCTTGCGTTTATGGAAGTTGGCATAGAAGATTGGACACCTTATGTCTATCAAGATCCTGCATTTATTCGTCCTGCTGAGTTGGACGTATTACTAGGCGATCCCTCAAAGGCAGTGAAAGAACTAGGATGGACACCAAAGACACCAATTGGTGGACTTGTTGCGATGATGGTGGAGGCTGACATTGAACGAAACTCATGAAAGAGACTGGGGATGGTGGCATATTCTTGTAGAGAAAGAGCCTCATGTTAAGGTGAAAGAGTTAGTTCTTGAGCCGGGCGGTGCGCTATCCTTTCAAAAGCATAGCAAGAGAAACGAACACTGGTTTGTACTCAAAGGCAAGTTCACATTATTTTTGGAAGACAAGTTGGGCAAGTCCGAGAGAACGTACTCAGAGTACGAGTCTTGTGTCATACCCAAAGGCACGTGGCATCAGGGCTGTAATCCCTTTGATGAACCATGCTCTATTCTAGAAGTGCAGTATGGTACAGAGTGCATAGAAGAAGATATTAAAAGGAAAAATAGACCATTTTGAAAGGCTTTGTTATAACAATTGAAGATTTACCTCAGTCGGTGTCTGTTGCGGAGAGGTGTAAAAAATCCGCTGAAAAGTTTGGTCTGAGTACCGAACTGTTTCCCGCGATTACACCTCAAGCAAACCCCCGTGAACTCTTGAGAAAATTACGGATCAACGATCAGTATTTTAAGGATGATATTGGCAGTAGACCTGATAATGTTATCGCAACATTTCTATCACACTATCGGCTATGGAGTCAGTGTGCATTAGGAAAAGAAACCTTTGTGATCTTTGAGCATGATGCGGTTGTTGTTAACGAGATACCTAAGTTTGCTATCTTTAAAGGTTGTATGAATATTGGTGCACCGAGTTACGGTAAGTTTGAACAGCCCAGTATGATTGGTGTAAATCCTCTTACATCTAAACCTTATTTTCCGGGTGCTCATGCTTATATGCTTAAGCCAGAAGCGGCAAAGGTTCTAATTGAGACTGCAACCACGAATGCGATGGCAACTGACGTATTTCTTCAGAAGGCTGTATTCCCTTGGTTAGAAGAATTTTATCCATGGCCTGTGATTGCAAAAGACACTTTCACTACAATACAAAATGAAACTGGCTGTCTTGCCAAGTACAACTACAAAAAGAATCCTAACAAATATGAATTCCTCAAAGTCTAGAGTATTTTTTACGGGGTGTGACAAAAACACCGAGTGGCAGTTAGAGTGGTTTGCAAAGAATTTCAATAAGCATAATCAGACGCCCTTGGTCTTTGTAGACTTCGGTGTGTCAAAAGAGATGCGAAGACAACCGTTCTTTAGTAGTTTTCATCAAGTCATCGACGCGCCAAAAGTATCTGCTGGTGGTTGGTTTCATAAACCGGCTACAATGAAAATGATTGGCGAATTGTATGATGAGTCTTGTTGGTTAGACACTGACATACATATACTTGGTGATATGAGTGGTATCTTTGATTGTCTAGAAAATAATAAACTCTGTATGGTAGAAGACAAGCCTTGGTCTAAACGTCGAGGCGAGACGTGGCACAACAGCGGAGTGGTTGCATTTCGTGGAGTTCCTGATATACTTAAGACTTGGACTGAGGCTTGTACAAAATCACCAAAGGTAGGCGATCAAGAAGTGTTGCACGATATTGTGAGAGAATCTCCTATGAAACGTCTTATGAATATCACTGATGCTCCTAACAAATATAACTGGTTGCGTATTCAGTTAATAGATGGACAAGATAGTTGGGATAAAGTTGCAATGCACTGGACAGGCGAAAAGGGCAACATGCAAATTAGGAAACTAATGTACAATGAGTAATATTTGGCATATTTTAGGTAATGGTGACAAGGCAGTCTATTACAATCAACGCAAGTTAAAAGAAGGTAAACTGTTGTTGTGCAACATGCCGCCCTTTGAAGTTGACAAGAAGCCCTACGGCACGATGATGGTTGACTTCAAGATGATGATGGCACTCAACGAAGGCACAGTGAAATTAGATGCCTATGATTGGATACTAGGCACACGTCCTCGCATATGGATGTATGAGCAAAGTAATTTTTATCTGAAGTATGCCCGATGTGTCAAAGAGTTCTATACTCATGTACCTTCTTATGCGGGCAATGCGACAAACTTTAACTGTGGTCATGCGGCAGTTCACTATGCCGCTAATAAAAAGAAAGCAGATGAAGTTCATATGTACGGATTTGACACCCTATTTGACTTCAACATGCGATCAGTGACAGATTTGGTGTTATCAAGTGATAGAACACAAAACAACAACTACCGACTGCTGAACAACTGGCGCCCTGTTTGGCGTGATATCTTTCGTGAATTTCCTAATACCAAGTTTGTTCTACACCACAACCATAACAAATTAAAGATACCTATGCTTGACAACATGGAAATAATGGTGTATAATGATAACTTAACTAAAGCACAAACCGTCAAAGATGAATCAGATATATCCGATGGTCGTGGTATGGATCAACAAGTCATCAATCCTGGTGCAGAGATTCCACCCAATCGTGCAGAGCGTAGGAGATTAGCCGCCCTTGAAAGAAAATACAAAAGGTAAATTCATTCATGAGCCAGTGATGATTGGCTATGACGATCTGATAGCAGAAACTCTATCTACTGGTAGAACCTACTCCACACCTGACGGCAAGAAATATCCCTCAATAACAACCATCCTAAGTATACTCAGTGAAGACAGTATACAAAAGTGGCGCGCTCGCGTTGGTGAAGAAGAAGCCAATCGCGTATCAACACGAGCATCACGGCGTGGTACTGCTGTTCATGAAGCGTTAGAAAAGTATGTTAATAATGTTGAGTGGAAAGATTTGCTTGACACACAGACCCCAGATGTGATACAATCTATAACTAGTGTGCGTGATGTTCTGGACAAGTCATTAGGTAAAGTATATGGACAAGAGATCCCGTTATATTCTCATCATCTTAAATGTGCTGGTCGCGTTGACTGTGTTGCTGAGTTTAATGGAAAACCATCAATCATTGACTACAAAACAAGTAAAAAACTTAAACCAAGAAAGTTCATTGAAAACTATTTCTGTCAAGAAACAGCCTACGCAATCATGTGGGAAGAACGCACCGGCATGCCGATTACCCAACTCGTTACCGTGATTGCGGTAGATGCTGGCTCTGATGGTTTGCCGTGTGCACAAGTAGTGATAGAAAATCGTGACAACTGGACAACTATGTTATTGGAGACAATAGAAAAATATGAGCAAAGACAACGTAAAAGAATCGGCTGATTATGATAACTTTATTGGTGACAAGGTTGATATGTCACCGATTAGTCTAGACGCCTTTGGTCTAGAAGTTTCTGGCGTTGACCCTCAGTCTGCTGAAGCACACTGGGTTGGCATGCCAGAGTTTCGCCAAGAAGATCAAAAACCATTCAAGACTTTATATGTCCATTTTCGGAGTGAAGAGGATTATAAAGACTTTGCAGATAAGATTGGTCAGATCTGTACAAAAAAGACCAAGAGTATCTGGCACCCCAAGAACGAAATTACCAAGAATTCATTATTGCGATGGGTAGAAGATGACCAATCCTAAGTATCCGGTATACATTATTAGTAAGGGCAGACATGAATCAATGTTCACCTCTAGATCGCTTGCTAGAATGTGTGTGCCTCATTACATTGCTATTGAGCCACAAGATGAAGCAAACTATGAGGCTTGCTTAGATACGTTCGGTATTCGTGAGTATGTGACGCTATTGGTTGCACCATTCAGCAATCATGGTGATGGTCCTGGTCGTGCGAGAAACTGGTGCTGGGATCATAGTATGAGTATCGGTGCTAAACGACACTGGGTTATGGACGATAACATCTCTGACTTCTATCGCTTGCACGAAAACATTCGGATTCGTGTTGAGTCTGGTGTATGCTTTAAAATCATGGAAGACTTTGTTGATCGGTATACGAATGTCAAGATTGCTGGACCACAATATAGATTCTTTTGTGCGCCTAGTCAGAAGTATCCACCCTTTGTAAAAAACACTCGCATCTACTCATGTCTATTGATTGAGAATGATTGCAAGCATCGTTGGAGAGGACGCTATAATGAAGACACCGATATCTGTCTCCGTGTACTCAAAGACGGTGACTGTACGGTACAGTTCAATGCGTTTCTACAGGGCAAGGGTGCAACACAGACGCTACCTGGTGGTAACACAGAAGAGTTCTATCATAAAGAAATTGGTTATGATAATGAAACTGGTGTGGCTATTCAAGCAGATGAAACATTGCAGGTGAAAGATAGATACAACGTGGCAGGTACAGTAGCCAAGTCACAGATGCTTGTTGATATGCATCCCGATGTTGCAAAGATGGTGTTTCGTTACGGTCGTTGGCATCATCATGTAAACTATGAACCATTTAAAAAATTGCCATTGATCTATAAAGAAGATATAGATATACCCAAAGGCATAAACAATTATGGCATGAGACTAATTAAAAATTATGAGCAACCTCAGAGACGCAACGAAAACACTGCATGATCGGCTAGAATCTTTACCTTTTAATAAGAGGATGTTTGAGGGAAATCAAACAAATGCCGAACGAGCGACCTATCTATGTTCTAATCTGGAAATATTTGAAGTTCTAGATCCTCACGTACCTGTTGATATGAGACGTACCTCTCTCATAGAAGAAGACATAGGCAAACTTAACGAAGCCTTTGCTGACGCACCTCAGACCACGTTTGCTTACACGACTTATCTGGAAAAAGTATGTGATGATTTAAGACCACACATATATCTTAACTATATGGGATTCATGTTCGGTGGTCAGATCATGAAGAAACGATATCCTGAAGCCGCTTCAATGTATGAGTTTAATGACATTGAAGCCAGTCGTGAATACATACGTCAACAAGTCTGTGAATCATACAACTCTCCTCACTGGACACCTTTTGTATCAGAGGTAAAGACTGGGTTTAAATGGCATATAGGCATTTCAAAAGAACTTGGTGCATACTTTAATGTGGGATAAATTTATAGATTTCAGTGATTATGCCAAGATCATGATGGAAGGTTTCTGCGGGAAACCAGAAGTTACGATCAATGGTCCTCACACTGACATTCGTTTCTCATCTAGAAATGTGGATCTTGGCAACATATCCATTATTGATATGCGAGAAGAGAAGGGCATGTGGATGATGCACATTGCGGCATTTGCCAATCCACGAAAGCCTATGCCGATCTATGGCTTTGATGTGATTGTGGGCAAGAATAAAGTCACTGGATGTTTTCATGACATGTCACCCACACAACCTGGTCCTCATCTGACACTAGAAGCCTTTGGTGATTTGGTGTCTTACTACGTACCTCACCGAGAACGTGAACTGCCTGCCTGGGCAAAAGAAATCTTCTCACCTCACATGGTTGTCGCTGGTGCTACCAGTGATGAAAAAGAAATCACTCACTTGTGTCATATGGGCAAAGAGAATCTCTTCTCATGGTTTCGTGATAACTCAGAAGATGATCCACCTGTGACTGAGAATCCTATCTCTATTCTGCAATACGAAGTTGCTCGGAGTAAATACTGCGAGAACCAGTTGATGAACACCAATTCTAAAAACGTTATGATATCATTAGGGTTAGAACCTGAGTATGTGACCGAGTTTAAGAACCGACAGTTTCCTTTCTAATGAGCAATCTGATACCAACTGTATCTGTTGATCAATGGCAGATGATTGAACATCGCAAGAATCAAGAAGCCGAACACTGGCAGAAAATACAAGAAAGAAATGCCCTCAATTCAATTCTCACGATTGAAATAAACACCACCGAACTATGTAATCGCACGTGCGTATTCTGCCCGCGGCATGATCCTAAGGTATACGACAATAGAAATCTACACTTGACTGTGAAAGGTGCTACCATCATCGCAGAAGAGTTGGAAAGATCTTCGTTTGAAGGTAAGATATCATTCAGTGGTTTCGGTGAGAATCTACTTAACCCATGGTTTCCCGAAATCATTAGCGTGTTCAGAAAACATAGACCTAACAACATTATTGAGTGTAACACCAACGGCGACAAGTTAGATGAACATTATACACGTCGGATATTTGATGCGGGTATGACCATCATTTATGTGAATCTATATGATGGTGCTGAACAAGTGGAGCATTTTGATGCTATCTTCACCAAAGCGGGTATACCTCAAGACAATTACCGGTATCGTGTTCATTGGGGTGACATGGAAAATCATGGACTCGTGCTAAATAACAGGAGTGGTGTGGTCGATTGGATGGGTATTGAGGAATCAACAGTAGAAGCAGTAGCAAATCAGCCATGTTATTATCCTTTTTATAAAATGTTTGTAGACTGGAATGGTGATTGTATTCTCTGCTGTAACGACTGGAACCGAGAGCAGGTCGTGGGTAATTTGATTACTCAGAGTCTTCACGATGTCTGGTTCGGCAAGCCTATGAGTAAAATCAGAAGCAAGGTGGGTGTTGGTAATAGATCGGAAACACCCTGCAATAAATGCAATGTAGACGGCACCTTGTTTGGTAAACTCTCCTATGACTTCATAAATGGATTAGAAACATGAAAAAAGCACTATGGTACACCGCTGGTATGCTCTCCTTGGGCATGGCATACATCGGATTTGTCACTCCTGGCATCCCATTTAGCATTTTTCTGGTGTTTTCCGCCTATTGTTTCAGTAAATCCTCTAAAAGAATGCATGATTATCTGTACAATCATAAGCACTTTGGTCCTTTTCTGACTAATTGGATCGAGAAACGCATCTTTCCGACCCGTATGAAGTACGCCATGGTGCTGGTTATGAGCAGTTCTATCGCATTCCTCTGGTTCACCACCTACAATCTCAACGCAGTTCTGTGGTCAGGTGGGTTTATGGCGGCTGTGGCTATCTGGGCATGGAGATATCCCGGGTCTGAAGATGAATGGAATTCACGTAATCCCTCCTGAACATGAAAATAAATCATGTAAAAAGATCTAAAAACTGTTGACAAAACATAAAAAACCTGCCATAATGTACTCATAAATTAAAGAAAAGAGTGCGTAACATGGCAAAAAAACATGCTGAGATCTATACGTTCCCTAACCCTACTGGTCGAACTGCTGAGTTGATCAAGCGACGAAGACTTCAAGTAATGGTTCACAGTTGTCTGTATTACGCTCTGGACGAGAATATATGGGATGATCATAAGTTCGATATGGCTTGTAAAGAACTGGTGGGACTCCTGAGAGATCATCCAGACGCTTATTCTGATCGCTTTGACGAGTACTTCGAGGGTTGGGATGGTAGTTCTGGGTACCATTTTCCTCACCGCGACTCGTGGGTTCTAGGTGCCGCTCATAATCTCCTTAGATCAAAAAGTTCTATTGATATAACCAATTAGTCTAAGAAATGTGTTGACAAAACACCATTCTCGCTGTATAATGGTTACATAAATTAATGAATAAGGGTTTCAAATATGTCTAATGTTGCTTTTGAAGTTGCTCCAAACGATGCTGCCAATATCGCTCGCATCAGTGCCAAATTTGCTGACGAAGGTTTAGTGTTAGAGATGGACGCAGAACGAATGGTTAGTAAATGTGTCCGACCCAGCAAAAGATCACGTCTTGGTTATGTAAATGTGTTTCACATCCAGTTTCGTTCAACCGAACGTATGTTTGAACATGCTGAGAAGCACCTTTTTGATATCGAGGCGAAGAAAGAACACAAGGCAAAACGTGCCGCAGAAAAGAAAGAGCGAACCGAGATGGCACGTAACAGTGTAATCGTTGATGACATTTTTGTTGACTCGTGGGGTTACGAACAGACTCAGGTTGATGCGTATCAGGTTGTTGAGAAGATAGGCAATGCCACTATCGTGTTGCGACCAATTGCTTGTCGGACTGTTGAAGGTAGCGAAGGGCGAGACTGTCAGAACGTTGTTCCTGTCTTCGGTGCCTTCACCTCTGAAGAGACCATCACCAAGCGAATTGGTGAGTACGGAATCAAGATGAACAGTTACAGCAATGCTTACCAGTGGGACGGCAAGCGATCATTCTACAACAGTTGGTACTACTAAGGAAATGAATATGAAACATATCAAAGCAACATTTGAGGACTTCGAGGTGGAGTTCGCTATCGGTACGAGAGAGAACCAAGACACCGTATCCATCACACAGTTAGCATATGAGATACTGAAGGAAGAGGGAGCAGACTGCCTGCTCTCTGAGGTAGAGTGGGTCTCTCTATAATGCCTCGCTTTCGCCAAGAAATAACTGTCTGGGACAAAGCGCCCAATATTCCTAATCACATTTATGTGACAAGGAGTACCAATCTGATTGGCTTTGTCCCTCAAGGCACAAAAGAGGTAAAGTGGTTCAGTAGCCCAATTAAACAATGGTCAGTATCACGGCGTAAATTCCGTGATTTAACCGCAAAAGAAAAGAAGGAGTTAATATTGTGAAAGTTACATCTTTCCGTGACATAATAAAGGAAGAGGTTGTTGATGAATTCGTCCGAGAAGAGTTGGTTGATTCGTTAAAGTATGCCGAAGAGAATCGCGATCAAGCGTTAACGAATGCACTACATACTGTGATCGCTTATTATAGCGTACCAGGCACATACAGAGAAGGCTCCTATGACGAATAAAGTAAGTTTGGTTGGTATGACCAGCCCTTCAGCCCAAACAGGCTGTCACACTGCGGAAGATCTAATTGCGTTTGCCGCACGAGTGAGTAATCCTGCTAACCAGAACAACACCAAAACGTCTGGTAAATTGCTCAAGTATTTGATCAAAGAGAATCACTGGTCACCGTTTGAGATGGTGTCGGTAACGATGGAGATTACCACGACTCGTGATATCAGTCGGCAGATTATTCGACACCGGTCGTTCTCGTTTCAGGAGTTTTCTCAGCGATATGCGGTGAGTGAATCGTTTTCAACGAAGCGTGAAGCGCGTAAACAACACCCGACTAATCGTCAACTGAGCCTGAAAGATGACGATCCATCGCGTCAGACGAAAGCACAAGAGGTGTTTAACGAGATGCAAGCAGAAGTCGCACGAGTAGCAAAAGACTACTACGAAATGGCGTTGAACAATGGTATCGCCAAGGAGCAAGCACGTGCATTGCTACCCGAAGGACTCACCGAGACCACGCTCTATATGTCTGGTACGCTACGTTCTTGGATTCATTACTGTGATCTAAGATGTGCGAATGGTACTCAAGCAGAGCATATGGAGATTGCTCAGATGGCACAATCTATTCTGAGTCAGCATTTTCCTAGCGTCATCAATGCAATGGAGGAATTGCAGAATGAACGGTAAGAAAGCAAAGTTGCTCCGCAAGTACGGAAAGGTTGAAAAGAAGGCAAAAAAGGTGTATAATAGTCTCACACACGAAGAACGTGGCTTAATGAAAGAAGTTGTTGAGTTTAACATCGCAAGGAAGAAGACTATAGAATGAACGTGTTCTACTTACATAATGATCCAAAAGAATGTGCACAGATGCACTGCGACTCGCACTCATCTAAAATGTGTGTTGAATATGCTCAATTGTTGTCTACCGCTCACCGAGTAATTGATGGTGAGATGTGGTATGGTAGAACAACAAACGGCAGACGCATCGCCCGATACTTTCATCCTGATCCAGAGATGCAACAACAATTGTATTTGGCTAGTCATGTCAATCATCCATCTAACATATGGGTTAGAGAGAATGCATCTAATTATGTGTGGTTGTATGACATGTGGATGGAACTAGGCAAAGAGTATAGCCATCGGTACGGTCGTCAACATGCATCAATTGCCAAGTTAGAGTTGCACCTCTTGATACCGCCCATAAACATAGAACAGGGTGAGTTTACACAGCCAACACCTGCTATGAAATCATATCCTCATTGTATAGTGGAAGGTGATTCGCAAACATCTTATCGCAATTTCTATTGGGAAGACAAGCAATCTTTTGCAAAATGGACTAATCGTGCACCGCCGGGATGGTGGATGGAGAAAATAAATGCCGAACAACAAGGGTGATCCAATGGCACGTGCCGATGGTCGCACGAAGCCAGATCGCAATTGGTATCCCGATGACTTTGATTGGTACTTAAAATGGATTGCGTCTGTGTTGATCCTTGCATCTCTTGCTATGAGAGCGGCTGGTGTTGAGTATCGGTATTGGGATTTAATACTAGGCATATCAGGCGTTGCGTTCTGGTTGTGGGTTTCAGTGATATGGCGTGATCGTGCATTGATCGTGTTAAATGCTGTGTCGTTGTTTATGTTAGTGACTACCGTGCTAAAGGAATATGCATAATGGGTAAAGGAAGCAAATCGCGACCACTGAGTGTGGATCGCAAACAATTTGAAAACAACTGGGATAAAATATTCGCGGCGCCGGACAGAGATCTGGAGTATGAGTCAGACAATCCCCTAGAGAGGCCAATTGAAGTGAAAGAACATAAGAAAGAAGTGCGTATTACGGAGTCAAAAGTGTCAAATTTTTTCTCCGATAATGGTAAGAAAGAAGCGGTGGTTCTGTTGACCGACAAAGGGTTTATGGTAGAACTCTATGAACAGTCCCGCTATATAAAGACGATAGATTGCTCTGGCAGATCTATTAACTGGGCTGAAGATGTAGCCGAAAACTATACTCTAGGAATGATTTAATGAAAAAGAATGATGTGATAACCGTTGTTGCGGTAACAGGTGCCGAGTATGTGGGTAAGTTTGACAGCGAGGATTCAGCCGCTCTTTATGTGACCGATCCTCATATCGTTACTCCTGACGGTAACAACCTAGGTTTCATGCCTACAGTTGCAATGACAGGTGCGCCTGGCGTGAGTAAAGTGAAGTTTCGGAAAACAGGTATTATCACGTTTGTGCCTACAGCCGATGAAGTGGTTAAACAGTACGTGCAAGCCACTAGTGGTATTGTATTACAATGATAAACGTGATCGTTGCAGGATATGGTGCGGTCGGACAAGCCGTCGCACACGTATTGACCAAACATTCTGGAGTAAAGGTTCTCATTGATGATCCTGCAAAGGGTTACCATCTTTATCTAGATACATATCCCGATCCGCCTGATGCGGTTGTTGTTTGTGTGGCTACACCTATGCGTGATAATGGATCGTGCAACACTGACCATGTAAAAGAAGTGTTTGAAAAGTATAAGAATGTGAAGTATCTGATCAAGTCTGCTGTTGATCCTGTTTGGCTAAACAAATGGAACTTGTGGCAGGATATCACCGTATCGCCCGAATTCTTAGGTAGTTCAAACATGAATCGCAATACAATGGAAGAGTTTGAGCATCAGACATATGCGATATATGGTGGAGAATCTCCACGATTCTGGGACGAGTTGTTCAGGCCAGTATTGCCTGATCTGACAGAGGTCAAATATTGTACTCTACAACAAGCGGCGTTTGGTAAGTATGTTGAGAATACATTTCTAGCGACTAAAGTTGCATTCTTCAACGAGATGTATAGAATATATCAGGACATAGGGTTTGAAGGGTTTGATCAGATGGTTGATGCTATTACGATTGATCCTCGTATTGGCAGATCACACACACAAGTACCAGGTCCTGACGGCAAGTTTGGATACGGTGGGCATTGTTTGCCTAAAGATATGGCGGCTTTGAGATTCATTGCTGAAGAGTCGCCTTTATTAGATGTCATCTCAGACGAGAATGACTTGCGTAGGAAATGTTGAACCGAGAAGCATTAAAAGAAGTGTTTAGCGACACAATTATTGCAACACTAATTAACTTTCCGTTAAACTTTGTGTTGATTTCTTTTGCATTTTATGTTAAAATGGATGCATTCATTACGACAGTGTTCTGTACTTCGGTGTTATTTGTGATCGCACTGATACGAAAATACATTGTCCGAATTCATTTTCTCAAGAGGAGTAAGAATGCCTAGGACAGCGAAGTTTATCCCTAAGAAGAAAAAGACACTTACACCCGAGCCCAATTGGGCTAAGTTACGTAAAGCCAAAACAGAAGAAGAACGATTAGTCTCATGGTCAGAGTGTGAGGATTTTGTTCACTATGAAGTTACCGATAAAGAAGTCTGTCATTCTATTCGCAGATGGATAGAAACTGACACTGATTGGAATCTTACTGAAGAAGCCAAAGCACTTCCTGACACCTATCTTTTGTCGTTTGCAAAGAACGGTTGGAAAGCCAGACAGTTAGGCTTCATGCCTAAGTCGGTGGAAGAGACCCTACGTAAAGATCTAAAGCCTCTTGTTAAACGTGGTCCTGAACTCAGATCGCGAGTCACACCCGATGGTACAGACTTTTCAGATCTGCCTGATGATTATTGGCTTCATCCTACCAAAGTAAAAATATGGTTGAAGGATTGGAAGAAGCGACTGGCTGAGATGAAGTCATGGGAAGACTCCAAAGATTCAAACCTTCGTATGCAGTACCAAATTACACAGACTTACGTTTACAATATGAATATATATTTACGCACTGGTTACTGGGGTGACTCACACTTCGGTGCGAATCGTGAAGGCAAAGCAATGACGGTATGTAAAGTTCTCGCGTATGATCGTGAGGGAATGGTTAAACGGACAGTAGGTACCTACTATCCTGATATAGGTACTGTATGGACACAGGAAGATCAAAATGCAAATAGGTGAACTAATGCTCACTAAACAGAAATTCACACGCATGATTGAGGATACCGTACGCAATGCACGACTATCTTACATTGATGCTATCGTGCATATATGTGAGCAGAATCAATTAGAGATTGAAGATGTGAAGAAGTATATCGCTGACCCTATCAAAGAAAAATTAGAGGCTGAAGCAAGACGCCTTAACTTTTTACCGAGAGGCAATGAACTGCCTTTTGGTTAAAAAACTCATTGACACGAGAGTATAAATAGTGTATTATATTATGAATAATGTGGATAATCTGAAAATACAAAAACATACAAGGAAATATATATGTCGTTTCAAGATCTAAAACGTTCCAAAGGGAACACTATCGCTAAACTTGTTTCTGCCGCTTCTGGCGAATCAAGCCCCGAAAAGAAATCATATGTGGATGAGCGCATCTGGAAACCTACTGTCGATAAGATGGGTAATGGTTATGCAGTACTGCGGTTTCTACCTGCCGCTGAAGGCAATGATTTGCCGTGGGTTCGCTACTGGGATCATGGGTTCAAGGGTCCAACTGGTCAATGGTACATCGAGAAGTCTTTGACTTCAATCGGGCAACAAGATCCAGTCTCGGAGTCTAACTCTAAGTTGTGGAATTCAGGTGATGATCGCGATAAAGAGATCGCAAGAGAGCGAAAGCGTAGGTTGCATTATGTATCAAACGTTCTGGTTGAATCAGATCCATCTAATCCTGCAAACGAAGGTCAAGTCTTTCTGTTTGTATACGGTAAGAAGATCTATGATAAACTCATGGACGTAATGCAACCCGCATTTCAGGATGAAGATCCAGTCAACCCATTTGACTTCTGGGAAGGTGCATCATTCAAACTGAAGATTCGCAACGTCGAGGGCTATCGTAATTACGATAAGTCAGAGTTTGCATCACCTGCGGCTTTGTCTGATAGTGACGATGAACTAGAAGAGATTTATGATCGTGTCTATGATCTCAATGAGTTCAGTGATCCTGACAACTATAAGACTTATGCTGAACTAGAAGCAAGGTTGAATATGGTGCTTGGTGTTACCTCTGATGCGGCTCCTGTCCATCAAGTGACTGAAGCACCTGCGATGAAGCAGGCTCCTGCGCCTGTTGTCGCTGAGACTGCTGAGGCTGATGAAGATGACACGATGTCATACTTTGCTAAGTTAGCCGCTGAGGAGTAAAGCGATATAACCCTTTCGTCTAGTCGGCCTAGGACGTTCGGTTCTCAATCGGAAAACAGGGGTTCGAATCCCTTAAGGGTTGCCATACAGGGGAGATCAGAAATGATCTCCCTTTTTTTATGCCGCAGAGTATGCGTCTGCGCGTGATCCATTATTTAAAGTAGGACTTGATAACATCGGTGCTTCATTGGTCACCTTGTTCGCACTCGTGTTGACTTGCTTGTTATCATTAATAATTTGTACTACAGAACTACCGCCTCCTGTTGGATCAGTATTCTCTGAGATAACTGATGCTCGTTGAGAGTTGATCGTAGGTCCAACGGCACCTAACATCTCAGCCAATCGCTTGACTTTTGCGTCAGAAATAGTTTCCATTCTTCCAAGTTCATTGTATGCATCAACAATGTTACCAACGTTTGAAAGATCGACTTCACCACCAACATCACTCATGTACTTGATGCCGTCTGCCATTGGTATCAGATTATCATCAATTGCTTGTAAACCGGTAGCACCGAGTAGATCATCTGTACCATCAAGTATACGTTCGAAGGCTGGTCCAATAAATCGTGACAAGAAATCAAAATTGTCTAGCACTTCCGGATTAACAGTATCCGTCATGTACTTGATACCATCGGCTAATGGTATCAGATTATCATCAATACCTTGGAGTCCAGTAGCACCCAGAAGATCATCTGTACCATCAAGAATTTTTTGGAATGCAGGACCTATGAAACCCGCCACTTGTAAAAATCTCTGCTCGTCAACCGCATTGAGTCTATCCATTCCCTCTGCGAGTGGGATGAGATTGTCATCGATCATTTGAAGCCCTTCGGCACCAAGCAGATCGTCTGTGCCATCAAGTATAGATTCCAAGGCGCTGCCGATAATAGGTCCTAGTGTTGCTAACTGTGCCGCATCAACATCATTCAATCTCACAAGCCCATTGGCGAGTGTAAGCATGTTGTCATCAATCATCTGGAAGACAGCCGCTTCACCCGCATCACCCGCAGAGAGTGGTTCAAGTATTGCGTTGAGCCCTTCACCGACTCCTCGCATCTTCTCTACAGTGGGTACTTCAGCCTTAGCCAGCGCGTCAACACCGGTCGCAAGAGCAACAAGGTTGTCATCCATCATCTGAAGAACGCCCGCTTCACCTAGGTCAAAGCCAGATAGAGGCGCAAGCATACCGTCGATGCCTTCACCTACTGCTCGAAGCGCCGCGGGATCAAACTCAACCTCGTTGAGTCTCTCAATGCCCGTGGCTAGATCATTAAAGGCAGTACCTGCAAGAATACGAAGCCCGATTGCACCACCGATACCAGCACCACTGGTAAGTTCAGCGATTGCTTCACCAATCATTCTAAACTGTTCGCCTGTAATCTGTGTGTTTTCAAGATCTTCAAGACCTGTTGCCATTTTAGACAGAGCAGGTCCGAAGTCATTGATTTGAGAGATGAGATATCCAATGCCCGCGGCTGCTACACCGATGCCAAGACCACCTTTCAAGAATGCAGTACCTAACGCGGCAATCATGCCGGCTTCTTTAGAGGGTATTACGGGGTCGCCTAAGGCTTCGGCTTCTCTTTCGCCCGGTTCAGCACTCGCAGGAGCACCAGTGGCAGATCGTGTGCCTTCTGTTGACGATTCGAGCATGGCCGCACGTTGCATTTCAGCATCACGAGCCAATTGATCCGCAAAGGCGGACATGTTGTCCGTCTGTAGGTTTAAAAATTCTGTTTGTAGTTCTAACTCAGATACTACGTCTTGCAATGTTGACATGGTTACGACCTATTTTGTTTTTCTCTTGCCTGTTTTTCTTCTTCCAGCGCCTGCATTAACATAATAAGTTGTATTTCTCGCTCCCAAGGCATCATCATATCTAGTTCTGTCAAAGTATATTTATGATGCCTCTGCAACAAAAAGTTAGTTTTATAATAATTTGCTAACTCTTCATGGGAGAGGCCAACTAAAAAAAACTTTGCATACCTCGCACTTCAATATCATTATGATGCCCGCATTCCTCACAGTCAAATATAATGTGGTGTTCTACTTGCGGCATTGTTCTTACAAAGTCAGACAGTTTTGCAAATTGTGTGCTAGTCATAGACTCAAGGAACGCAAGAACTGTCTCTCGTGGTTCCTCGCTCACATCTATTCGTTCATCTTTTGTAAGGACTGCTTTGAGACTACTCGCCATAATATTGAATGCGGCGTCTGTGGCTTCTTCGGTACGCTCTATCTCTACATAACTTGGATACTTCATCTCAACAGAAATGTCATCGTCAATCTTGATCAAATTCTTTTTCTTACTGTCTACAGGACACTGGACATCATCTAAATTCAATGATGTTTCGTTGGATGCTTTGCATTCACTACAGGGCAACACCAAGTTTACAGTCTCACCGACAGACTTGGCACGAATTTTTACAAAGAGATACTCTAGATCAAATGTTGTAAGATCATTGAGTCGGACTTTATCAGCGGTACATGCCCGAACCGTATCCGACACGGCTTCCATAATCTGATCTTGGTCTTTACTCTCCTTTGCGAGAAGAAGAATCTTTTCTTCTTTGACTAAGTAAGGACGATACTTGACCGATTTGCCTGTTGATGGTATTTTTAATGAATATTTTGGAACGTCATTCAATAGTGGTAAAGCCATAATTTACTCCATATGTTACCGATTAACAAAGATAGAGGCTTTCTGTTTACCGTTCGTAACAGATTCACCTTTCCAACTCTTGTACTCAAAACTTACTGTAATGGTATGAATCTCACCACTACCATCTGCCATTTCAGTCGATGAAACGTTGACAGGAAATGCACGATCAATGATCCAATGATAGTTTGAAATAGCAGGTGTGGCTACATCAATATCAATATCAAGACTCACATTGATTGGACCTAACTTCTTATCAAACTGTTTATTGAATAATGGAAATCCTTTGCCTCGTTCCAACTGATATATGTGAATTGGTGCCACATATTTATCGGGATACTTGGCTTCAAATCTCGCCTCATCGTCCGAGTATTCGGGCAAAATGAACTGTTGCCATGATTCAAAATAATCTCTTACACCTTGATTGTTGAGAACTCGAAACGTGGCTGAGATAGGTGGGTTGACATAACCATGCACAACTTTCTGCCGTGTGACACCAAGATCACGTTCTACGCTGGTCAACTGGCGAGATGGTAGATTTATGTTACTACACAAAAGCCCCATGTCATATCCAGTAATACCCGCTACGGTGGGAAACTTTACAAAGTACAAATTAGTTTTACTAAATCCACCACCATCTGTTATTGCAGATTTAATTTCATCTACTGTGCCTAATTTAAGCATTTATTTTCTTCCTAGAATCTTTGTATACCTGGTTCTTGTTACCTTGCCATTGAGCGGTTGGTAAGAACGTTGCGATTTCCCATTCAGGAGCGGGCACCTTTGCAAAGTTGCCTTCCACTTGTGATGTAAGATAATGTTTATAGCAAGGCTTAAAATATTTCATTGATGCCGCTCGGTTCAAAAAACTATATGTCAAGTTGAACGTGGTACCTTCGTTATATTTTTTGTCACTTGTTACACCCATCAGTTCATCAAGAAACTTGGCTCTCAATGGTATAGGAAGATAGTGTAGATTCATGCCATAAAAACCTTTCTCAGCAGGCCCTATTGCAATGATAAGAGGGAAAGAGTCCCAATATGGAAGTGTCTTTCTGTGCTTTGCGTCATAGAAAAACATGTACATGTTGCCTGTAATTGCATTGCTCTGACGCGAAATAGGTTCTTCTCGCACGAGTTCTCGCCTATTGACACGCATTCGTTGAACTTTTTTACGAAACCACGCACGTGATTCTTTGGTACGAGGCGTAATACCAGCACGAAATGCCTCTTGCTCTACAGTTTGAAAGAGGTTACTCATATCCGCCCATTATATTACGTGCGCGTCGATTTGCTTCGATACTACTTATCACAGTACAAGTTTGCGACCTACCTTGACCACTGCACCATACGGTTTTAGTGGGGTCACCACCTATCAATGCTTGTGCTTGTTCTTCAGTCATTGGCATTGGTGAAAGTCGTGGACCCTGAAGCCCACAACCCACACACATCAAACTAATTACTAATAACAGTGTTAAAAATCTATACATCGCTTCGATTGTCCATCATAGTTCGGGCTTTATTCTGCCAGAGATTTGGAAATATGCCATGCACTAGAAGCACGCCCGCAACTTTCCAAGCAAATCGTAGATGCTGAAAGTATGTTTCATTGACTTCTCTTAAATGGCTCATGCATTTATTTATACGTCTTTACTGAACAAAAAGTCCTCTTTGTGATGAAGCCTTAACTTGTAGCCTTGTTTTGCCATAAATTGTCCGATTGCGATTGCATTGACTATACTGCCAGGTATGTTTTTTAAAATTTCAACCATCACTAGAGGATTATGCTTTGATAATGTTTCTTTCGCACCTTCAAGAACCTTAAGTTCGTGTCCTTCAACATCAATCTTTATAAAATCAACGCCAGTCATTTCAACCGAATCCATAGGCACCACTGGTGACACTAGTTTTTTTCTTTTTTCAGCCATTGGTATTTCTTCTAATGTGCAGTGACCAGTGTATCTAGGATAAAACCATGGTTCCATCTTGTCTGCATGATCACTCAATCCATAATCGTGTATTGTAATGTTGGTTTGATTTTTTGTGTTTTCGCGCAAGCAATCTCTGACTGGAGCAATCAATTCGAATGAGTGGACGTGTTGAAACAGTTCTGAAAATCCTTCAGTCATGAAGCCATACGAGGCTCCAACGTCTACTGCCGTTCTGCATCCATTCAGTGTTTCACTGAGTGTAGGACAAATCATACGATCAAAAACCCGTTCATTGTAATTCATATAATACTGAGAACCCATCTCAGCATGTTCTGCATATTTTACAAACGAGCCTGCTTTTTCAGATGCTAAAAGCGTCCAGTCACCTACTTTTTTTGTTTCGTACATTTCTTCCTCGTAAAGGGCTTCATTTTCTTTAACGGTTTTAGTTTCTTAGGCATGATACCCATTTTGGTCAGTTCAATTTCAGTCCATATTTCAAACTTCCAATCACGATCTTTAGCATATTCAGCCGCGGCTTCCCACTTGTTAATGTTCTTGACGTAGGTGTATCCTTCAGAAATGTATCTTTTGGTACGCTTATTGCCTGTGGGTGGTTTAGTTTCTTTATTGGGTTTGACTTCAATCAGTGTGGTTGTGCCATCTTTCCATGTCACTTTGAAGTCCATAAAATATCGGTGATATTTTCTATCAACCTCATACAGATAAGGTATCACAACCTCTTCGCTTGACCATGATGCCACATCACTGTGAGCATCAAAATACATCATACAGTATTTTTCCCACATTGATCTATATATGACACCAGTGGCATCGCCTTTATATTTTAAAGGATTTTTAACTTTATATCGTCCAGAGTATGCCATAAATGCTTATAAATAAAATAAAAGTATTTAGCGAGTTCATATCCATATGGCAACAGAAGCGCAACTAGAAGCCGTCCGTCAAAGGGCTAATCAAGAAGCATTGGATGCAATTGATCAGGAAGAAAACCTGTACGAAGAAAAGGCTGATGACTCTGAGAACCCAGACGCACTTGAGCCTTCTCAAGAATCCACGGACATAGCACGTGATCTATTTTATCCGCTCAATATGAGCAAGAATTTCCCTGGTAGAATTATCTTTAAGGTTAAAAAGATTGAGGGCGAGAATATTCTTGATGCTGTTGGCATTACCAAAGTTATTGATAAGGGCAGTGAGATTCTATCTTCACTTACCGGTAAAGAAACCAAGGCTGTGGCTGATGAAGGCACTTCATCCGAAGACAGAAAAAAGATCTTTGAAGACTCTAAAAAGAAACAGAAAGAGTTGATCAGTTACGAAAACAATAGCGGTGGCAAGGACTATGGCAAGATAACACTGCCTTTGCCAAAAGGACTTGCATACAATGATGCAGTATCATATGCTGGTGCTGATCTTGGTATTCTAGGCGGGGCTGCCGAAGACGCATTACTGGGACGAAATCCTTTTGCCGGCGCCACAACAGCAAACGGTGAATTAGTAAAGGCGGCGAGTGCAATAGCAGGTCAAGTTGTCGCCGCAAACGCTGGAAGTATTGCTGGTGCTTCTCTTGGTCTGTTACCTAAAGTTGGCGGTGGTGTCGCCGCTGCCGCTGGTGCCGCTCTCGGTTCTAATCTCACCGGTAATCTTGGTGCAGCGGTCAGTTCAGCCACCCGAGTTGCGTCAGCACCAAACACGAGGACTATATTTGAGAAATCAAACATTCGGTCGTTCGCTTTTAACTTTAAGATGATTGCAAACTCAGAAGAAGAAGCGCGAATGATCAAGAATATTGTGCAGATGTTCCGTGAAGAATTATATCCTGAGAAGGTGCCGATCGGTAACTCGGGTGTACCTCTTGCATACAAATATCCTAATGTGTTTGAGATAGAAGTAAAAAATCGTCAAGGGTCTAATCCTGGATTTAAAATTCAACGATGTTATCTAGAAAAGGTAGACACAACATTCAACGAGACAGCCGACGGAATGTTCAATGATGGTAGTTTTATTGAAGTAAGTATTGCACTTGGATTCAAAGAGATCGTGGCATTGGATAAGACTAAAGTAAGGCAGGGTTACTAATGAGTAATTACTTCACGAATTTTCCTAAGACACTGTATCTGTTTGGTGATGAAATTACACCAACCGCAATACAGGATATTAGTAAGTTTACCAATACGATAGATCAGATCGCCGATCAGATTTCGGCATACATTGAGTATGAGATTAGAGATTTTGAACGACCAGACACTCTATCACACCGATTGTATGGCACTAGTGAATACGATTGGACATTCTTTGTGATGAATGATGCTCTGCGTGAACGCGGTTGGCCATTACCGTTGCAAGATGTTTATGAGATGGCTGAGAAAGATCTTTACACCGGTTGGACAAGCAAGATTGACTTTGCGTTTGACACCGTGGACAGTGCGGCATCATGGGCACTCGACAGAACAACGAATCCTATTACCGAACTTTATCCTGTGGGTCAAGAAGTATTGTTGAACGGTAAGCCGATGATCGTAAAGAACAAGAATCTTCAAGTCGGTGAAATCACATTCTACTCACCGTATTACAATATTGATCGTGACAGCGACTATAGCACATCAACCCAAGTGTCTTATCCTAGCGGTGCACACACCAAGATGTTGAGTAGCACCGTGAGAGAATACTTTGGCACGTATGAATATAGAAACGACAGTGATCTACCGATTGATCTTTACTTTGGTGAGTGGAACAATGAAACAGAAACGTATGTTATACCGGTAATCAAGACTCAAGTAACAAATCTAGATCATTTGATTGAAGAGAACGATGGATTAAAGAGAATCCGAATTATCAAGGCTAATTTAATAGCGCAAGTCGCTGGCAAGTTCAAGGCGGCTATAGGCTAATGGCTGACGATACAAACAATACAATCCTAGAGGCGGTTCTTATATCCTCTAGGGTTCAAGGTAATGACATTGAAGTAGATATCAAGTCTAATATTCTTGAACTTAAAACCTTTGAGAATATAAGCAAGCCTTGGATTGATGCTCAGTTGGTGTTCATTGATGACTTTGGTCTTAAAGACACATTGTCTATTGCCGGTACAGAAAAGTTTAGAATTGTTCTGGGTAATCCTAATGATCCTCAAGGTGAAGTGTTCACCAAGTTTTTCTTTATCAGCCAGATAAACGACAGCCAACGTCAGAACGATAATGCTGAAATCGTTTCGGTCTCTTTGGTAGAAGATCAATTGTATGTGGACTCAGTGAAAGAAATTTCACGTTCTTTTACTGGTAATATTGAAGACATTATCACCAACATATGCAACATTGAACTAGGTAAAGAAGTTGAACGATTTGTCAATAAGGTTGGCTCTGCTCAAGGTATCAGAAAAATTATTGTACCTTACATGAGTCCACTCAGCGCTGTTCAATGGATATTGACACGAGCCACAACGAGAATAGGTGGTCCTTTATATCTTTATTCTACGTTATACAATAACGCACTATTATTGTCAGACTTTGATGGTTTAATGGAGGCACCTATCTTTAACAAAAAGTTTCCTCTGCGATATTCTGATGCAGGTGGAGCGATTGAAGAGAAGGACGAAAGACTCAGGCCTTACTTTCAGATATTGTCCTATCGTGAACAGAACGGTGACAATCTTATGGCTCAGATGGAAAATGGAAATGTAGGATCAATGTATACAAACGTTGATGCGGGTAACGGTCTCGTATTGAGCGATCACATCTCAATTCGTGATATTGTTGATGAGTTCTATGTAAACGATATTCTAGATCCAAATACAGCGCAGACTATGTTTGACCCTTCTCTGCTTATCGGCGATAAGTTAGCCGACGAATATAATTCAGCCAACATTTTTCAGGTCACTTCGGGCGGTACGTACAATCAGTTTTTAGGTTATCATGATGAAGCCGTTCTTACAGATGTGAACGGTAATCTTATTGAATCTAGATTAAAAGTCAAGAACAAAATCATTCGTGCTATATTGAAAAAGAACATCATAGATATAGGTATTGACGGAAGATTGATCATAGAATCTAAATGTTCGGTGGGTGCTAGAATTAGAGTGTTGTTTTTATCAACAAAGCCTGAAGCGTCTGATGAAGCCACGTTATATGACAGACTAGACAAAAAGAAAAGTGGTGATTATCTGGTAATGGCTGTACAAAATTATTTTAGACAAGAAAATCATGCGGCAACGTTGAGACTAGCCAAGATTGGCGACATACCAGAAGACGCGGAAATATAATGAACGTATTAAGACCTATTCAGAAAGAATATTACGGCGATGATAATCGCTGGTTTTTGGGTTATGTCATTAACTCAGCACCGCCTGCTGGTCTAGAGGGGCGAGTCAAAGTGCGAATTATTGGAGTGCATAATCCAAACACAGGTGAAATACCAGAAGCCGATCTACCTTGGGCGCAAGTATTGTTACCCACAACAGAAGGTGGAGCATCGGGCATTGGTAGAATTCCTCAATTAACCAAGGGTGCATTTGTGTTTGGTGTTTTTATGGATGGGGTTGCATCTCAAATACCACTCGTTATAGGCTCTCTGCCACACACCGAGATACCTTCTTCTATACAAAAAAATAAGACTACAGGATTCAATGACGCATTTCAGTACGACCAAAGCAGAATTCAGAATGTTATCATATCACCTTTATTAGATGATGAAAAGTCTGAGGCGAATGTGGGGTTGAGAAGACTCCAAGCCATGAAGTTCTTTATTGATAATGGCTATGAACCAATATATGCCGCCGCTATTACGGGTGCACTTCAAAAGGCTAGTGCATTTAAAACTGGAAATTCAGGTATTGCTGATTGGGAAATAAATGGTTCGGTAGGTAGTCGCTATGTGGGCTTGCTTCGGTTTGCTCAACAGTATCAACCCTCAATAGATTATGCGTTGTACTCTACACAATTGCAGTATGTGCTGTTTGAATTAAGAACTCGATTTAACTTAGCCAATTCCAAAATTCTATCCGCTAACAATATTAAAGATGCTAGTAAAGCGGTCAATAGTTTCTATTTACAGACTACTGCAAAAAGTGATCAGTTAGCCCAACGTGCATATGAAGAGGTATTAACATAATGGCTGAAATAGTAGACCCTAAAACAGGTAAGATTAAGAATGTATCGCAAAGGGTAGCCGATGCCTCAACCGAGTCGTATACTAGTGAGTTAAAAGCGAAAGTATCCAACACCAGCGATGCCATATCTACAGCGGGCGTTAAGTCAACTGCGACAACAGCAATAAATGCATTGAATGATGCCAAAACAGGCGTTTCAGGACAAATTGCAGGACAAGTTACGGGTGGTATTGAAAGTCTTACATCACAGGCAGATGCGTTTAAAGGTGAATTGAATCAAGCCAAAGACACAGTAACTGGTCTTCTCAATGGTGATGCGTCGAGCCTAGAAAACATGGCAACAGACATGGTAGAAGGTGCTGTCGCTGGACTTCTCGGTAAACTAGGCACCAAAGTTGAAATTGAATTCTCGTTTGATCCGGACACAGGCGTAACATTGCCCGTCACATCATCTCTCAGTCCTGAAGGTGGTGCAGACGCCATCGCAGGTGTTCTGTCATTGATTACGGGTCTTGGAATCTCTACTGATCCTAAAAGTATGTTAGGAGATCTTCAGAAAGTTGTAACAGACGCATCTCCTGCAGGTCTTTTATCAGCAGGTAAAGATATGGTAAGTGGAAAAATAGGAGCATTCACATCCACATCCATTAACAGTCTTGCATCGGATGCAATTAAAAGTGTAACGAAAGAAGTTAACTCACAGATTACTGCCGGTCTTGGTGCGTTTGGTAATGTAAACAAAGTTGTTTCATACCAGACCATGCTTGATGATGGATTAGGGAAGATACCAGGATTTGGTGATGGAGTATCTGGAATTGAATCTGACGGAAGTATCACGTATTCTACTGCTACCACATCAAATCCAGGAACAGGTGGTGTTTTAGGCAGAACAGATAGTGATGAACTCTTTGGTGCTATCACAAACGTAGACTCGGACGCACTCACTGATTTGAGTGGTATTGTTACCAGATCAAAAGAAATACGTCAAAATTTAACTGGTGCTGTTGACGATCTTACTAACTTGAGTGGCGGCAAAGAAGGCGACAAGGTGCTTAACGCAGTACAGACAGAGAGCAGTGCCCGTGGTGATTATCAGAGAAACGTAGAAGAATATAAAGGTCTGGTAAAAACACGTGCGGCCAATGGCAGTGAGTCCGGTATTGTACAAGGCTTGAGTACAAAAGTCTTGACGCAAGTTGAAGATCAAATCAGAGGTATATGCCCTACACTAGAAGATGCCAAAGTTCAACAGGTAATTGCACTGTCTCAGGGTGATGCCAGTGATGAAAGCCAAGCAATAAAGATTCTTAGTGATTGCAGTGGGCTATCATATCAAGAACTACAAAGGTTCGTTCGTTCTATTGACACCACGATTACAAATGCGACCCGATTACCACCAGATGCTCAAGTGTTTTCTGATCCTTATGAAATTGGATCATACTCAAAGTCATGGAATAAGGGTCAAGGTAATCCTATATTCCCTTATGTCTCTTCTGTTGAAGAGTTATCTGCTGAGTTTCGTGCTATTACACGAGAACTAGATCCTGAAGTCACAGCGGTAGTTCATTGGACAGAAACACACACAAACAAAAACATTGGTAGTGAAGAGATTAACGGTTGGCATTTAGCGGCAGGATTGGATGGTCTTGGATATCATTATGTCTGTCGGCGAGATGGATCTCTACAACGCGGCCGTCCAGTTAATGAAGATGGGCAACACACACCTGGATATGATAAAGGCACATTGTCTTTTGTGTTTGTGGGTGGCATTAATGCTCCGTCAGGAACGCCTAACGCGGCTAACTTCCTATCATCTCAATCGTTGACTAGAAGCCAAGTAAATACCTTTGATCATTTCTGTCGAGCATTCTTTGCATCATATCCTGGTGGTATTATTAAAGGTCACAGCGAGTTGGATGAGACGGGACAAAACGTTGATCCTGGATTTGAAGTCACTGATTACGTTTTAACTAGATTTGGAAAACACTATGACTAATACAGTAGATGATATTTCGGGTAGACAGAAATATCTTGATGAGGGAAAAGAAGCGACTGAAGGTATACCTACTGATGGTATGGTCGATCCTACAGGCGAGTATCCTAAGCGTGATTATTTCTTTGGCACAAGTATTAACAAAGCCGCTATTGGTGCAACGATTAATAATCTAGCATTAGGTGGTAGTGAGTACGGAGTTGATCTACAATTACCTGATCAGAAATCATCAGAGTACCCGTTCAATCAAGTTCAAGAAACCGAGTCTGGTCATGTCATTGAAATAGATGACACTCCTGGCGGTGAGAGAATACTTATCAAGCATCGCACTGGCGCAGGTATGGAACTTCGTGCAGATGGAAGTGTTTTGATATCATCACAGAAACAGACTGTACAGGTTACTGGCGGTGATGCTACCGTTATTGTAGAAGGCGAGGGTAATCTAATATACAAAGGCGATGTTAATTTTAAAGTTGCGGGTGACTTCAATTTAGATGTTGAGGGTAACTACAATCTAAACATTGCGGGTGATAAAATAGAGAAAGTCAAGGGTAGACATACCAAGACTGTTGATCGTGACCAGAACTACACGATTCGTGGTAGTAGAAGTTCAAACGTGATAGGCAAAAACACCGAAGTGATTCTTGATGACCACAATACGATTGTGTCGGGTAATGCTAACTATCGCAGTGTAGGATCAACAGAAGTCACCGCAGGTGCAAATCTGGTGACTACGGCAGTATCAGAATGGACTGCGGCGGCAAGTACGGCAAACATTTCTGCCAGACACATATCAATGATCGGACACAAAGGAACAATCGGTGGTCCTTTGATTGACTATTACGGCAAGACATACGGTGGACCTCCTGGCGGTGTTACAAACATGACAACATTTTATGGCGCTTTAGTAGGAAGAGCAACCGAAGCATTCCATGCTGACTATGCGATGAAGGCATCTGAAGCAATATACTCAATAGGCGCTGGTGCCGCACTTACGGCAGTCACAGCCAAAGATGCGGCGCCTGGTCCAACCCCTATTCAAACACCGCCTAAGCCGGGTATAATGCCCTATCCTGTTTTGCCACCCACTGCACCTATACCAGCACCCCCTATCGTTGAATTGTTGTTGGCTACGAGTAAATACGGCGTGAGAAATGTGGCAGTAGATCCTAAACTCAAAGATAAAATACTCAAGTCAGATGACTATGATGATCTGTTTAACTTTGATCCTAACATTCATGAGATTAGATCTAAACTTAGATCACCCGGGAACATGAAGAACGGTAAGTTGACAAGTTTTCTTGTGAGTGAAGGTTTGCTCAGTGAGAATTTTAGCAAGACAATACCAAAAAACATAGGTAGATCAGCCAACAGAGAAGGCACCATACGATTTGGTGTTGAACTGTTAGGAAATAATCCTGCTGATAATAGAAGCAAGCGATTCAAGGTGAATAAATGAATATATTAGTTGATCCACAATATGATCCTACTGACAAGATCATTACGTCAGCAACCAAATTAGGTCCTGGTATTTCAATGGCAAAGTTTCTGGGTGCACCAGGATCGCGCACACAGTTAAAAAAGTTATATAACGATTCGTTTAATGGACCACCTGACTTTCAGCAACTAGCAAGAAATCTGGTGCTTCATGCCAAAATCATTCAGTCTATCTCGGGTATGAAACAGTTTGAGCAACACCGACTGGTAGTCAGCGAAGGCATCTACGAACCTAATCCTAAGTTTGAAGTTCAAGAGGTTCAAGCAGGCAACAAAGACACCGCAAAAGAGATGGCGTCAGCAACACCCGGCGCCTCATACAAAGAAAAGAAGAAAGGAATTGACGGACGAGATCAAAATTCTGTAATAGGATGGGTCGTCAACAAGCCGAAATACATTGGCGAACAACCTTCGGGTATTCTGGACTTACGACGAAAAGGTCAAGCGGTAGTCTATCAATTCATTGATCGTTCAGGTAGAACAGATCCCGAAAAGACATTTGACTTAGCCGCATATTGGAAAGATTATATTGACTATGATAAACTCACGTTAGACTATGATACTTTTGATCCAGACGGTTCTCTTACGTGTCAAATTGTTATTGAAACACCTCAGGTGCCAGCGTCTTATGAAGTCCAATACAAATATGGTCTGGAAACTACCTATAACGGTGAAGTACAAACAAGGAACGAACTTTTAGAGATTCTTCCTGAATAATCATATAAATAAATGCATTAACTAGGGCATAATAATGGCAAATTCAAACGAAGACGGAAACTTATCAAAGAGTCCTCGCGTCACCAAGGAAATACCTTGGTCTGACTTTGATCTCAGTTTCTTTGCTCGTACATCCTCAGATGGTGATGTCTTTAAAAAAACTGACGCCGCTAGTGTAAAGCAAGCGCTCAAGACGTTGTTGCTTACAAATAGATTCGAAAAGCCTTATCGCCCCGCTTTTGGTGGAGACTTATCTGGCTTGTTGTTTGAGATGGCAGATGAAAACACTGGTGAAGAGATAGCGACCAGAATAAAAACAGCAGTACAACGATATGAGCCTCGTGTCAAGATTATAAATCTTAAGGTAACAGCCAGACCAGATCGTTACACAGTTAATGTTTTAATAGAATTCAGAATAGTTAATACTGGTGTTGTTGACGTATTAAAGTTGGTGCTAGGTGCGAACGAAGATTGTACACCAGAATTTAATCCAGCACCCCCTAAGTTACCAGCATCTAACGACAGAATCCTCACAGAAGATCTGCGAGGTATTATCACAGAAGGCGGGGGTACGTTACAGTTTGACGATGCAGTACCTGGAATTTACCCATAGGAGATATAGATGGCTACCACAATAAAATCTACTGAGTTAGATTTTAATACAATTAAAAACAACCTCAAGACGTTCTTGGCACAGAGTGATGAGTTTGCGGATTACAATTTTGAGGCAAGCGGGTTGTCTAGTCTTCTGGATGTGATGGCATACAACACGCACTATAATTCTCTTCTTGCTAACTTTGCATTGAATGAGTCGTTTCTACCCACAGCACAATTACGTTCATCGCTTGTAAGTTTAGCCGGTGGATTAGGCTACACGGTAGGATCTAAAAATGCGGCGTGTGCCGCTATTAATTTGTATGTGGTGAACCCACTGTTTCCATCGTCAATGACATTACCTGCGGGCTTTAAGTTTACTACTACAGTTAACAATAAATCCTACACTTTTAAAACTAGGCAGGCTTTGACTGCGACTAACAACGGTGCTAACCAGTATTTCTTTCAGTTCGGTGAGAATAGAAACATTTCCATTCACGAAGGCGTAGAGAAGAGAAACATCTTCGTAGCAGGTCCTGCTAACGAAAACGAAAGTTATGTCATACCGACAGAGAATCTAGATTTAAATACTGTTCAGGTAAGAGTTTATACAGATGTTGCTACAACATTTTATGATGTGTATAACAATCTGAACGACACCGTAAACATTGACAAGAATTCTAAGATATTTGTTATCAAAGAAACGCCGAATGGTGTCTATGAGTTGACTTTTGGTAACGGTGCTAAGTTAGGTAGATTCCCTACTGCGGGTAACAAAATAGAAGTCATCTATGATCAAGTAGTAGGAGCAGAAGCCAACGGCGCAAGAACTTTTCAAGCCGTTGATGTCGTTCTTGATGGGAATGGTGAGTCACTACCCGTCATTATTACTACAGTCAAAGGCGCAACTGCTGGATCAGGAAAGGAAGAAATTGCTTCTATTCGAAAAAACGCGCCTTATCTTTATGCTTCACAGAATCGTATGGTCACGGCTAAAGATTATGCTTCATTGATTCTTCGGTCATATGGCAACGTCATTACCGATATTAAATCGTGGGGAGGAGAAGATAACGTACCTGCTGATTATGGTTCTGTTTATGTGTCTATTGTATTTAATACAGAAGACACAGTGATCCAAGCCGCAACAAAAAATGGCATCATCGATTTAGCCAAAAACTTATCGGTAGCCTCTTTTGATGTTAAATTTACAGATCCTTTGACTACATATCTTCAGGTCAATAGTATTTTCCAATGGAATCCTACACTGACCAGTTCATCACAGACTGCAATTGAAACTTTGGTGTCACAGACGGTAGATAATTATTTTAATGATCAGTTGGGTGGATTTGATAAATCGTTTAGACGATCTAATATGCTTACGTTAATTGATGATGCCGATCCTTCAATATTATCATCCAGAGCAGAGATTACCATGCAGTATCGGTTTGTGCCTACTGCGGATGTGTCTACATATAGTTTGATATATCCTGCTTCTATTGCCGCTCCTGATGATACCGATTATATTATCAGAAGCGACTTGTTTAATATTGAGTCTAGAAATTGCTTCTTAAGAAACAGGCTTAATTCTAATGCAATAGAAGTGATAGACGCTTCACAGGGCACAACATTTATTGATAACATCGGTGAGTATGATGAAACAACAGGGGTGATTTCATTGAGTGGTTGGTCTGGTACACTTGCGACCGCAACACCTTACTTAAAGATAACAGCAAAGCCTGCCAATCAAGCGACGGTCAATGCACAAAGAAACAATGTTTTGGCTTTTGATACAACCGCTTCAAATGCTTCATCCGTTATCACAGATACCGTATAAATAGATAGGTTGAAAAGAGAAAAAATATGACATCTATTACAACCAACAGTTTTAGTGAGAACGCATTTCGTCTTTTGAAGAAAGACTTGGATAGTGCATCTACACCATATCATCTTGCTTACTCAAGGATCGATCCTTTGACAGAAGGTGAAGACATCAGGTCCGAATCTTTTCAAGAGGGTGTGAGACACACAATGTTGGCAGTAAAGACTGTCGGTGGTAGTTCTTATGTGGTACCATCCAACTCTTGGAACTCAGGCACCATATATCCAAGTTATGACAATGATTTGGATATAGGTTTCTATGTTGTTAACAGTTTTAACGAAGTGTTTGTCTGTGTTGAAACAGGCAAGATCACCGACGGTACTCAGGTGCCTTCTATTGTTGAACCTACATCCACTCTTGCAGAATCGTTTAAAGTGGGTGTCTCACAAGGTAAAACGTTTCGAACGACTGATCAATATAAGTGGCGATATTTGTATCCTCTGGGTAATAGCGCCATAGCAACATTCAAAACAAATGATTGGTTGCCAGTCAAGACAATCACTGACAGAGCGGTGTTTTTGCCTATAGCACAAGAAAGCATTCAGCGAAATCTTCAAGACTCTTCGGTGGGTGGTGAAATCATCAACATTCAAATTGACAGTGGTGGTTATGGTTTCTCTAACACAAGCGGTGATATTGCACTGACTGTTGAGGGTAATGGATCAGGTGCGGTTTTCACTGCCGACGTTGATGCAGACAAGATTGTAAGAATTCGTGTTGACTCTGATGCCGCGGGCACATTCTCTCATGGTAGTGGATATGATTATGCATCAATCACAGTAACAGGTGGAGATGGTGTAGGCGCAGTGTTGCGACCCGTCATTGCACCGTATGGTGGTTTGAATGCAAGTCCATCACGCACACTCAAGACCACACACTTTATGCTTCAGACAGATGTTGCGGGTGATGAGTTTGATACCATTCTCGCAGAGAACGATTTTAATCAGGTGTCTATTGTCAAAGGATTTAAAACATCGGCTGATCCAACGATTGACTTTACACAGAACACCGCAAATGGCGCAAAGTATTTCTCTGGTATCAGTGCAAGCGGAACATTTACAGAAGACGCTATCATTACCAATAGTGGCGAAACCGCTACAGGGAAAGTAGTTTTTCATGATACTGTCAACAATAGACTGTATTATTATCAAGATACTACCACAGGATTTGGTGAATGGACTGTTGATCCAACACCAGCAAATAACTCGGTAGTACAATCTGTACCATCTCCAGTGACCGCAACGTATGTTGCTAAAGTAGAACCTACTTTTAATCCATATACGGGTGAAATATTGTACATAAATAATATAAACGCGCTCGGTCCTGGCACTGCTACAGAAGGTATCACTAGAGCAGACACACAAACCGAAGACATACGAATAGTTATTCAGTTAGGATAAAAAATGGCAAGCACATTTACAAGTACTACATTATCTGGATCTTATAAAGATGATTGGGCAGAAGATGACAATTATCACCAGATATTATTTAACTCCGGAAGAGCGCTTCAAGCACGAGAGTTAACACAACTTCAAACTATGATCTATCAAGAGATGGGTAGATTTGGTAGAAATGTGTTCAAAGAAGGCGTGGCTGTTTCTGCGGGTAACATGGACTGTATAACGGACACTGATTTTGTGAAAGTCACAATGACCAGTGGAACCTTTACCGATATTCCTGTCGGATCTGTTATTCAACAAAACCCAGAGAATATCCGAGCAAGAGTAATAGCAGTCAAAGCGTCAGGTTCAGGCACTGTGTCTGCACCCATCACTGATAATACATTGTATATTCAGTACATAGATGGCGCAGCCCAGCCTTTGAGTAGCGAGCCTGTACGATTTAGTTCAGGTGTAGGTAAATCGTTAAGTGTTGTTGGACGTTCTGAAACAATGACCGTTAACACATTGAGTCCTACAGGTTTTAGTACACGGTTTGAAGTAGACGCAGGCGAGTTTTTTGTTCTCGGGCGATTTGTATATTCAGATCCTCAATCACTCATATTATCTCCTTACACTGCTACGTTTGAGGGTGATGTTGGATTTAAAGTCGTTCAAGAAGTTGTTACGGTAAATGACACTCCCACACTATATGACAATGCTGGCGATACTCCTAACACCGCGAGCCCGGGCGCTGACCGATACAGAATTACGCTTCAGTTAACGAACAAGGCTGACCTCTCTGCCGATGACACGTTTGTCTTTCTTGCACGAGTTGAAAATGGCACAATTGTAGAAGAAGTTCAAGAGTCGGACGCTTACAATAAGATTGCAGATGCTATGGCACTGCGAACAGAAGAAGAGTCTGGTGATTACATTGTTAATCCTTTCACATTAGACTTTGATGAGATAGAAGGTGACACAGAGAACTTGTCTGTCACTATCGGTGCGGGTACTGCTTATGTAAGTGGATATCGTGTTGACAATCCATCACCTATTGAGTTAATTATACCACGATCACAAGCGTTTGAAAGTGTTCCGGGTGAACCTGTGTCTGTGATCTACGGTAATTATGTTCTTCTTGACAGTGCCCGTGATTTGCCAGAACTGGATCTTGACACTGTTCACAACATGTACTCAGACACAAACGCAACACAACTTCTCGGTACTACACGAGTTCGTGCGATTGATGCCGCGGGTGATGACATTAAACTCTACTTGTTTGACTTTACGTTTAACACCTCATTATCGCTGGGCGATAGTGATCTAGGTAAACTCCGATCAATCAAGGATCCTGCCGCTACTGGTAAGTATGCGATACGAAACGAAACAGGTACTGATGCGCTTTTGAATGGCGCAACAGACAACGACTTGTTAATGCCTACAGCCAGACCACGATTAAAAGCCACGTCAAATACGGTTGCCGATGGTGGATTCTTATCCACATCACAGTATAGTGAAACGTTTACTGTCACTACAGGATCGTTCTCATTGGATCAACTAGGCATGGGCGCAGGTCCTAGCAGATACTCCGACAAAGAATTCTGGTTGATCGCCAAGACTGATGGTTCTGAAGCGGCATTTACACCAACAGTAACCGAAGCAATGCCTAGTTATGATGCGACAATCACGGGTCTCTCTAACGTAGAATATAGATTGGTCTATTACATTCAAAACACTGAGACTGCCAAGAAGACGAAGACGTTTACGACATCTACTGCCGCTACGTATGCAGTAACTAACGGTGTTGTTGATCTTGGTGTTCCTGATGTTCAACAAGTATCCCTCATTACCAAAGGCACAGCCGCCGGTGGTATTGATGTAAGCGACCGATTTGTTCTAGATGATGGTCAGCGAGACAACTATTATGATTACAGTCGCCTGATATTAAAAGAAGGCGAGACAGATCCCGGTGATGTATGGGTTCAGTATACGTACTGGGCACACAGTGGAGTAGGTGGTTTCTATTCGCCTGAGTCATACGCGGGTGCTACATATGCAGATATACCCGAGCATACAACAGCAGACGGTACTGTTATTGATCTGAGAAACTACTTAGACTTAAGACCAGACAAATCATCTTCAGGTGTTTTTACAAACATCATGCCATTACCTCGCAGTGGCACTGCATTTTTAGGTAAAATTGATTACTGGTTACCACGTGCCGACAAGTTGATCGCTACAAAGAGTGGCGAAATTCAAATGCTTTTGGGTCAACAGTCACGTGATCCACAATTAAAGCCTACTCCTGAAAACTCTATGGAGTTATATCAGGTTCTCATGAATGCGAATACGGCAGACGCAGACGATCTTCAGACTCGTGCGATTGAACACAAGCATTACACTATGGCAGATATTAGCAAACTAGAGGATAAGATTGATGATCTTAGAACATATACAGAGTTCAATATTGCTGAACTCCGTGCGTTCCATACTCCTAGTTTAGATAGTGCTGGCGAAGAACGAGTAGATGCGGGTCTTTCATTAGATCAAGGCGATGATCAGACTGGCTCTGATACAGAGAACGATGACTATGCCGCATCAATTGATCCTGAAAATCAATTGATTAGACCCAAGGCTAATGAAGACAACATTCGTTTGATCTGTGAGCCTAATTATGGTACTGTCAATCCCACAATTCCTGGTACTGATCCTGGTATTCTGAAGAAAGGTGACAATGTTTATCTTTCATATGATTCAGATGAGTGGAAGTTTCAGTCACTCGCCTCACGTTCAGTCAATCCAAATCCGTTTGGAAGAGTAGACAATGTAGGCGTCATCAAATTATCTCCTTCATCTGATGAATGGAAAGACTCAAGAGAAGATGCTATCAAAGCATTAAGAGGCGCTGGTAAATTAGATGTGAAGCAAGCCTTCTTGTGGAACAACTGGCAGTGGAACTGGAAAGGTCGTAATGACGAAGATCTTTGGCAGTCTCAAGGTACTTTAGGCAGATGTGGAAAGCCCACAACCTCGCGAGACGCAATTAACGCAATATCTCCTTATGCGTCAGAGCGTGGTAGAACAAACACTCATGGATTTGTACGAAGAGTTGTTCAAAACGACACATTAAGAATGCGAGTTGGAAGACGTTATATTGATCTTGCTTTGATACCCTGGATGAGATCGCGTAAAATCTACTTCAAGGCGCAAGGTCTTAAGCCTAACACTAAGTTCACTCCGTTCTTTGACGGTAAAGATGTAACTGCTTGGTGTAAAGAAGAAGCCTTTGTCCAGTTCTCAGATAGAACCGATGACAATGGAAACTTGTTTACTTACAACACATTAACAGGACATCCTGACACTGCGACAGACTTGATAACAGATGCTAACGGTACTATTGAAGGTTCATTCTTCATTCCTAATCTAAAGCCATCTTATTACTTGACAAAGAAGGGCAAAAGACGTAGAATACTTCAGAACTATCTCAGGTTCAGATCCGGTATTCGTGAGTTTAAACTGCTTGATATTAATGTCAATGATTGGGCAGCCGCAGACAGCAAAGCATTTACATACTACAGTGTATTTGGTGCGATGTGGCACAAATATCGAAACATACTTACAACACGCGGTATGTCATATGCATGGCCATTATCAACTGGTTATGGTCTGTTCCCCAATGCTTTCAACCAGAAAGAACTCAGAAGAGCAGTCAATGAGGTATCTGCGGGCAGTGTTGGCTTGTATAAACCACAAGTCTCAGGTAGATATGGACCAGACACGACTCCTATTTCTACATTGTCAACATACAATGGAGAGATGGGACAAGTCATATCGGATTATGTAAATGTCAATAACAGACAGTTTGCGGGCACAGCAGTTATACCCACAAACTTACCACAGAATCCAATGGCACAAACGTTCTATGTGGACAATCCGTTTGGTGTAGTCCTTGCGAAAATAGGGTTGTTTTTCCAGACAAAAGATGATACACTACCTATCTCTATTCATATCAGACCTGTTATAAATGGCAAACCTTCTGATAATGATATAGTTCCAGATTCACATGTATTTAAATCACCTAATGCGATAAATGCGATTGGTCTGAGTCCTACGTTATCAGTTATTCAAGGTGGCGAAACATCGTTTGTATTTGATGAGCCTGTATTCTTACAGCCTTGGACTCACTATGCAGTTGTGATCACATCACAATCTTCAAACTATAAGTTGTTTAGTGCGAAGACTCGTGAATCTGTGTTAGGCTCCACAGCACGATCTGTATCAACACAGCCTTCACCAGGGTCTTTGTTCTTACCTCAGAATGGTATTCATTGGTTTGAAGCAAAAGATCAAGACATCATGATGCGAATCGCACGTGCCAAGTTTAACTTAGGTGGTGGTACACTTATGTTAAAGAATGCAGATGCACCTAATGTTCTTCTTGATGATAATCCAATCCGATTGGTGAATAATGATACGGCAATGTATGTGAGAGCGCCTTGTAATGGTCTTCAAGCAGGTGATACTGTTCAGATTAGCGGCGCGACAGATATTACAGATGGTGTGGAAACACTAGATGCTGCCTCAAACATTAATCAGATTCTTACCGTGGTCAAGGCTGACATTCAAGGCTTCCAAGTAACATTAGGAGCACAGTGGGTAGGCGAGAGTATGAGTGGTGGTGGAAGTCAAGTCATTACTCAACAAACGCGAATTTTTGACGTTGCAAACCCAACGGTTGAACAGATTATACCTGAAGGAACATCGGTTGATATGTCTGCTAGGTTTATATCAGGCATTCATCCTTCAGGTGATGTAGCAAATCGTTTTCAGCCTGGTACTAACTGGTTAACATCCAACTTTGAAAGACTTACTGCTGATCAAAACATAAACTTTGATTCGCCGCGAGCAATCTATCACGCAGGTATCACCGACGGCAATAGCGGAATTGGTGGTGCGGAGGCTGGTAAAAACGCAAGTGCATATGTCAAATTAGATTTGAAGACAACCAGTGATTATGTTTCACCTATTATTGATCTGCAACGAGCATCATTGACATTGGTAGAACAATGCATAGATGATCCTGATCAAGCATCAACAGATCAAACGATATCTGTGTGGTCTACAGATGAAACTGAACCCTCTGGCGGTAGTACCGGTTCCAAACACATCACAACACCGGTTACGTTGGAAGTCCCTGCTGTAGGTATAGATGTACAAGCAGATCTTTCGCTACCGCCTGGTTCAGGAGTAGACTTCTATTATAGAACAGCAGTTGCAGGAGAAGATATTACTCTGACCAACTGGATCTATAAGCCACCGGTATCATCAGTAGCAAATACTGCGGCTGGACAATTCACCCGAGCAAACTATTTGCCAGGTGGTCAAGGTGGTTCTCTCAAAGAGTTCACTCAAGTCCAAACAAAGTATGTGATGAAAGGCACTATTGAATCGCCTGCCATTAAAGGTCTTAATATTAAGTATCTTGCTACTTAATGAGGGATCTAATTGAAGTTCGAGGATATCCCGGGCTAGTTCGCGACACCGAAACAAATGCAATATTAAATGTAGATGTTAAAAAGGTAGAACTAGCCCGGGCTAAGAAATTAGCCCGTCAAAAACAATCTCAAAATCAAGAATTAATGGAGACTCGCCTGAGTAGAATGGAGACAGATATGAAAGAGATAAAAGATCTGCTCACACTGCTCACCAAAAACTTATAAATAACATTAATTAGTTTATAAGATTGGTATAACGTGTCTTCAAGACCTTTTAGATATTCAAATTCTTTAGCCAACAACGGTGCCGTTAAAGAATTTCTGGTGTCTGAAGAAGATTGGTTAGCCTATCGTGCAGGTCTATATCTTAGCAGTATCACCACCAATGAAGCCAGTTCACTTACCTCGGGTCAAACGGCGAACAGTGTGGACGTTGGTACGTACATTGACACTTTCTATGATGAGAATGCGGCGAGTGATCCACCTGTTACAAGAACACGAACCTATACAGTAGACGCTAGGTCTGTAGGTGGTGGTCACACCAATACATTCAGAAACCCTGTTGAGTTTCCACCTCTATGTTACGATGACGATACGATTATTATCAATGTTGTCATTGACACCGAAACTGCACCTGCCGGCACTGGGTTTGACGAACTTCAAGCAAGTTTAACGTTTAATACCAGTCCTGCTTATATTGTCACTAGTGTTACGGCGACACCTGCCGCAACAAACATTAACGGTAATGTTGTCACGTGGGAAAAGTTTACCAATCCTCGTTTGAAAGGTCAGTTCACAGCATCTTATGAGATATCATTCACTCAGAACATTGGTCTTTTTCAAGCAACCATTGACGTATCGTCACAAGATTCTCAGAATACACCCGCACAGGTAAGTTCTGCGTTTATTGGAACAACACGGGTAGAAGATAGAAACGCCCCCGGCGCAAGTACTATATCTCATCCGTTATATCAAAACAACAATCAAATACCTCTTCAGACAAGTAGCGAGAAAAGAAATCCAGTTTATTTTGATCGTGTAAGAAACGGTCTGAAAGAAATGAATGATGATGAACTAGAAGTGATGTGTGCACGAGTCATTTCTAATATCATGCAGAATGAGAGACCGGGTACATATAGACTCGCCTCCGCAGCACCTAGTGCCGACTACACTGCATATCTTCAAAACATCTTTACTGATACTCGGTCGGATGGCAGTGCGATATCATACAGCATATACATCAAGACTTCAGATATAGTACCACCTGAAGTAAGACCACTTGCAATCAAACGTAAAGGCGATTATGTATTTGAAGCATTGCAAGAGATGACTGTACCTCAGATTGATTTCACTTTAGGTGAGCGATCTAAGAAAGTCATCATGGACACGGGCATTGGTACCTATCAGTTAAGAAGCAGTGCACAAGGTGCACCCACAGATTCTGGTGTGTGGCAACCCAGAGGCAAAGCGATTGATTCAAGATTAGATTACGATTTTGCGGGTGGCTATGAGGGTGATCGCACCGAAGAATTTCAGTATGAGTCTGAATATCAAGCAACTTATATCGGCACTTATGTGGCTTCATATGAAGGCATTTACGTTAGTGAATATGATGCTGATTATATCGCCAGTTATGTGGGCACATATCAGACAGAGTATGAAGGTTCATATGTCGGCGCATACATTTCAGGTTACACGGGTTCTTACGTTGCAGATTATGTGTCTGTGTATGAGGCACTCTACACAACTTCATACGAAGGATCATATCTTGGTCAGTATGATGGCGCAATAGACGTAGAGTTTTTCTCTGACCAATATGAAGGTTTACCCGTTGTAGAAGTCTATGAACAACAATTCTATACTGGCACAGTGTATGATGCAACCTATACAAGCACTTATGATTCCAGTTATACAACTGGATACCAGTCTACTTACGAAGGATTTTATACCGGTCAAATAGAAGAAACTTATGAAGGATTCTATGAAGGCGATATCGCTGAACAATATATTGCCACTTACGTTGGACAAGTAGAAGAGTCTTACGCAACAACATATACAGGCCAAGTGGCTGAACAATACACTACTGCATATGTTGGACAGATTTCTGAAGATTATGTAGGTGCGTATACAGGTCAAGTTATAGAAGACTACACTACTGCATATGTTGGTCAAGTGCCCGAGCAATATGAAACTGATTACACGGGTGGTGTTCCTGAACAATATGTAGGTGCTTACACCGGTCAAGTCATAGAAGACTATACCACTGCTTATGTTGGTCAAGTAGCCGAACAATATGAAACAGCATATACAGGTGTAATACCTGAGCAATATGTTGGTGCATACACAGGTCAAGTGCCTGAGCAATATGTAGGAGCGTACACTGGTCAAGTACCCGAACAGTACGTCGGTGCTTATGTTGGTCAGGTAGAGGAAGATTACACAACTGCTTATGTTGGTCAAGTGCCAGAACAATATGTTGGCGCATACGTCGGTCAAGTGCCAGAACAATATACAACAGGTTACACGGGTCAAATACCCGAAGATTATGTTGGCGCATACACCGGTCAAATCACAGAAGACTATACCACTGCTTACGTCGGTCAAGTACCCGAGCAATATGTAACATCTTACGTTGGACAAATAGCCGAAGATTATGTTGGCGCATATACTGGTCAAATAGCAGAACAATATCTAACATCTTATGTTGGTCAGATAGAGGAACAATATACAACAGGTTACACGGGTCAAATACCTGAAGATTATGTTGGTGCTTATGTCGGTCAGGTAGAAGAGCCTTACACAACGTCATATGTTGGTCAGATAGCAGAACAATACACAACTTCTTACGTCGGACAAGTTGAAGAGCCCTACACAACTGCTTATGTTGGTCAAGTGCCTGAGCAATATGTCGGTGCATATACTGGACAAGTAGAAGAGTCTTATGCAACTTCTTACGTTGGTCAAGTGCCTGAACAATATGTTGGCGCTTACATTGGACAAGTGCCTGAGCAATACGTTGGCGCTTACATTGGACAAGTAGAAGAAGTTTATGGTGCTGAGTATATTGGACAGGTTCCAGAAGATTACGTTGGATCATATGTTGGTCAGGTACCAGAAAACTATCTGACTCTATATGAAGGTCTAATATCTGAACCGTATTCAGCAGAATATACCGGTCAAGTAGCCGAACAGTATTCTGGAACTTACACAAGAAACTTTGAGGGTACGTATAGCCGACAGTTTGAAGGCACCTACGGTGGTCAGTATTCACGAAATTTTGTTGGTCAATACTCAAGAAACTTTGAGGGTCAGTATACTGGTCAGTATTCACGAAACTTTACAGGTAACTACTCCCGAAACTTTGAAGGCAATTATACCGGACAATATGCCAGAAACTTTACAGGAAACTTCACACGAAACTTCGAAGGCACTTATACTGGTCAGTATTCACGATTGTTTGCGGGTCAATACTCAAGAAACTTTGAAGGCACTTATACTGGTCAATACTCAAGAAACTTCCTAGGTCAATATACAAGAAACTTTGAAGGCTCTTACACTGGTCAGTATGTAGGAAACTTCATTGGCGCATACTCAAGAAACTTTGAAGGTCAGTACGGTGGCACATACTCAAGAAACTTTCTAGGTAATTATGCAAGAAACTTTTCTGGTCAGTATACTGGTAATTACTCAAGAAACTTCTTAGGTACATATGGAAGAAACTTTGAGGGTCAGTATACTGGTCAATACTCAAGAAACTTTACAGGTGCTTATGCAAGAGCCTTCGCGGGTCAATATACTGGCATATACTCAAGAAACTTCTTAGGTAATTATTCCCGAAACTTTGCTGGTCAGTATACTGGCACCTACGCCCGGCTATTTGCCGGTCAATACTCAAGAAACTTTACTGGTCAATATGCTGGCACCTACGCCCGAAACTTCTTAGGTAATTATTCCCGAAACTTTGCTGGTCAATATACTGGCACCTATGCAAGAAACTTTGCGGGTAATTACGCACGAAACTTTGCTGGTCAATATACTGGTAACTATGCGAGAGGTTTCGTGGGTAATTACTTCCGTCAGTTTGCTGGTCAGTATACCGGTAACTATGCCAGAAACTTTGCGGGTAACTATGCCAGAAACTTTTCTGGCACTTACGCTGGCACATACTCAAGAAACTATCTAGGTAATTATGCCCGAAACTTTCTTGGTAATTATACAGGTCAATATACTGGCAACTATTCCCGAAACTTTCTAGGTAACTACTTAAATAACTTTTCTGGTACGTATGCAGGTACATACTCAAGAAACTTCGCTGGTAATTACGCACGAAACTTTGCTGGGCAGTATACTGGTAATTACTCAAGAAACTTCGCTGGTAATTACGCACGAAACTTTGCTGGTCAATATACGGGTAATTACGCACGAAACTTCTTAGGTAACTATGCAAGAAACTTTGAAGGCACTTATACTGGACAATATGCCAGAAACTTTGCTGGTAACTATGCACGAAACTTTTTAGGTAACTACGCTGGTAACTATGCACGAAACTTCTTAGGTAACTATTCCCGAAACTTTCTTGGTCAATACACCGGATCGAACGTAGATGGTCCTTATTATAATTTGACCGTAGGCAGTTCGGGCTATCCTTGGACTTGGTCTGTCGGTTCCGCAAAGGGCAGTTTCGTTGGTATATATTGGAACGGCACAACAATATCCTCGACTTCTCCTGGAGGGACGACAACCTCAATTACGATTGGCCTATATACATACCTGCGGGGCGCTTTCCAAGGCATTGGGTTCTACTCAGTATCCAGATACTTGACTTCACAAGGTTCAACCACGCAATTTTCTGGTAACTATTCCCGAAACTTTGCTGGTAACTACGCACGAAACTTTTTAGGTAACTACGCTGGTAATTACTCAAGAAACTTTCTAGGTAACTATGCTCGAAACTTTGAAGGCAATTATACCGGACAATACTCAAGAAACTTTGCTGGTAACTATGCGCGAAACTTTGCTGGGCAGTATACTGGTAATTACTCAAGAAACTTTCTAGGTAATTATGCTAGAGCCTTTGCTGGGCAGTATACTGGCAATTACTCAAGAAACTTTCTAGGTAATTATGCTAGAGGTTTTACTGGTAATTATACTGGCACCTACGCCCGAAACTTTGCTGGTAACTACGCTCGTCAGTTTGCTGGTACATATGCTGGCACGTATGCTGGTAATTATTCCAGAAACTTTGCTGGTAATTACTCCCGTCAGTTCGCTGGTCAATATACGGGCGCATACTCAAGAAACTTCTTAGGTAATTACTCCCGTCTGTTTGCTGGTCAATATACTGGTAATTACTCAAGAGCGTTTGCTGGCACATACACTAGAAACTTTGCTGGTCAATATACTGGCAATTACTCAAGAAACTTCTTAGGTAACTACTTAAACAACTTTGTTGGTCAGTATACTGGCAACTACTCAAGAAACTTTGCTGGTAACTACTTAAACAACTTTACTGGTCAATATACTGGCAACTACTCAAGAAACTTTACAGGTAACTATTTAAACAACTTTGTTGGTCAGTATACTGGTAACTATGCCAGAAACTTTGCTGGTAACTACTTAAACAACTTTACTGGTCAATATACTGGTAATTACTTCCGAGACTTCTTAGGTCAGTATTCACGAAACTTTGAAGGCACTTATACTGGACAGTATATAGGAAACTTTCAAGGTAACTATCTTGGAGGTTTCTCCGGTCAATATACTGGTCAATACTCAAGAAACTTTGCGGGTAACTACTTAAACAACTTTAGCGGTCAATATACTGGTCAGTATTCACGAAACTTCTTAGGTAACTATTCCCGAAACTTTGAAGGCACTTATACTGGACAATACTTAGGTAGTTTCTCAGGTAACTACTCAAGAAACTTTGAAGGCACTTATACTGGTCAATACTCAAGAAACTATACTGGTAACTATGCCAGAAACTTTGAAGGCACTTATACTGGACAATATGCCAGAAACTTTGCTGGTCAATACTCAAGAAACTTCGAAGGCACTTATACTGGTCAGTATTCAAGAAACTTTGCTGGTCAATACTTAAATACCTTTGAAGGTCAGTATACCGGACAATATGCTCGGAACTTTACTGGTACGTATAGCAGACAGTTTGGTGGTAATTACGTCGGTCAATATACAGGAAACTTTGTAGGACAATACTCAGGTGGTTTTACGGGTCAGTATGAAGGGTTTTATGAAAGAACTCAGTCTATCAGTTACATTGGTGAATACGAAAGACAAGAGAGTGTTGTTTACCAAGGCTTGTATGAGCGACAGCAAGACATTACATATCAAGGGCTTTATGAAAGAAGTCAGACCATAGGATATCAAGGTCTGTATGAGCGACAGCAAAATATTACCTATGAAGGATTGTACGAACGCCAACAGAATATCACATACGAAGGTCTTTATGAGAGACAACAGGATATCACATATACTGGATTTTACGAGCGAACCGAAGAAATTACGTATGAAGGTTTGTATGAACGCCAGCAAGACATTACCTATACCGGTTTCTATGAGCGACAGCAAGACATTACGTATGAAGGTTTGTATGAACGCCAGCAGGATACCACATACACTGGATTGTATGAGCGCCAACAGGATATAACTTACACTGGACTTTACGAAAGAACTCAAGGTATAACGTACACTGGTTTCTATGAAAGACAGCAAGATATTACCTATGAAGGTCTCTATGAACGAACAGAAGAGATAACGTACACCGGCTTGTACGAGAGACAACAAGACATAACGTATGAAGGTTTGTACGAACGTCAACAGGACATCACTTACTCTGGTGCTTACGAAAGAACCGAAGAGATAACGTACACTGGTTTGTATGAAAGAACTCAAGGTATAACGTATGAAGGTCTCTATGAGAGACAGCAGGACATAACGTATGAAGGTCTCTATGAGAGACAACAAGATATTACCTACACAGGTGCTTATGAAAGAACTGAAGAAATAACCTATGAAGGTTTGTATGAGCGAACCCAAGAAATTACTTATGAAGGCTTGTATGAGCGAACCCAAGAAATTACTTATGAGGGTTTGTATGGTCGTACACAAAATATAACTTATGAAGGTTTGTATGAGCGACAACAGGATATCACTTACTCTGGTGCTTACGAAAGAACGGAGGAAATAACTTACGAAGGTATCTACGGTCGTACTCAAAACATAACTTATGAAGGTTTGTATGAGCGACAACAGGATATCACCTACTCAGGCGCCTATGAAAGAACTCAAGAGATCACATACACTGGATTGTATGAGCGCCAACAGGATATAACTTATGAGGGCTTGTACGAGCGAACCGAAGAAATAACATACACTGGATTCTATGAGCGGTCACAGGATACTACTTACGAAGGATTATATACTCGTGAATCGCCAGAAACCTATACCGGTTTCTATGAGAGAGATGAAGGGGAATCTTATGATGGTGAAATTTATGAGACAACCTATATCAGTGACTACACTTCAGCATACACTTCTGAGTATGAAGCATCATATCTCGGAACATATACGGGCACATATGTACCAACATATCAATCCACTTATGTAGGAATATATGTTGCAACTTACGATGCAATAGGTTATACTGGTAGTTATGATACAACTTACACCGGTCTTTATGATGCCTCGTATGATGCCTCGTATGAAGCACTGTATGAATCATCCTATGTAGGCGAATACGGTGGTGATATTATTATTGCCAACTACGATGGTGCAACATACGATGGTGCGGCTTACACTAGTGTCTATGATTCTGGCTACAGTGGAATATTTGAAGGCGCGCCTGGCGCAGGCGGCGATAATCTCAATCCTCTTGACAAAGAACTACCTTACGAAGGTGCTATATACACTAGTACATACAGCGGTACTGAGTTCTACTCTGGAGTATATGGCGATAGAGACAATCTGTTAGAGCCACCCGTGACTTATGAGATATGGACTCTCTGGTGTAGAGTCGCTTAATGAGGAAGATTAATGAATCAATATTATTACCAAGACAATGCGTTTTGGACCAATGATACAAAGACCGCTCTTAAATGCATTAGAGTCAGTAGACTAGATAACGGCAAAGAAAAAACTGAAGTATTAACCAGTGAACAAGGCGATGGTAATTGGGATTCTATCATTAGTGAATTGACCATTGCTGGTATTGACGCATCAAGTGAAAATCGACGGCAAGAGAAAGAAAACAAACGTGCCACTCAAGTCGTTCGGGACGAACAACAAAAACAAGCCAAAAAATTAGAATCTTTATTTGATCTCAAAATAAAGGCGTTTGAAGTAGAAGCGATCAAGAATTGTGAGAACAGAAAACTCCGATCTAAATTACGGCGAGCAGAGAATGAAGTTGAAATGAACGCCCTTGCGACTTTGATTATTGCTATTGATATGGGCATATTGGAAGATCCGAATGTCTGAAGGTTATGTTGTTGTAGCGTCAACCAAAAAACTGTTCTACGATATGGCAATCAATCTGATTGATTCTATCAAAGATTTTCATCCTGAAGCCCAATGTGCACTCTTCACAGAAGAAAGATTTCTTGATGGTAAAGAAAAAATAGTGGATCATCTGGCTTTCATTGAAGATCATACACGGGCTAAACTCAAAGGTATGGCAATGAGCCCATACGACAAGACGTTTTATATTGATGCCGATTGTGAAGTTGAGCATGAAGACATTGCAAAAGTTTTTGATGAACTAGGTGATAATGATTTAGTTTTTACAGGTCTGCCCGAAGACAGACACTATTGTTATGCAGAGGTATTTTTTGAGGGTGCACGAAAGCCTAACGGAAAACCAGGCGGCTTTGAACTGTGTGGTGGTGTGTGTTTATATGACATGACTAAACCGCTTGTGCGAGAATTCATGAAAGAATGGTATGAACTGACCGTAGAGCAATATGCTGGCAGATGGTGGCCTCAGAAGGCAGACGGTACTGAAGATCTAGAGAATTATCCAAAATCATTCAAACGATGGGATCAATTCTCACTCTGGTGGTTGATCAACAAAGTACCTAAATACAAAGATCTTAAGGTAAGTATTTTTGAAGACGATGCGAGATGGAATTATTTCAATGGATACTTGTATCACCACAACAAAAATCCCGTGGTCATAAGACACTATTCTAATATACAAATGAAAAGAGAGCGATGAATCATAGTTTTAGAAAAGGAATGCAAGACATTCCGCTCAATGATTATGCTATAAGCAAACTCAAAGAAGTAGAGTGGTTAGTAACAGATGACAACTATCTGATAACAGAACCTACTTGTTGGGGTCAGAGACACGCTCAGAAACAGTTTACTTCAGATGAAGAATTGTTTAGAATAATGAAAATGGGACAAGATCATGATGGATTTCCCGAATCCATTTATGGTTACTCCATGACAAACAATTTAAAGTTTAAACTTCACAGCACGAGTGCACAAAAAGTAGAATTTGGCAGTCGTGTTCAAAGTATGATGAACAATATCATGCTCTCTTTTAACTTCAAGACCAACGCTTTGTTCACTGTCTATCCACCGGGTGGATATATCTCGTGGCATAACAACGCAAACGCACCTGCATACAATTTTATCTTTACGTGGTCTGAGACTGGCGATGGTTGGTTCAAGTACTGGGACATGGAGAAGAAAGAGATAGTGACAATGCAAGATGTCCCGGGCTGGCAATGCAAAGCAGGTTACTTTGGTGCCTATGCACATGGTGAAGAGCATTTATTTTATCATGCCGCATCAACAAATTGCACGAGAATGACTGTTGCCTTCACACTTTCTCGCGATGAAACATCGTTAAATTGGCAAGATGACATCATTGAAGAGATTAGTTCTTATAAATAAAACCATAGTAATATGGAATATATAAGACATGGCACACTATGAAGATCTTACGATAGATCAAGGCACAGATGTCGCAATAGAAATTTATTTGGTTAATCCGGATGGCTCTAAGAAAGATCTCACCGGATATTCTGCCGCCGCGTCTTTAGCCACACGATACGATGCGCCGACTGGAGAAAAAGTCAGTTTTACCGCAGCAGTCGGAGCACCCGCGACAGATGGTATAGTAAATCTATCCCTTACAAACACCGAATCACAAGCATTAAATCCCAAAAAGCGTTACGTATATGATGTAGAAATCTCTGTTCTCGATGGTGCAGTTACCGTAGTAGAACGAGTTCTTGAAGGCAAAATAACAATATCACCTTCAGTGACAGAATAATATGGCTTCTATAGACAAAATACTTATTGGTTCACCTACTTATAAACAACTTGTTGGCAATGTAACAAGGGTTCATAAAGTTGTTGTCGGCGTACCTTTATCCACAATAACAATTGGTCCTTATGTTGATATTGATAACATAGTAGGGCTAGATACTTCAGGTGCGACCGACGGTGGAGTTATTACTTATGACTCCGATGCTGGTAAGTATATTGTCACCGATAGTCCTGTTTTAGAAGTAGACGGCAAGACATATCCTAGTGACAGTGACCATACAAACATTCTTATCCGAAGATCAGGCACACAAGGTGAGCCTGTCATTCTTCAGCAAGGCGAGATAGCATACTCTTATCTTGTTGACAATGCAACCGATGGTTTTGGTAATGGTGGTGACAGACTATACATCGCCACAGGTGCCAACAATGACAGCGGTTACTCTACCAATATAGAAACCATTGGTGGTAAATATTTTACAGATCTGTTGAATCATCAACACGGCATACTGACCGCGAACAGCGCTCTGATTGTAGACGAAGACAGAACGCTTGATCAAATTTTAGCAGATAGTGCCACGTTTGTCAACATGCGAGCAACGGGCGCAGTTTATACACCAGAGATTGTTTTAACACAATCGTTTATCACTTCTGACTCGGCAATGCTTCGTGACGGTGGAGGTACACCTTATCTTACTTGGTCTGACGGACTGAGCGGGCAACTAGCCAAAGGGTTAGCAGGATATTACGACGGCAAACAAGCATTTTATTCAGACTCCGCAAATAATCCCTTTACGGATTCTGATCATGTTGGTATTACTGCGCCCAACTTTGTAAAATCACAAGGATGGCTGGAAGGTAAGAGCCTTTATATAAATGAAAATGCAATCATTCAAGGTAGTTTAACCGTTAATGGTTTGCAAACGAATCTTAATACCGGTAAAGTATTAATAACTGATAAAAGAATTATCCTTGCTAACAATATACCAACAGCACGAGACGCTGATCAAAGTGGTATTGCATTAGGAGATTCAAACACACCGATTGCGTCTATAACATATGTCAACAACGGTGTGGATGTCCCTAGTTGGACGTTTGATCCTGGTATTAAAGCACCGTTTATTATAGTGGAAGATTTGGAGTTCTCAGTTATAGACTGTGGAACATACGTATAAATAAAGACTAAGATTGCAGAAGAAATCAATGATATGGTAACACGTAAAAAAATATTATTGCCCAGAAGCGATATACCTAACCGAGCACCGACAGTCAACGAGATTGATTTTGGTGAAATTGCGGTTAATACGCATGATGGTAAAGCGTTTATCAAACGTGACGCTAATGGTGAAGTAACGATACAGTCTATCGGCTCTGAAGAAGTAGAAAACGTATATTATGTTTCTAAATCAGGAGACTACGGTAACGATGGTCGGTCTTTGATGAACTCCATGAAGACTCTTGACTCTGCTGTAGCCGCAGTATTAACAAAGCAGGGGTTTAAGTTTAATAAAGACGTGTGTGAACGTGATCTACAATTGATCATGGATGCTATTCGTTATGATATGGTATTAGAGACAAACTTTAACTCGGTTACTGCTGGACTTGCATATAAAAGAGGCAACGCAGGCAAGGTAACAGGTGAGCAGAAGTATCAGACTCGCCGAGCAATCAATGAAGAACGTGTGGGCATGTTGTCAGCACCTTTGATAGCCTCAAATCCAACGGCTACGGCTAGAGTAGGTGCTGGATTTACAGAACTTATTGACATCTTCTATGATGGTGAACCAGACGATTTTTATTTTACTGATCCACCAATTCAGTCACAGACAGATGCCAATACCGCGGCGACCATTCTTCAAGATAATCGAGCCGCGATACAGGATGCTGTACTGTCTTATCTGAATAATGCTAACGTACAACCTTATGATTCCGTCAAGTGTGAGCGTGACATAGGATTGATTCTTGATGCAATCGTTGATGATCTAGTTACGTCATCCGACTATAGAACTATTACTGCCGCAAATGCCTATCTTCGTGCAAACTCTGCCTATGTTTTGAGTGATCAATTTGAAACTACAGTAGCCGCATTAGAATTTGCGAAGGCACAGACGCAGGCAGTTGTCGGCGTTGCGAGCGACTTAATCGTCGCCACCATGTTCGATAGAGCCATTAATGTAATCAATGGAACGACAACCACTTATCCTGCTCCAACATATCCTACGACCGGTACTGCGACATATCAAACCGCTGATAGAATTGCGGCGACTACAGCCCTTCAAGCAAATCGGGCTACTCTTGTATCAGATACCACTGCATATATTACCGCCAACTATCCTACATTAGATTATGATTCAGCGTCATGTGAAAGAGATGTCGGTTATATTATAGACGGTTTATCTCATGATGTCAAGTACGGTGGTAATAACGGCACACGAGTCAATGCTGAAGCCTACTTTGTAGGCACTGAGTCTCAGTTAGGATTTGGTGAAGGCACCGCGACTGTTGCGGCATACAATGATTTAAAAACACGAATCAATGTTGTGGTTACAACTGCATCCGAACAAACTTATATTGGCGATTTGATAGATGAGATTACAGGTGTTATCACCGCAGGAAATGTCACGGGTCTTGCGTCTGCGATTGCAATTGATCTAGACGGATACTTGTCGGGTGTTCTCTCAGAACGAACCTTTATTCAAGCCGCAAAAATTACCATTCAAGAAGATACGATTGAATATGTAGATAATAATTTTGCTATCAAGAACACCAATATCAAGTCATACGATGCTGGTAAATGTTCACGAGATGTAGGTATTATTCTTGACGCAGTACGAAGAGATTTTATTTTAGGAACAGATTACTGGACGATTACCGCAGGTAACTCATACCTTCGTGCGAATACAGCATACTTAAAATCTGAACAGAACTATGCTACTATTGAAGCCGTAAAGTTTGCGAGAGACACTGTTAAGGCACTACAGAATGGGATCCCAGCAACCGATGTTTTCAGTACAGGTCAGCAGACCACACTTGATACTTTATTTCAGCGTGTTATTGATGTTATTGACGGCACAGTTACCACTCCAATTACAGCGATCACGTATCCAACAGCAGGCGATTATGCATCGGTGGCAGGTAGAGATGCACAAGCCGCTCAGATTAAAACAAATCGCGGCAATTTAATTATTGCATTAACATCGTTTATTGGAACAACCTATCCTGGATTCACATACAATCAAGCATCTTGTGAAGCAGACACTGGTTTTATTATAGACGGATTGATTGCTGACTTACTGTATGGTGGTAATACGGCAACAAGACAAGCCGCATTTGCTTACTATGTGGGCGCAGTATCACAGTTAGGTGCTGGTGAAGATAAAGTAACGATTGCTGCCTACAACGATCTCGCAACCAATATTAAAGCGTTTGGCGGTGTCACAGAAGACGCACGAGTAGATGAACTGATTGCTATCATTACCACTGTAATTGAGGATGGTGATACCAATAGTTTATTGACAAATGAAGTAGAAATATCAACAACAGGGTTGACAACTACTGAATATGATGTTATACTAAGTGCAACGAGTGATATACAAAAAGACACACTTGCCTACGTAGATAAAACATTCGTACCAGAACTACCCGATTACGATCAAGTTAAATGTTATCGTGACGTAGGTCTTATTCTAGATGCGGTGAAACGAGATCTGCTTACAGGATCTACTTACAACACCATTACTGCCGGCTTCGCTTATCTGAGAGCCAACTCTGCTTACGTACTGAGTGATCAGTTAGAAAAAACTTTGCAAGGTATCATTTACGCACGTGATGAGGTAAAAGACCTAGGTCTGACTGCATCTGATGCGAGTATAGACGTGTTGTTTGCTCGTGTCACTGACGTGCTAAATGGCTTTGTCACTACTTACGAAACACCGACATACCCATCTCCGGGTGGTACTCATGATCTTTCACTAAACGGAGATAGAATTACCGCGGTATCAAATCTTCAACAAAATCGTTCGGCAGCCATAAGCGCTCTTATTACTTATATTGACGCAGAATATCCTGCACTTGAATATAACTCATCTAAATGCGAGCGAGATGCGGGTTATATTATTGATGCCATATGTCATGATATTCTTTACAGTGGTAACACTGCCGCAAGACAGAACGCCGCTTCATACTTTGTAGGTACAGTTGGTCAGTTAGGTCCATTCGAGGTAACCGCAACGATTGCTGGCTACGAAGCATTTAAAACTATATTGGGCGGTTCTGTCCTGAGTCTAGACGCTACTCTTCAGACCGAAATCGATGCATCGCTTGACATTATCATCAATGTAATTACCGCTGGTAATTTAGAAAATCTTCCAGCGGAATCAGAAATAGCGACCCTAGGGTTGACAACTACAGATTTTGATGCTATAACAGCCGCAACATTACAGATTCAAGATGACACCATTTTGTTTATCAACGATCTCTATTTTAATCCTGCTTACGATCCAGAGAAGTGTGCAAGAGATATTGGTCTAATTGTGGACGCATTGTCACTGTTTATTCTCACACAAAGTGACGCACCAGATCGTTTTGTTGCATTGTCCTACAGGCGACCTAGTGCACAAAATGTTTATTTGAAACAAAGAGCCGCAACATTGGCAGCGGTCAATTATGCAGAAGATTTATTAAAGACTGCATTGACCAACGGCGGTGGTGATCCACTCAAAACAGATGACCCGTTTGAAAGAATTCGTGAAGGAATCAATGCAGGAATATACACTTCAGGTGTAGATCGTGCATGGGTCAATCCAAACACTTCATTGTACAACGGTACTGCGGGTGGTGTAGACAACACTGGTTCTACTGCTAACACGATTGCGGCACAAAACGCACTGAATCTGCAAAACAATGCATATGCCGATGCCGTCATAGACTATGTTAATAATACATTAGGCATTACCTCGTTTGATAATACCATATGTAAAGAAGATTTGATCATTCTTTTGCAAGCACTTGCATATGATGTAGACACCGGCACGAACTGGTGTCTTCGTCAATTTGCTGAGAGTTATTTTACTGGTGTTGTCAATGCTTTAGGCAATGATAGTGCCGAAGTAGAAGCAACAATTGCCGCATATGAATATTTAAAAACTTATCTTACGACTAATCTACCTATTGATGCTAATCTAGCACAAGGCACAGATCAAACAGCGTCTATTATTGCTTATCTGACCAGTGAGATAGACATTGTAATCAACGCAATCAAAGACAACGGTATTCAAAACATGCCCGCGTTGGTGTTGCCATCAACTGCGGGTGAGTTGGCTATTCGTGCAGACGGCTTTAATGCAGTTCAAACGGCAAAGGTTCAGACGCAAAATGCAGTCATTGACTTTGTAAATGATTCAAATCCAGTGGACGCTTTTGATGATGAGAAGTGTGCAAGAGATACTCTTTTAATTATTGATGCGGTTTGTCTTGACTTATTGTATCAAACCAATTATAATAGCATTACTGCTGGTCTGGCTTATCGTAGAGGCAATGCCACTAAAGTAAAAAGTGATCAGTTAAAGTATACTGTTCTTGCGATCAATTATGTTCGTGATCTTATTAACGGCACTTCAGGCATTGCCGCCGGCACAAAAACTTACGTTACGGCTAGAGTTAAAGAAATTACCGAACTGCTTGAACAGAGCACCGACTATGGTAAAGAAGACGGTGATCCTATAACCTATAGCAACGTTGGTATTGATAGAGATAAGATCAATGCCGCCAACGCTCTTCGCGCAAATCGCAGACAATTTCAGAAAGAAATTACTACGTGGTTGCAAGTTAACTATGATACCTTTGAATATGATCCCGATGCGTGTGAACGTGATGTGGGTTATATTGTTGACGGACTGGTACATGATATTCTATATGATCTAAGTTACGCCACAGAAACTATAGCCAGATCTTACTGGGTAGAGACTGATCTTAACATAGAAAACAATCCAAATCAATCTCTTAACTTAGATGGTGTGGCGGACGTATATAAAAATCAATTGGGTCAAGGTGAAATAACCACCACAATTGCGGCCTACAATCAACTCAAAACAATTATTAAGGCTTCCATATCAACAATCACTGAGCAAGATCGCGTTGATACTTTGTTGACTGTGGTTAATGATTCAATAGGTGCCGCAGACAACACTGGAATTCCTAACACTACATTAGTTTTTGGCGGTGATTCTCTACTTATTCAAAGTGAAAAAACTGTATACAAAGACAATACTGTTTTGTATGCTAATCAGATATTCCCCGCGTATACTTACAATCAATCTAAATGTAGACGTGACGTTGGATTTATTCTTGACGCACTTACGTATGATATAAAATACGGTGGTAACTCAGCAACGTCTATTGCCATGAGATCATACTTCTCCGTATTTAACAATGGTTATGGTGATCTCTTAGGTCAAAACGAATTCACAATGACCATCAAAGCATACAAGCAGTTGAAAAGAGTTATTCTAACCAATTATCTAGACACTGTTGATGCGGGTATCAATACAACAAAGAACAATCTTTTAGACATAATCATTAACGCAATCGTTCAAACAAATGCCGGCACATTTCAACTCGGTGATTTCTTTGGAGCAGACAGATCTTTAGATTTATATCAGTACAATTATCCAACAGGTCTTCAGACCGGTTATGACACTCTGGTGTTCCCGGACTTAATTGCTCTGGGTCATAAGGTGACATACAATGATTTGTATCTAGCACACCAAGAGTTTAATGTAGGCGCATCCGAACGACTCACTATTATTAGAGCGACCAACGCTGTTGCTGATAATCAAGGTACTGACAGTACAATTTTCTTGAAGTCTGGCGACTATATTGTTAACAATCCTATTAAATTACCACCTAAGACTTCGATCATTGGTGATGCTTTACGTTCGACAACGATTCGTCCTAAAAATGTAGACTCAGATATATTCTGGGCAGACAATGGTGTGTACATCAAAGAGATTACATTCCGAGATCATCAAGACGGTGCGGCTGTTCTTGCATTTGATCCTCGTGTTGACTCACCCGGAGCAGGACCTTTCATTACACAGTCACCTTACGTACAGAACTGTACATCTTTGACATCATCTGGTATTGGATTACGAATTGATGGAAGCAAAGTGTCTGGTCTCCGAAGTATGGTACTAGATGCATTTACACAGTTTAACGCTGGTGGTACAGGTGTGCATCTCCTGAACCGCGGTTACTCTCAGTTAGTATCATTGTTCACAGTATCAACGACTACTTCTGTCCTGGCTGAAACTGGCGGTCAATGCTCGCTAACAAACTCAAACTCGTCGTTTGGTGAACGAGGTCTTGTAGCACGAGGGGGTTCTCCATCACTTTATAATGGTGGTCTTCATGCGAACTATATTCAGAACGATGATGTCATTCGTGTCAATAGTGTAATTACTCAAGACTCGGCAGACTACACTTTAAATATAGGCGATTATAAGAAGCCTAACTACAACGATGCTATTAAATTTGATTCAGACAACTTCTATTATACAATTGTCAATGTATCGGATGAGATTACTCAGGACTGGGGAACAACAGGAAACACTACAGAGACAGTTGCTCTTAAACAAACCAATACGATCAACAACACTCGGTACGGTGCGTCTATTCATATGAGTGCTGACGATGACTATGCGGCAACTGGTCAACCATCAACGTTGCCCGGAGAACTAGCCGGCGTAGAGATTTCAAAAAGAGACATCGTGGGTGGTGTTCCTCAATGGGATTTTGTTACCACGATTAATCCTGCTGTTGAATTTGGCACTAACACAACATCTGATTTAGATTTTGGTACACAGACTCGTTTGAATCATGATGGATCTTATCTGATGGTTAGCGCACCTAGTCAGAAAAACGTTGACGGTAGTGGCGGTGCTCAGAACAACGGTGCATTATATGCTTTCCGAAGAGATGCTGAGACTTGGACACAATCAGCCGTAATAAAACTTCCTGAAGTAGCCGACAGATCACGATTCTTTGGTAACTCGTTTGATATGAGTGAAACTGGATTATGGCTAGCCGCATCAACAAATAATGATTTAATACCGAGTGGACAAGGCGCTGTTTACATATTCAATAGAACTGCGCCAGAATCTAACACCTGGACAGAAACGCAAAAAATCTTAATACCTGACGGAACAGGTGCAAGCGCGGATGAACCAGAAGTCACTATTAATGACGACGGTAGTGATCTATTGATTCATTGGAAAGGTATTGTCAATAAAGTATATTATTATCAAAAAAATATTGATAATCTATTCATTCTTGCACAGGTAATAATACCTAGATCCAATGTGGATCCTGTTGCAGGTAGATTAAGTAAGATTCGCGTGGCTAAAAACACAACTCACTTTGTATTGGGTGATGCGAATTCGCCTCGTGGTTACTTTACAAATATCCAGACCGACAGTGATCTTGGTGCTCAGGTTCAATATGCACGAAAGCAGAAACTGAACGATGTCACATTAACCGGTCTTGTATTGTCAACAACTGACACAGATCGCTGGATAGATTTTGAGACAGATTTTCCAACAAACACAACTGTTACTGTAGTTGGTGCAGGCGTAAACGATGGTGATTATTCTATTACAGATAGAACAAGCACTACACTTACGGTCACACCTGCCTTCCCAGCGCCAGGACCCTACACAAATGTTCAAGTTTATATTAAAAATACAGGTACGTCCGAGTACTTCTTGTTTGATCAGGGGCAGTGGGTAACAGAAGATATTATTGAAGCACCGTATGATGCAGTAGAGGGTTTTGGTTATGGCTTTGATGTTGACATTAACACCCGCGGAGATCTTGTCGCTGTAGGTAATAAGCCTACGAGTAATTCAATATCAAACGAAGTTTCTATTATTGAACGTGCCCGAAGCGATTGGAGAAGAATCAGCAGACTTCAACCTCTGACACCTGCAAACGCCGCATCAATAGGGAACGACAATTATGGTGGATCAGGTCATTCTGTTGCAATCGGTGGATCAGGAGATTACATTCTCATAGGTGCAGATGACAGACGTTCTGATCAAGGTGATGCCAACACTGAATTCGGTGCAGTATTTGAATACTGGTCAATTTTGGGCGAGACGGGGTCATACGAAATAGAACTGGCTCCTGCTCTGAACGGGAATATAAAAGCATTACAGAATGTAAGTTTCCACCAGAGATCATTGATCACTGCGTCCGGTCATACGTTTGAGTACGTAGGATCTGGTACAAATATGTTCACTGCTATTCCTCAGAACGGTGGTGTACCTAAGAAACAAAACGAAATTCAATTTGACTCAGTGAATGCTGCCACGCCAAACTTTGGTCTGGTATATTTTACAGCAACAGATGAACGTGGTGATTTTAGAATTGGTGAAGACTTAACAATTAACAGAGAACAGGGTAACATCACTGGTGTAACATTCGACAGATCGTTGTTTGCAGTATTAACCCCATTCATATTAGCACTAGAGGGATAACATGGCAACTCCATTAAATGCGTTTAAAACAAAGGTTTGGTCTTTAAGAGACTCAGCGGCAAGTCAGGGAAAGTTAATCTATAACACACCTCCCGGTGTTACTGCGATTGTCCTTATGGCGCAGATATCTAACGTAGATTCTGACGGAGGAGGTACATCATCGTTTTCTTTTGTGCACAAAGATGTTGGTACTGGACAAGAAACACCACTGGTAAATAAGTTTCCAGTAAGACAAAATGATGCGGCAACACCTCTCACGGGTAAATTAATTATTCAAGAGGGCAACCAAATATATGGATACTGTCATAAAAGAGTTACTAGGTCAGATGCTGGTGGTGCAGGATCAAATGACGCAGATGATACATTGAATTTGGTACTATCATTGTTAGAATCTTTGAACGCTTAAACGGAAGATACGATGTCGCAACTCACTACAATATCAGGTTACGTTCCTCTCAGAAAGAAATCCGAGTTAGATTCTGATCGTTATGATTTCATAACATTAGATCAGACAGAACCAAACGCTGGTTTACCTGATTCGGAAGGTGCACTCTTTATATCGGGTGTTGATGGGACTCGGAGTTTTACTACAGAGCCACGCCTTACTCAGTTATCGTTTAAGTCAGGATCTCTTGAGCAGATTGATCCACCCAGCCAGCCTAGTTATTTTCTTGTCTTCAAGGAAGAGCCTGGTTCACAAGCAGGCATTGGATTAGATGACAGTGTTGCGTGGTCGCTGGGTGAGTTTGAAGAAGTAGATACTCTTCAGACTGTTACCGATCGTGGTAATGTCACTACACAGTCCATAACAATTGCTAATCTAAGCGCCGACTCTGCGATTTTCTCAGGCGGTGTAAGAATTGATGGTAACTTGTGGGTCAATGGCACCGAGACGATTATCAACTCAACCTCTCTTACGGTTGATGATAAGAATATTGTAATCGGTGAAGGTGCTCCAGACGCTATTACTGTTGATGGTGGCGGTATTACACTAGACGGCGCTAATGCGACTATCACTTATGGGGCGGCTAGTGATCGCTGGAGACTCAATAAAAATCTTGAGTTAGAAGGCACTGATAAGAAAATATTTTTCGGCAACAACAATCTTACTTTCGTAGGCGAAAATGGTTCAAGTGATAAACTAAGTCTCAGTGGTGGTGGTACAGGCAGTCCTACTGATACAGTCACGATTGATGCCGCAGGTCAGGTTGGTATTGGAACAGACAATCCTTCGGTAACACTTGACGTTCGAGGCGATCTAACGGTTGAAGGACTTACTGCCTTAGACTCTACCACGGTTGACGGTCTTCTAGAATTAAAAGAAGTTCTTCCAAAAGATCCTACAGCAAAGATATTGTTTCGAAGACAATCTGATGGTGTCATTCTTGAAGGCGAGACTACAGTTGCCAACGTAGATCAGATATCTACGAGCGACACAGACTCAGATGCTACTCACTATCTCATGTTCACTTATGCAAACAACGGTACGGGTGGATTTGACAGTGCACTGATAGACACAACAACACTCACCTACAACCCTAGCACTAACATTTTTACAACTGAAAGTATTGTTGCCAGCGGTGATGCCACAGTTGAGGGTCTTACAAATCTAGACTCAACCAATGTTGCGGGTGACATTCAGATTCAAACTACAGGCGGTAGATTGCTTGATAGTGAAGGTAGGTCGTTTGTCATCTACGATTCAGCGGGTGCTTTGCTGTGGGGTAATAACGGCGTTAGTGCAGGCAATCTAGGTGGACCTAGCGCAGCCATTGCTAGACTCCTTGATCTGTCAGATGTTGCCATATCAGAGCCTATCACAAGTGGATATGTTGTCAAGTGGGACGAGTTTGCGGCAGGTGGGTCAGGTGCTTGGGTTGCAGGACCAGATAATACAGGTGTCGGCGGTTCAGGTATTGCGCTCACTGATTTAGATGCGGTGACAGAAGTTGCGAGTGGTGATGGTAATTTATCTTATAGTAACGTCACGGGTGTATTTACATATACACCGCCAGAGTTATCACTGCTAAATCTGACCGATGTTGCTGGTGATGGCACAAACGGACAAGTTCTCCAGACAGATGGCATAGGTAACTTCTCATTTGTAAATCAGACTGGCGGTGGCGGTGGTTCTGACATCACAACTTCAGATGAAGGCTCAAGTCTCACGACTGGTACGACCTCGTTCAACTTTGTCGGTGCTGGTGTCACTGCAACAAACAGTGGCGATGATATCACAGTAACGATTCCTGGAGCAGGCGGTGCACTCAGCACACGATCTACTATTATTGGCACAACAGGTACGATATCAGATAACAACTCAGCAGACTTAGACATTGCGGGTGGTGCACCTACCTATGCGCTTCTAAAGATTCAATCAAATGATGCATCATGGGTGCGATTGTATACAGACACCGCTTCAAGAACAGCAGATGCCTCACGAGTAATCACAGACGATCCTGCACCCGATGCTGGTGTTGTAGCAGAAATAATTACGACAGGCAACCAAGTCATTAAGATGTCACCGGGTGTCATAGGTTGGCTTGACACAGGAACAACTGTACATGCGAGAGTTACCAATCTTAGTGGAGGTGCAAGAGCAATCACAGTAACACTTACCTTGCTCGCTCTGGAAGCATAATGGAAGAATATCTTGTCTTATTACACAGCCATGAAGATCTAGACACTTTCTATGCTGACATGGAGACAACTGGCGGTATTTTAGAACGTGCTATCGATATCTGTTGTCGCAGACCTATGTCACGAACAACTATGTACATGCTCACCTCAGAAGAAGCGGCCACAGTCAAGGCTGATCCACGGGTAAGACAAGTTGCTCGTTGGTCAGATCGACCAGAAATGAAACCCACCGCATTTACTCGTACAAACTTTGAGTATGACAAAAGCGCAAACGAACCACCCAATGATTCACAATCAAAGAATTGGGGCACATGGCGTCATAGAAACACATACGAAGGCAACGAGTCTATTATCGACAACTGGGCAGATGACTTTTTAAATCCTGCCCCAGGTTTCGGTCTTGAGAACTATACCGGTAGTGAGACATTCACCGAGACTGGTAAGCACGTTGACATTGTGATTAAAGATGGGCATCCAGATCCTGCTATGCCAGATCTACAAATCAATGCAGATGGTACAGGCGGTTCACGAGTTAACGAGATTAACTGGAATCTATACACGACCACTGTACAGGGTTATGAGGCTCAAACTGATACTGATTATTTCTTACGCCAAGACTATCAATACAGCCCATACACTTCAGGCAGTAGTGGTATAAGCAGTCAAAGGCAACACGGCGCTTCAGTCTCAACATGTGCCGCTGGTTCAACGCTTGGTATGGCTCCAGGCGCAAACATATATTCGTTTGATCCGTATACGTCTAGTCAGCAAGACTACGGCAATTTTGATCCAACAAATGGCTATCCTAGTTATACAGATTGTGATTATATTCGAGCGTGGCACAATGCAAAGACTGTAAATCCAGCAACAGGATTTATAAATCCTACCATTATAAATTGTAGCACTGGTTTTAATGAACTGTTTTGGGAAGGTGATAACACATGGCCTGTACAAGCCACAAATCGTGGTGTTACTTATGGCGATGGTATCAACCCAATGACAAATCAACAAGTCGAAGATGCTCAATTGGCTGGCGTAGGCGATATAGTCGGCAGCGCCGGGAATCGATATTTTTATTCAGTATTAGGCACTAATGGTAGTAACAATTTCATTGACTTTATTATTGCGGATGTCGAAGATTGTATCAATGATGGTATTCATGTTGTAATTTCCGCCAGTAATGATAACACATTAATGGCTTTTACAAACACCGCCGAACACACCGACAATACTGTTACACTACAAGATGCGTCAACACAAAACTGGAAGTCACGTTCTTTTGGTACGGATCAAAAAGGATGTTACATTGTTGGAACACTCAGCACAAAATCTAGACGGAGAGCCGGCGGTAGTGCAGGGCAAGGCGAGTGTCGTGTGTCTTATTCAAATTGTGGATTAGGTGTAGACTTCTATACATTTGCAGATGGTGTCACCGCGGGTTACAATGGAAACGGTGGAGAAGTCGCTGATCCACGAAACGCAAGTTATACTCTTAGAACATTTAATGGTACTTCGGCGGGTGCACCGATGCTCACCGGGCAACTTGCTTGCATACTAGAACGTTTTCCTGATATGACACCCGCACAACTATATGACTATATGGTGATGAGAAGTCGAACATTAGCAGAAAATGAATGTGGAGATTTAGGCAACGATTGGCCTAATGCGTTTTGTTTTGAATCGACTGAATCACCACGTGTGGCTATGACTATTGGTGATATTCGCCCACAGTCTGGCAGAATAGAAACAAAGAATATACATCTTGCAAGACCCTCATCGGGTGTCGCATACCCTAGACAAAGAACTGCCCGAACGTGGCGTCGAGTTGTATAAATAAACATAAACCGGAGACATTTACATGGCATCGCCTACAACAAGACAAGAACTAGTTGATTTCTGCTTGCGGAGATTAGGTTCTCCTGTGCTTGAAATTAATGTGGATGATGATCAGATCGAAGATAAAGTTGACGATGCATTACAAATGTTTCAAGAGTATCATGCCGATGCTACTTTTACCACTTATATTAAGCATCAAATAACAGCCGATGATGTAACAAACGAATACATCACTATTCCAAACACTGTGTTATATCTCACTAAGGTATATCCATTTAGCAAGACGTTTGGTAGCACCAACATGTTTGATATCAAGTATCAGATGATGTTGAACAGCATGGGCGACTTTATGAACTTTGCGGGTGGTCTATCGTATTACTATCAGATGGAACAATATCTTGAGTTTATCGCTGACATTCTAGATGGTGAGCCACGAGTTAATTTCTCACGACATCAAAACAGACTATACATTTTTGGTGAATGGGCTCCTAATCAGTACAACAATTTAGCCGTAGGTGATTACATCATTGCCGAGTGTTTGTCACTTGTTGATCCCGCATCATTTGCTGACGTTTGGAACGACAAATTTCTCAAAGACTATACCACACAGTTGATCAAACAACAATGGGGTGGTAACATGATGAAGTTTGAAGGCATGACTTTGCCTGGTGGTGTGCAGTTAAACGGTCGGCAGTACTACGATGATGCTACAGGTGAACTTGAAAAACTGGAAGAAAAATTACGTAATGAGAACGAATTTCCACCAGATTTTTTCATGGGTTAATGCATGACAACTAATCTCTATTTTACACAAGGGCGAACGTCCGAACAGAATCTTTACGAAGACTTGATTATTGAGTCTTTGAAGATGTATGGGCAAGATGTTTATTATATGCCTCGTGAGATCGTTAATAAAGACACTATATTTCAAGACGATAATGTATCTCGCTTTGACGATGCCTATAAAGTAGAAATGTATATTGAAAACACCGAAGGCTTTGACGGCGATGGAGATTTGTTCACCAAGTTTGGTGTAGAGATTCGTGACGCCGCAACTTTCATTGTATCACGTAGACGTTGGTTGAACCAAGTCGCACAGTACGAATCTACTGCTGACAAGCCATTCTATCGCCCACGTGAAGGAGATCTGATTTCTCTTCCACTTTCAAATTCTATATTTGAAATTACAAAGGTTGAAGACGAATCACCTTTCTATCAAATTAAAGATCTACCTGTGTTTAAGATTCGTGCTGAATTGTTTGAGTACAATGACGAAGACTTTGATACAGGTGTGGAATCTATTGATAATGTTGAAGGCTTTCATGCCTATCAAACTAAACTTACCATGTCTAGTGTTGACGGAACATTTGAGTACGAAAACATTACCCAGAACAACGGCGCTTATACATTGACAGGTGAAGTTGTTAATATAGATGCCTCAGGCGATAATGTTGTGCTTTACATAGCACACACCGGCGGTGCGTCTGATGGTGAATATCATGACTGGACCACGACAGGGTTAATAACAGGGGCAGAGTCTTTAGCCACAGGCACTCCATCTCTAGTAGGTGAAGATCTTCAAGACGGCGCTATGAACGACGACTTTAATCTTGCATCACAAGGTGGAGAAATAGACTTCATTGACTTTAGTGAGTCTAATCCATTCGGAGATCCATAATGTTTGGTACTCATTTTTATCATCAGCGAATTAGAAAAGCCGTTGCTGTTTTTGGATCATTGTTCAATGACATATATGTGGTAAGAAAAGACGCCGCAGGTAACTCATTATCACAAGTCAAAGTACCTTTGTCATACGCTCCGAAGAGGGATTTTGTAGCACGTATTGATGCAATGAACAATGGCGAAAACGCTGAAAGACAGATTGCTTTAAAATTACCAAGGCTTTCTTTTGAGATATTAGCCATGCAGTATGATGCTTCGCGACAAATGCCTCGGACAAATGCGTGTGTGGTGTTTCCTGATGACTATGACGCTGGCGCCAGTAAGTTATATACTCCTGTTCCATATGTTGTATCTTTTCAATTAAATGCGTATGCTAAAACACAGGACGATGCCTTACAAATCGTAGAACAAATTCTTCCATACTTCACTCCAAATTACACCGTGACGATAAAGCCACTCAACGATTTTGAGGTTGTAGAAGATTCGCCTATTACCATGACAGGTATTACGTTCTCAGATGATTATGAAGCGCCTTTAGAGAACAGGCGGTCTATCATATACACGATGGACTTTGACATGAAACTATACCTGTACAAGTCAATTGATGATGGGGCTAAGATTATTGAAGAGGCATGTGTAAACTTTTTGAATCTAGACGGCGGCACAGACGAAGAATTGTTTGTCAAGACATGTACTGATAGTGCTTGGACAGCCAGCCCATTGAGTGCACAGATTCTAGAAGATCAAGGTGCATACAGTCCAACATTCAGTGTGACAAATATTCCTGGAACACCTACCTCATTTACGGTTGATCAACCAGAAAACGGTACTTCTTCTGCACAGTTTGTTGCATTAACAACGAACTCAGAAGGTATTGTTACCGCAACAGGTACTTGGAGTTACGAATCCAACAACGATTGGAATGGAACAGACTCATTTAATATAAACATTCTAGGAGATTGGGGTTCAAAATACTTCCCAATTTCAGTACAAGTGGATCCTCTTCAAGATGCCTATGCTGTGAATGCAGTCACAACCGTTAATACACCGGTGGATATTACAGTCAGCGGGAATGATCAATGGAACGCACCAAACGTTGTGACGTTCTCTGTCGCAGTGGGTGGTCAACCTTCTAACGGTTCTGTTATCGTGCTAGATGCAGCCGCAGGATCATACAGATATACACCAACTACAGCATTTACAGGTACAGATACTTTTGTATATCGTGCTTCCCCTGTAGATGGAATTTCAGAGGCAGCAATTGTTACTATTACCGTAACGTAATAGATATAAATAAACCAAAGAATCGAGATCAGGTAAAATGGCAGACATAAAAATTTCAGGTTTAAATTTAATAGACGGGACTACAATACCCCCTCTAGGATTGGAAGATGAAATCATCGTCAATGATGTTGATGTCGGACCGCCTATCACCGCAATTACTAAAAGAACCACACTTCAGGCACTTCGTGATCTCGCAAATGAAAACATTGATGACACACCAACTGGTAGTGAAGTCACGGGCGATCTTAACGTCACGGGTGATCTTACTGTCGATGGTCTAATCAATGGCATTGATATAACAGAACTTGCTGAAAACATTGAAGCAAGCGCTATTAACTGTGCCCGAGACTCAGTAGACGAAGATGGCATATGTGGTTTCAGAATTTTAGGTGATACTGTTATTGACAGTGATCTTACTGTGCGCGGTACCCTTTTTGGTGACGGTGGTGGTCTCACTAATATTCAATATGCACTACGTTCTGATTCTGCCGATCATGCCCGATTAAGTAAGTTTATAGAAGTATCGCCTTTGGCTACGGCACAAAACTATTATTTAAACATGTCACCTGTTCAAACAGGCGAAACTGCTGTTAAGACAGACGGTCAGGTTTATTTTGATAAGAGCATCGGTGCACTCTTTGCGCCTTATTTTTCTGGTGATGGTAGTCTTCTTCTCAACGTAAAGGCAGATAGTGCGGATCATGCACGAGTCAGTAAGTTTCAAGAAGTAGCACAAACAGGCACCGGTACTTACTATCCTCTCATGGCTGGCGTCTTAGATGGAGTAGATAGTGTAAATACAAACTCACTTGTCACTTATGATACAGTCACCGAAGTATTTTCTGCGCCTTTCTTTTCAGGTGATGGTTCATTATTAACTAACATCACTGCCGCGGCAACGATAAACGAAGCGGATAAAATTAAAACAAAACAGGCAACATTGTCAAGTCTTCACTATCTCACGATGGTTGAAACAACGGGCGCCAATGCAACAGCAGACAGTGCGTTAACAGATAACAATCTTTTGTATGATCCTATCAATGCGATCATTCAAGATCCCAGCAATAGTTTGTTTGGAGCGATGGGTGTTACTTACGCTCAACAGACCACTGCTAAAACTGCGACTGGTCTTAACTACATGATGATGAGGGAAACCTCAAGCGGTCAAGACAGTGTAAGCACTATAACTGATTTGACTTATAACACGACTACCAATGGCGGCACGTTATTTTCACCACAATTCTCAGGTGGTGGTGCTGCCATTACAGACGTGGACGCAGTAACAGCAACAACAGCAACTAACGTTACGGTAACTGCTGACACTGCCAACTCAGTGAACTATCTCATGTTTAGTGGTAGTACTGCTGGTGGTAATGGCACAAAAGTTAACTCAAACATTCGTGTGAATCCAGGATTAGACACGATGCATCTGTCTGCTTCGGGCAGTAGAATGTTAATAGGTGCAGACTCCGATATAAGTATATCAGTAAACACTAATGTACAGTATTCGTTTAATGTCACGAACAATGGTTCAACTGATTATGTTCTGTCTGATCCAGGCAATGTTTGGTTCCCAACAAGTGAAAACGATCCTATACTTTACTTGAGGCGAGGTGATACATATAGATTTGATCACAATCATTCAAGCCATCCATTTGAGATCCGAGTAAGTAATGGCGGTGCGGCTTACACAACAGGTGTTTCAGTAATATCTGGCACAAGTCAAGTTGGCATCACACAGTTTAAAGTGCCAATGAGTGCTCCAGCCACCTTGTATTATCAATGTACTGCTCACTCTGGTATGGGTAATACCATTAACATAGTATAAATTATGTCACACGAAAGATTTGTTAATAAACGCAGACGCTCTCTCAATCTGAGAGAGCCGGCTATTGGCAATATATTGCCTGAGCATTTTGCTGATTTATATCCAAAATTCATTACTCTGTTAAAGAAGTATTATGAGTTTCAGGATCAGAACGACTCAACTGAATTACTCAATCACTTGTTTGCAACTCGTGATATTAATGAAACCGACATCACTCTCCTCACTTATATTGAGGATGAGTTACTGCTGGGTGAATCATACTTTCAGAAGTTTGGTTCAAACGAGACTGAACTCCGAGCGGCAGCAAACTTCTCTAACACACTGTTTAGATCAAAGGGTAGTAAGTTTGCGATAGAATGGTTCTTTAGATCTTTCTATGGTGAAGACGTTGAAGTATTGTATCCAAAAGAAAATGTCTTTAAGATAGGCGAAACGGATTCACAGATCGGTGCTGATTCTCTCAAGTATATCACAGATGACAAGTTATATCAAACGTTTGCGCTTCTAATTCGTGTGGGTGTTCCTATTGCGAAGTGGCGAGAAACGTTCAAACTGTTTGTTCATCCTGCAGGAATGTATCTTGGCGGTGAGGTGTTCATTGTTGATGATGTTCTGGTTGATATTCAGGCACTCAATGTTGCATTACTCACATATACCACGCCCGTTTACTCGGCGAGCATAAATGCGACGACACAAAACGAAGGCACTGATTTCGTCTTTACCCTTACAGGAACAAACGTGCCCGATGGTATAGACGCACTCTATTGGTATGGAGTACACGGCACGACAGACGATGCCGACTTTGGCATTAACTCATATGATCAGACAACTGGTTTGCCAGGCGCTGATGATAAACAATACTTTGAGATCAATGGATCAAGTGGTACGTTCTCAGTGGTCAGTATTATTGATGCTGAAACAGCCGTAGCCGAAGGTGATGAGACGTTTGCAATCTACATTGAAGATGGCGATGGCCGTGCTATTGATGACTTTACTCTTACGCTTACGGACCTTATTCCTTCTTATACTATATCAACAGATGCACCCGATCAAACCGTAGAAGCGGGTGATACCTCAGACGAAGGTGACAATGTAACATTTACCATTAACGGAACAAATGTGCCCAATGCTGGCAGTGCTGTTCTTAAATGGTATGTTGATTTTGGAGGGAGTACAACCGATCAAACAAACTTTGAAACGACGATTCCCACATCACCCGGCACAGCACAAGATGTTACGATAACAGGCAGTACAGGTTCGTTCCAGATAAAAAGCCGAGTAGATGGTGAAACTGAGTTAAACAGCAACTATGTTATCAAACTTCTGAATGAGAACAACATTGAAAAGGTTTCTCGTGTTCAGTATCTTACACAAGTAGTCCCCACACTTACCGTAACACCTGGTGCGACCGTCAACGAGGGTAACAACTTACAAATTACAATCACCTCGGGCGGTTATAATGTAGGCAAAGATATTGATTATGCGATTACAGGTGCCGCTATATTGGCTGACGGCAGGATTGCAAATGATGATCTTACAGGCTCAGTCACCATGATAGATGATGGTTTAGGTGGATCAACTGCTGTTACTTCTATTCCTGTTAGCGCAACCGAAACTTACGAGAGCCCTACGCAGGGTACGTTTACTGCAACAGATAATAATTTAAACGCAGGTTTTGAGATTTCAGATGTAGAGACATTCACTGTTAACGATGGACCACCCGCCTACACGATTACCGGCAGTCCTGCCGTAGGGCAAGACGGTGGCTCAGTCACTTACACAGTGGGTGGTCAAAATATTCCTGACGGGACGGTTTACTTTTATATCAATGATATTGACACTGACGATGCAGATTGGGTAGGTACTCCGCCAAGAAATGGTAGCAGACTCGCAGTCACAGTATCCGGCGGTACAGGAACTGTCACGAATCCAACTGCTTATAGTGCCGATGGTGATATTGCGGATAATTTCTATCAGATATTTGTATATGACCAGGCATCTGGTGGTACTGAGTTAGCAGAAGGTAATAGAATTATTGCGGGAACAAGTAACACGGTTACTATAACTCCAAGTGATTTGGCACCCGAAGAAGGCGATACGATCACAGTGGATGTGACTCTGGGTGGAGATTATCAAGACACAGGAAGTGGTGGTGTTTACAAGTATTGGATTGCTGGTACTAATATCACATCTTCAGACTTTGACTCCGGTTACTCGGCGCAAAGTGCACCCGTAGACTTGACAATCACCAGCAGTACTGGTCAAATATCTCTTGCTATTGCAAATGATTTTAAAACAGAAGGCTCAGAAACCTTTACTGTTGTGGTAGGAGAAGAGACAGCGCCATCATCAAACGTGTTTGCGATTATTGGTGAAAGCGCGGGTGTTGTAGTAGATGATACGAGCAAACCCACATACACTCTCAGTGTTCCTTCAAGCATTGGCGAAGAGGCTAACTTTACTGCTCAAGTGAATTGTGTTGAAGGCACAGAAGCCGAGCAACTTTACATAGAAATAACCGGTACAGGTGCGAGTCAGTACACCACAACTCAACAAAATAGTCCTGGTACGATAGCAGGTAGTTCCAAGAACTTTACTTTTGTGACCAATGGTGATAATTCTACAAATGAAGCCGATCGGACAATTACAACTACAGTCCGAAGAGGATCACACGTTGGTACTATTCTTGCAGGACCATCTAATACTACTCTGACTGATCCGCAAGTCTATACATTAAGTGCGAGCAACACTATACCAGATGAAGCCACCACTGTAACGTTTACTGTGACTGGACCTGACGGCACTTACTATTACAGACCTCAGGGTTTTGAACCTGTAATAGTTGACAGTATATCAGGCAGTACGATTCTGTCCACACAATCTGCCACTTCTTCATATTCTACCTTGCTCGCAGGAGACACACAAAGAACTACTGGGATCAATGGAACCATCAATAATATTAATTCGAACTCGCTGACCATGTCGGCAACATCGTCTCTTACTGTACTCGGCATGCTTCCTGTGTTTGCTAGTGCTTCAAATTATGCCTACTTTGATGGTGCAAATAAACCTACAGGTACGGTGGTTATTTCAGGTGGCACAGGAACGTTTGATGTAGATATTACCACGAGCGCAGTACAAGAAAACAAAGCGTTTGTTTACGAACTGCATGATGTTGAAGAGAATGTAAACTCAACTGTGTTGGCGTCTGAAACAATTACGATTCAAAATGTCGCAGGTAATGGCATATTAGGATATACTGTGGCACCACTTTTCAGTTTTTACCCTAATGAGGCTTATGAGGTACTCTTTGATACTCAGGGTCCCGTTACCGCCGTTGCTAATGTTAGATTTGATGATGATGGTTTTATATACGCTCGCGGCCGCGACTCGCTCTCCTCATTCAATATCCAGGGTCGGACACCGGACACAGATTCGTATAGTAATGTAGGCTCTTGGATATCAGGAGGCACTGGACCTTATACTGGTTACAAACTTATTGCGACGAAAGGCACTACTGGTCAAGGCGCCACGATCGGAGGGTCTTTTAATACTGTACTGGACATTGGCGACGATACTCCAGAATTTTCCTTGTCTTTTTCACTTGGAAATTATGGTGCTGTAACGAGAGAATTAGAAATTAATTTTCAAATCTATGAAGCGGCGGCGCCAGGTAACAACACTGACTTTGACTGGACTCTAACCGCCGGCGTCATACTGGAAATAATAGACGGCGGCGGCGGCTTCTAGATAGTTAGTAATGTCTCTAATAATAATGGAAAGTAAATCGTAATGACTGACAAAGAAAACCCGAACATCAAGAACGACTACGAAACGAGTCGGGACACGTATCTTGAACTGATAGAAGGCGGTAAACGCGGTCTTGATTTGATGATTGAGGTGGCTCGTGAAAGCGAACATCCCAGGGCATTTGAAGTATTATCTGGCATGATTAAAAATGTCGCAGATGTTACTGACAAATTAATGGATCTAAATAAGAAGCATAAAGATATTACACATGTGCCTATCAAAGAACAAAAGAATATTACGAACAACAATGTGTTTTTAGGAAGCACCACTGATCTGCAAAGATTATTACATAATGATAATGATGAAAAGGTGATTGAAGTTGAGTCTGATTCTACCAATGTCCAATGATACGTATCAATATAATCACTTAGTCAAGAAAGATGGTGTAGTCCAAGAGTGGACACAGGAGGAAGTTCTTGAATATAAAAAGTGTATGGAAAATCCTGCCTATTTTGCAGAAACCTATGTCAAGATTATTTCACTGGATAGGGGTCTTGTTCCTTTTAATCTTTATCCCTATCAAGAACGTATGTTCAACCATTTTAACGATAATCGGTTTAACATTGTACTTGCTTGTAGACAGAGTGGCAAATCAATTTCGTCTGTCGCCTATCTTCTCTGGTACGCAATCTTCAACCCCGAAAAGACCATTGCTGTTCTGGCTAACAAAGGTTCCACTTCGAGAGAAATGCTCGGGCGTATTACACTCATGCTTGAAAATCTTCCATTCTTTTTACAGCCTGGTTGTAAAACTCTCAATAAGGGCAGTATCGATTTTTCTAATAACTCTAGGATTGTGGCTGCTTCTACTAGTGGGTCTTCTATTCGGGGTATGTCTGTTAATTTGCTCTATCTCGATGAGTTTGCTTTTGTCGAGCGAGCATCTGAATTCTACACTTCCACCTATCCTGTTGTCTCTGCCGGTAAAGATACAAAAGTTATCATCACATCTACGGCAAATGGTATCGGGAATATTTTCCACAAAATCTGGGAAGGTGCGAATCAAGGAGTAAATCAGTTTATACCTTTCCGAGTGGATTGGTTTGACGTGCCAGGACGTGATGAACAATGGAAAGCGGAGACCATAGCAAACACTAGCATACTTCAATTTGACCAGGAATTTGGAAACACATTCTTCGGTACGGGCGACACATTAATAAGCGCCGACACCTTGATGAAATTACGTGCCACAGATCCTATCACACATTTAGAAGGTGGCGATCTTCTTGTTTACGAAGAAACACAACCCGAACATGATTACATCATGTGTGTTGATGTAAGCAAGGGAAGAGGACAGGACTATTCTACATTCAATATCATCGACATTAGCACGAGACCTTTTAAACAGGTGGCTGTGTATCGCTGTAACACTATCTCGCCCTTGCTCTTTCCTAATATTATCTATAAGTATGCGAAAGTCTACAATGAAGCATATGTGGTCGTTGAATCAAATGATCAAGGTACTTTAGTATGTAATGGCTTATATCTGGATTTAGAATATGAGAACATGCATGTTGAATCAGTATCAAAAAATAAAATGGGTATTGAAATCAATCGGAAGACCAAGCGGCTTGGTTGTTCGGGCATCAAAGATCTATTAGAAGAAAACAAATTAGACATTGTGGATGAGAATACTATATTAGAAATATCTACGTTTTGTGCCAGAGGGCAATCATATGAAGCAAGCGATGGCAATCACGATGATCTCATGATGAATTTGGTGATGTTTGGGTATTTTACCACTGACAGTAGATTCAACGATCTCACCGATATTGATATGAAACAAATGTTATTTCAAAGTAGAATGGATTCTATTGAGGCAGATCTAGTGCCCTTTGGTTTTCATGATAACAATGATGAATATATTGACATGTTGGAAGATCAAGAGACTATGAAAGACAAAAACTGGTCAATACCTTGGGAACATGATTTACAAGAACCATGGTAAACCAATGGCATAATTTTAAGATTGATACGATCTTATCTGACGCAGAAATGCAAAGTCTCGGAGAGTTATATAACAAATCCAGACACGAGTACATAGATCAATTCTATAACCTTTTCGATTTAAACCGATATAATCCAAGAAGTGAAGACTTAAAAGATTGTCCTGCGATTAGGCATTTAAATAACTATGCTAGAACGCGAGGTTTAAAAAACTACTCACATTATTTTCTCAAATATGTTCCGTATTCATTTACCCGACTTCATGAAGACAACCGCGATTTGGTTGAAAAAACAATCATTACATTCCTAGATTCGTCTGAAGACTTGGTTGGTGGTGAAACTCTTGTGATGGATAAACACTATGACTTACCACCGAACGGGTTAAGAAAAGGTCCTAAAAATCACAAAAAAGATATTGTTCCTGTTGTAGCACCATCACAAAGAGGAACAAGTCTGATTTATAACCAGGATGTTTTGCATGGAGTCAGTCAAGTTCGTCAAGGGCATAGGATAGTGCTGGTCAGTTGGTATGTTAAGAATTCATAGTATATAAATAAATGCATTGAGATATTATCCGTATTATGACATCTTATTCATGTTAACGAAAAAAGGACACGACTATGGCATTTTCACCATCTGAGTCTCCCGCTGTCACAATCAGAGAAGTTGATCTATCAGGTATTGTGCCTGCGGTTACTTCTTCCACTGGTGCGATGGTTGGCGACTTCAATTGGGGACCTGGGGATCAACCTATTCTGGTAGGAAACGAAGCAGAATTGATTGGTAACTTTGGTTCTCCCACGTTAGTTGTAGACAGTAACAATATCGATTTTCTGTCTGCCGCTAGTTTCTTAAAATACTCCGGATCTTTGTATGCATCTCGCGCAATATCCTCAGAAGACTTAAATGCTGTGGACTCTTCTGCTGTGGGTCTTACTGGTACGCTAGTTAAAAACCAAGCAGACTGGGACGAAGACAAGAGCGGTTACATTCTTGGCGAGGCAGGCACTCCTGCTGAAAAGCGTTTCATCGCAAAATATCCTGGCGAAGCAGGAAACTCATTATCAGTTTCTATCTGCCCATGGTCAGGTCTTGCTGGCGATGGCGGTAAAGCAGACTCAAATGACAGTGCATTCTCTAACTGGACATATGTAAGCCAGTTTGATGAAGCACCGGGAACATCATCTTTTGTGGCGGCACGAAGTGTAGACGGTGCAGACGCACACGATGAAGCACACGTTGTTGTTGTAGATGAAGGTGGTAAATTTACTGGTACTCCTGGTACTGTACTGGAGACTTTCCCTCACGTATCTTACGCAACTGATGCTAAGACAAATGATGGTAGTAACAATCACATTGTGGATGTTATTAACGAGCGGTCTCAGTATATTTGGATGGCACGTCAAGGTGAATTAAACAGCACCACGACAGCCGCCGCTGATTGGACTAAAAGCACTATTGCTGCCAACGTTGGTGGACCATTAGCATCACCCGGTGGTCAGAACACTCAAACAAGATCGTTCAATGGTGGCGCTCAGACCAAAGCAGGTCATACAAGCGCAACGTATGTAACCGGTTTTGAAACAGTATATAAAGACCCAGATGTCATTCAGGTAGATTTTTTAATCGCACCAGGAATGGCAGGGGCTGCTGATCAGAAGACCGTAGTCGAAGCGTTAGAAGTTATTGCACGAGTTGATCGTAAAGATTGTGTTGTGGTAGCCTCGCCTGAGAGATCAGCAATAGTAGGTCAGCAAAACGCGAATACTATTACAACGACTGTCAAGACCTTCGCGCAGAGTGTAGCATCATCCTCATACTTGATTTTAGATGGAAACTATCTCAAAGTTTATGATAAGTACAACGACAAGTATACTTTCATACCCGCGGCATCTTCTACAGCAGGAATCATGGCAGCAACTGATCAAGTTTCAGCACCCTGGTTCTCACCTGCAGGTAATAGACGCGGACAATACTTTGGTGTTTCAGCACTTGGCTTCAGCCCAACTAAATCTCAACGAGATACGTTGTACAAAGCCGGTGTTAATCCCATCGTAAACTTTCCTGGTCAAGGTGTGTTGCTCTTCGGAGATAAGACAAAACTAGCACGTCCTTCTGCATTTGATCGCATCAACGTCCGAAGACTATTCTTAGTCATGGAACGTGCAATCAAATCAGCGGCTCAAAACGTAATGTTTGAATTCAATGATGAATTCACAAGAGCCGAATTCGTTAACATCGTTGAACCTTTCTTGAGAGAGATTAAGGGGAGACGCGGAATCACTGACTTCAGAGTTGTTTGTGACGAAACAAACAATACTGCTAATGTGATTGACACAAACCAATTCGTGGCTGACATCTATGTCAAACCCGCACGTTCTATCAACTACGTTACCTTGAGTTTCGTGGCAGTAAGAACTGGGGTTGACTTTGAAGAAGTCGTTGGATTGGCATAAGCGCACTAAGGAGAAATAAGCAATGGCAATTTTAGGAGTCGATGACTTTAAATCAAAACTGCGAGGTGGTGGTGCGCGACCGAATTTATTCAAAGCGACCATTAACTTTCCCGCATACGCAGGTGGCGATGTAGAACTTACATCATTCATGTGTCGGGCAGGGCAGTTACCTGGATCAACAATCCCCGCATTAAACGTACCCTTCAGAGGAAGAATTCTGAAAGTGGCTGGCGACAGAACGTTTGAACCTTGGGAAGTTACTATCTTAAACGATACTGGCTTTGAGGTTCGTGATGCTATGGAGCGTTGGATGAATGGTATCAACGGTCACAGTGCAAATACTGGCTTGACTAATCCAACAGACTATCAAACCGATCTTATTGTTGATCAGTTAGATAGAGATGAGTCTGTTATCAAACGGTACAATATTCGCGGTGCTTTCCCAACATCAGTTGGAGCGATTGATTTAACCTATGATAACGGTGGTGAAGTAGAAACATTTACCACAACGTTTGATTTCCAATACTGGGAGTCAAATACTACTAGTTAATAGTAGGCTAAATAACAGGGTGCTCTCGGGCACCTTTGTTATTTTATTTTGATTAGGAAAAGGTATGGCAGACAACGAAACAGCATTACTCAAATTATTTGGATTTGAATTAAAAAGATCGAGCAGGAAAGAAGCATCTAAAATGCTTCCTTCTATTGTTCCTCCTACCGATGAAGATGCGGCAGGATATATCAGTACTGGTGCTGGTGCATATGGTCAGTATATTAATTTAGATGGTGATCAATCGAAAGATAACGCTCAACTTATAATTCGTTATCGTGGTGTGGCCATGAATCCAGAAGTCGATATGGCTATTGATGAAATTGTTAATGAGTCTATTGTATCTTCGGAACTAGAATCCTCTGTCGATTTAAAAGTAGATCAGATTGAAGCACCCAAGAAAATCAAAGATCAAATTTTAGAAGAGTTTGAAAACATTGTTGGTCTTCTCAAATTTAATGATATTGGACATGATATTTTTAGATCATGGTATGTTGATGGACGTATAGTGCATCATCTTTTGGTAAACGAGTCAAATCTAAAAGCAGGCATTCAAGAAATTCGCCACATTGACTCAGCCAAAATAAGAAAAGTAAAAGAAGTTAAGTATAAAAAAGATCCACAGACCGGTGTTAAAATTGTAGATAAAATAGAAGAGTATTATATCTACGAAGAAAAACCTGGCTCTAACACCGTACAAGGTGTTAAAATATCAACAGATGCGATCAGTTATGTGACCTCGGGTCTGTTAGACGAATCAAAGAAAAAGGTTATCTCGCATCTTCACAAAGCGTTAAAGCCTATTAACCAGTTGCGAATGATGGAAGACTCGTTGGTCATTTATCGTTTGGCTCGTGCACCTGAGAGACGTATCTTTTATGTAGATATTGGTAATTTACCACGAGGTAAAGCAGATCAATACATGAAAGACATTATGACCAAGTATAGAAATAAACTGGTGTATGACGCCAGTACTGGTCAAATCAAAGATGATCGTAAGCACATGTCCATGCTTGAAGATTTTTGGTTACCGCGCCGTGAGAATGGACGTGGCACTTCAGTAGAAACATTGCCTGGAGGTGATAACTTAGGACAGATTGACGATATTATATATTTTCAAAAGAGATTATATCGCAGTTTAAACGTGCCTGTCAATAGGTTAGAGCAAGAAAGTCAATTTAGTTTAGGTCGGTCATCTGAAATCACTCGGGATGAAGTGAAGTTTCAAAAGTTTGTTGACCGAATTCGACGAAGATTTGGTACCATGTTCTTGGGCATTCTCAAGAAGCAATTGATCCTCAAAGGAATCATCACTGCTCAAGACTGGGAAGAATGGAAAGACGATCTTTATGTTGATTACATTAAGGATAATCATTTTGCTGAATTAAAAGACGCCGAGATTCTTCAAAATCGCATAGGAATTATGAACGAAATCACTCAGTATGTTGGCGAATACTACAGTAAAGAGTGGGTTCAAAAGAACGTCATGATGCTTGACGATGAAGAAATCTCTGAGATGCAGAAGCAGATCGACAAAGAAATGGCAGAAGGTGACATACCTGATCCAGAGGAAGAGGAAGAAAAAGAGAAAGAAAAGATTGCTATGGCAAATCAACCTCCTGCTCCTACACCTGTGACTGTTGTTGAGCCTAAGTCTGAAATGGAACGTCAGAAAGAGGCAGAGAAAGCGAAAGCAGACAAAGAGAAAAAAGAGGGCTATGTACCTAGTCAAGAAGAAGAACTTACCGAAGAATTGACACGTTATATGGCAAGACTTAATGAGCAAGTTTGATACTATTTCTACTGCGTTCGCTGTAGTTCATACGCAGAAAGAAATTGAAAAACAACGAAGACTCATAGATGCTCAGATCAATGAATTGCAGATGCGGGAAGGTCCAGCAGGACGAGATGGCAAACAAGGAGCAAAAGGTGATAAAGGAGTCAAGGGTGATCGAGGCGATAAAGGCGAACAAGGAATTGCCGGTGCTGACGGATCATCCGGACGTGATGGCATTGATGGCAAAGACGGTGAGAGAGGTGAAAAGGGCGAGACTGGAGAGCAGGGATTACAAGGTCTTCAAGGACTCAAAGGCGATAAGGGCGATATCGGACCTGTGGGCGAAACTGGTCCGCAAGGTGAAAGGGGACTAACAGGTGATACAGGAAAGACCGGAGCCAAAGGTGACACTGGAAAAACTGGTGAGCGGGGCAAAGATGGCGCTCAAGGCGATGCTGGTCCAAAGGGAGACGTGGGGTTACAAGGCGTCCAAGGAATACAGGGTCTCAAAGGAGACAAAGGAGATCCTGGAGTTCGTGGAGAAAAGGGCGAACGAGGAGAAACTGGACCAGAAGGAATACAAGGTCCTGCAGGACCAGATTATAAAGAGCGATTCGAAGAAGCCCTTGCCGGATTCAATGAGCAATTAACAGAAAACAAAAACACTGTTACTGCCAATCTTGAGAAGCAAATCCAACAGATCAATCGTTCTCTCAGTACAATTGGTGGCGGTGGTTCGTATAAGATAGTAGACAATGCAGACGTAGACAAAGCGGCAATCACAAGTCTGGTAGACGATGCAGTATTGATCTACGATCCTACCAAAAAGAAATTTGTTGCTCAGTCTTTTCTGAGTATTCTTGATAGACTAAAGGCAGACTTAGAAGTGCAATACGATAAACTAGTAGACGAAGAACCAGATGACGGATTCACCTACGTGGGTGAAGCAGTGCCAGGCACTACAAAAGGGCAGTCTATCTGGAGAATCAAAAGAATCTATGAGTTTGGTGCAGACGGCGACCTAGACATTCTCTGGGCAAACGGAACAGCAGACTTTGATAAAACTTGGAATGATCGTGCAACTTATACATACAGTGCAGATTAATTCTTATAAATAAACGTAATACTAATCTTTGTCATGCTAACTTGATTAACTCAATAGGGAAAATTTAAATGACTACTATCACTTCCGCTGCATCGATTAACGCAGTATTAGAGACTGAAGTAAGCATTGACACAGCAAATAGAAATGTTACGCTAAACTTAGCGGGTAATCTTTCGGCAGACGGTGTTACGCTTCAGGCACTATACTCATACTTAAAGAAAGCATGGCGTGTCCAAACGTTCGACATCGGTTCATCTGGTGCGAACACTGGTGACGTTATTAATCTAGATAATACAACTAATGTGTTGCCCGGAATGGCAGTAACACTGGCATCTGGTACTGGTGTCATTGCCGCAAATACTATTGTAGTTTCAGTAGATTCCGCTACAGCAATTACTGTAACCACTGGTAATATCACGACTCCTTTAGACGGAACTTCGGAAATAACATTCACTAACCACTTGATCGAATATCCATTCCCCCTCGTGGCAATTACACCAGAACAGTTCGAATGGTCGTTTGACTGGACTTTGAACAGCGCCGCTTCACGCCAATTAATTCGTACTGCTGGTTGGAAAGAAATCAACACAGCAGGTACTATTCAATCGGAATATGTGGGCGTACTTTCTTTGGGTACCATTAACGGTAAAGCAATTACCGATATTACCGCAACGGATATCTCTTTTGCTGGAGCCGTCATTACGTCTACTGCTGAGAACTTAGGTATTTTTAATGTAGGTGATTACCTTAAAGTTAGTGGAAGTAATACTAGTGACGGAACATATATCGTTACCGCCAAGAGTTCTGATGGTGCTGGTGGAAGTGCAGACACACTTACAGTAAAAGATGTAATCAGTGATACCGCAACGTCTTTCACTACTGAAAATGCTGGTGCAACCATTACAATTAATGGTGGTCATACAGTTTACTACGCATTCAGAAGTTCAGCAAAAGCAACTGGGTTGGTCATTACCGGCGGCACTACAATCACCGGGCCAGCAGGAACTTTTGATAGTTTTGCAAATGGAGATGTAGTAACAATTTCTGGTGCAACTGACGCTGGTAACAACGATACGTTTGTTATTACTACTGCATCATCTACCGCATTAGTGTTTCCTGGCGCATCTCTGACAAATAACGCGGGCGATGCTAATGAAATTACAGTCACCGCAGTAGCATATGATGCTAAAGCAGACTTAACGTATGCTGGTCCTGCGAACGAAGTAATTCAAACATACGATGGTACAACCGCAGGGGATTTTCGGTCTGACGAACTTGCACTCTTCGTTCGAGAAGAAGGTAAGACTTTCGGTAAATCAGATACAGTTTCGATTGGTATCACCTCTGGTAGCACTATTGGTGCACAGACTTTCCGATTCCCTCTGGGAGAAGCAACGGATCTTGACTATACAATTTCTGATAAAGTTATTCTTGCGGCAGACGGGGTGCAAGAGAAGTATGACTTAAACGATAATAATGCTCCGACTATTAAATACTATTCAACCGATCAAACTTCAACTAACTTCTTAGCCACAGATTTGACTACGCCGAGAAATTTTGGTGTGCGAATTGATGCCGAACATGGCACCACCGGCCAAGGATCATTAACCCTTCAAGAAATATACTCTTGGGTTAAATATCGTTTGCGTCAAAATGTTGATATCGATGACGAAGGTGGTACGGATGCGTCTCCACAAATTGGTGCTACTTCTGATGAACTGTTAAGATTTGTTGGACCACAGTTACAGACGTTATTGGTTCAGAACGGAGACGGCGCAACGACACCTTCTGGTGTTGCGATTGAAAAGTTCGCCTCGGGAGATATTGGTAACTTAGCATTCCGATACACAGGCGGTGGTGGTGCATTCCAACAATTCCCGAAAGTGGCATCTGGAACAATCACATTCAATCCAAACCTTGCTGAAGATGTAGATGCTACTTACACAATGTTCTATCAGTACACTCGTGAATACGATGTTGCAGATTTGTCTTGGAGCCGAACCGGTGGTGTTGGTACTAGTGCTGGCACATTGGCGAGTGCTGGGAATAACATACCCGTAACATCAGTCGGTGATTATATCGACGTAAGCGGATTTGCGGATGTCAATCTAAACGGTGTGTATGAGATTACTACTGCAACCGGTACTGGTTCTATTGATGTAACTCGTATTGACGATGTGGCAGTTCCCGCATCCGAATCAGCACAGTCTGGTGGTACAGAGAACTTTAGGTTCAACCCTGTAAACTCACCTGATGCAATTATTGTTAAAGATTCCAGTGGTGCTGAGATACGTGGTGCTGTACCTCAAGTTGGTGGTGGTGTTGGTAGTTCTGTTACATTCGACTACGGATACACTAACGACACAACTCCGGATCAGAAAGCGAGTGAAGATAGAGTTGCAGATGCGGTTGTGAATGTCGAAATTCGTGCTTCGGGTACAACTAGAGCACAATTCGTAATTACGCCTGGCACGATTGGTACAGGTGTAGGTGTTCCTGGCACTGCAAACAACTTCTCGGTTGTTGCGCCTCTTGAAAGAAACTATGCCGCGTAATAGATAGTATGTGAACGGGGGGAGAAAACTCCCCCCCACTTTTTTAACTAAAGGATTAATTATGAAAATTAGTATTGAACAAGCCTCAGATATTTTATCGATGGAACCAGACGAACTTCTTATGGAAGTCCAATCTGTCGATACTGTAACAGCACACTACGTTGCCCCTTCCGATATGATCTACAATGATGATGGTACTGTTCAGTTTGTGGACGGCGATCCAAGCCCTACATGGGAATTTGATATGACAGAAATTCTTGCTCATAAAAAAGTATTAGATGAGAAACGTCAAGCAGAAGGTGCAGAGAAATTGTCTAAAGCAGTTAAGACTGCATTGGATTTAGAGGACTAACTAAAATGAAAATAATGTTCCATTTTGACAACTACCATAAAGACGTTTGGTCTGGTAGAGAGATAGACTTTGACATGTGGTTTGTCTTTAAATCAATTTGGAACCTAGATGAACTGGCAGTGGTGAATGTGTCTGACACGACTCTCTCTACTGCGGGACGAGAAGACATCACTATCTACAATACATTAAGTGACTTCGAGACAGCGACATCTGGACCATACATTTGTCTAGAACATCCAAAGCATACCCCGTCTCAGTTACTAAATGATCACACGTTTGATGACACTGCTTGGTATTGTATTGGACCAACTGATGGGTGGTTAGGCAATCACATTTCGGGTTCAACCACTCTAGGAATAGAACAGTCGGGAAATGCTGAAATGCATGCCCCCTTTGTTAGTGCAGTATTATCATACAAGAGGTTCATGGCGGGGTAATATGGCGGTAACGATTTACAACGAAGTCACTCTCGATGCTAACTCCGATGCAGATGCAACTGGCGGATGGAACGCTGGTAACCAAGATACAGACTCTCAGATTGAGGGGACTGCATGTGTTGGTGCCAAGACTGGTAACGGCATCACAAGATACTTCTTCACTAACGGCACCGCGCTGAACTTTGGTACGGGCGGTGGTGCTGAAGGTCGAGCATGTTATGTCTGGTATAACTTTTTGACTGCTGGTTTCTTGGACGGCACCAGTGGCGTGAGAGGATTTACTAGCAGTAACGGTACAACTGCTTTCGAAGAATTCACCGCTACTCAGATCACAAACTCCACTTACAATGGTGGATGGTCAAACGTAGTTATATATCCAGGCGTAGCAGATAATGCTGGTGACTTTAGTGCTGGCACCTATGACAACACATCCGTAGAAGGTTTTGGTATTACATACAACTCTACGTCAAACATCATGGGTAACTTTAACAACGGGTTGGTAGACCATATCACGATTGCAGAAGGATTACAAACAACTGGTACTGGTCAAACTTTTGCCGATTTCGAGACAGCAGAAGCAACTAACGTATACGGCATCTTTCTGATTCAGAACGGTATTTTCTTCCCACAAGGAAAACTTCGATTTGGTGATGGTTCAACCACAACGGTCTTCACGTCATCTGGTGAAACCGTAGTATTTACTGAACAACCTGTTGGAAATGTAACAGGGTTTTACGAAGTTATTTTTGAAACAGCATCGACATCTACCTTCGGCAACTTGTCGAGCGGCGTGACTTCTGGCGGATCTTCCTTTGGATGCGCTAGTACCGCCCAGTCCTTTGATTGGAGCGTGAACGGTACTGCAACACTAAACTTCTATGCATCTACTTTGGATTGTGCAAGAATAGTCACCCTAAATTCAAATTCTACGATTATTGGATCTACAATTTCGAACTCGGGCCCGATCGATGCTGGTGGTGCGACTATCACCGACTGTGTTATTACGTCTAGTAACGCAGACCTTTTTTCTGAGGGTGCTATTATAGTCGATTCCCCTAGTGAAATGTCAACAATTACTAATACGACTTTTAGCAATAACCCTAACGCGATAGAAATTACTGCCGGAGGAACGTATGACTTTAATGCGTTGACATTCAGCGGTAATACTGTAGAAGTATTTTTCACACCAACGTCAGGTAATCTGACAATCAACATTTTGAATGGTACGACAGCACTTAGTGATGTTAAAGGAGTAGATGTTGTCTTTAATGCCGCAAACACTGCTGGCACATTGACAATCAACGATAACATTCAAGTCAGCATCTCTGGTCTTCTAGGCAACACAGAAGTTTCAGTGCTAGAAAATCCATCACCCTATACACAGACACTTGCTGAACAACAAGCAGGGGCAGGACCAGTTTCATTGTTTAACGAAGACTTTATATCAGCGGTGACTGGTACGGACATTGAAGTTGATACTCAAGGGACTGCAAACGTCACGCAGATCATTTCATCTACAACAGACTTTACAGATATGACTGGGTTGATTGCAGGTGATTTTATTCGTGTTACTGAAAGAGTGTCAGGGCAGAATCTACGAACGTTTGATACGTTTGAAGTTGTGAGTGTGGCCACCAACACAATTGATGTAGTGAATGTGGCATCAAGTACCCTCGCCCAACAAGATATTATTGATACGACAGGTGATACGATAACAGTTGAAAAGATAAACGCAACATATTCATTTAGTGTTGCTAGTGGCGAAGTCGTTGATATTCTATTGTTCAGAGTGGGTAGTTTGCCGGTGTTACTATTGAATCAAACCATTTCATCAACAAACAACAGTTTCCCAGTGTCACAATCACTAGATAGAAATTTTGAAGTATAAATAGACAGATAACAACAGAATTTAACAGGATCACAAAATGACAGGCGAAAGACGATTTACTAGGATACCACCAGAGAGTACTGGTGATCGCATCTATCAGGTCCATACTGCTGAAATAGCATTCACTGCCGGTGGTTCTAACATTGGTCACACATGGCAAATCGGTGAGCAGTACAGTATCCAAGACTTTGGTGGCACTGGAAAGGTACACGTTCATGGGGCTTATGATGCCGCAGACGGTACAGGTATTCTCGCAGTACACTATAATAAAGGTGCCAAGTTTAATAATCTTGAGCCTACTGTTGGTAAGAACATTTACTATCCTGCTGGCACAACTAACGTTGTTGGTGTTGTAGTTGAAGCATATGACGTATACATTCCCACGACAAACATCATGGGATTTGATAATCCTGAGTTTGGTTTAGATATCACTGCAAATGGTTCTGCATTAGTTGGGTTTGTAGAAGGCGAACCACAGTTAGACGCATGGGGCAAGTTAAGAACCAACGGTGCGACTCAGTTAGGTAAGTACGTATTCAGTAATGCGAGTGAGTTTGTCAACAACTATTCTTCAGTTGCAACAAGAGTAGGTGCGGGTCAAGTACCTAGTGACACAACTGCATCCTCAGCATACGATGATACTGGCAAATATATTCAAGTTGCAGTCAACAACGAAGGTGACCTTGCAACCGCAACAGCAAAAACATACCATCACTAC
>Ga0222717_10000032_pt1 | contig 106270 bp, 91 predicted proteins | sample C33_18DmetaG_FD_165053 | JGI IMG/M metagenome (GOLD analysis project Ga0222717, IMG submission 165053) | Estuarine water microbial communities from San Francisco Bay, California, United States - C33_18D | ecosystem: Environmental > Aquatic > Marine > Unclassified | place: USA: California... | reverse complement strand
TGCAATAATCCAGACCTTGCGCTGAAGAATTGTTGCTAAAGTGATACGATACGGTTGCATGTTTTTATTAATTAAGCTGAGATTTGAGGTCTCCCCAACGCTTCGGAGCATCCTCAGCATGCAGGTGAATAATTTCCCCGCCGCTGATCAAAACTGAACTATTCATCTCCATAGAATCAAAATCTGGATGGCAACTTACCAAGCGAACCACACCCTCTTGACGCTTACCCCAGAGATCTTGAAAAATTTCTCGGGCAAATGAATCAAGGCCTGTGAACGGCTCATCAAGCAATAAAATGTCTGGCCGCCCTTCCTTGGTTGAGAATTCTGCAACTAACAAAGCGACCTTACGTTTGTTACCGGTTGAGAGTTTTCCGTATGTTTTACCCGTATCAAGCTCCAGCTGCTCAGCGAGTGTCATCGCCTCAATATAACCCTTTTTATTAAGCAGGCTCCTAAAAACCACCTTGGCTGTGAGTTCACGGTCAAACGTAAGATCTTCACTTAAAAGCTGACATCTACCATCACATGCAAAGCCACCTATGATAGGCTTGATTACTCCTGCCAATGTACGCAGCAAAGTGGTCTTTCCCCGGCCATTCCTAGCAAGCAAATAGTGGGTTCCGCACCCCAGTTCAATATCGCCCACAGCAACCGCGAGGCGGGACTGGTAGCCAATACTCAAACCATCGGTGATGCCGATAGCCGGTGAGTTACACATAAACTTCATATAAAAAAATAGATCTTATAATATAAGTAAACATATATGTATATTTAATGAGAGAATTGGCAAGAAAAAAAACTATCATTTAAATGGAATAAAAAGATACATGAGAGAGCATTCACCGACACTTTTCATCGATCAACACCCTCAGAAAAGTTATCTAATTTGGGCTGGATTTATAATAGCTCCAAGTGATTAAATTCACCAAATTATCTCACAAGACATTTTTCACCCGCCAATGCACGATTCAGAGTTCCCTTTTTTACCAAACCTGTTTATTCGTTTTGAGCACAAGACATGAGCAATCGTATCGATACCACTTTTAAAACACTGCAGAACGATGGCCAAGCAGCATTCGTTGCCTACGTCTGCGCGGGTGATCCCGACTATTCTAAGTCCCTAGCCGTAATACGCGCCATTGCAGATGCTGGTGCAGACATCATTGAATTAGGTGTTCCATTCTCGGATCCACAGGCCGATGGCATAGTTAACCAACTCGCGGCTGAACGCGCCCTTAATGCAGGGATGTCAGCATCAAAGCTCATGACTTTGATCCAAGAATTTCGCGCCACACACGATACCGCCCTCGTCCTATTCACTTATCTCAACCCGGTCTACGCTTACGGATACGAAAAATTTCACACCGATGCTGCTGCTGCTGGCGCCGATGGCATACTCCTGTTAGACCTGCCGCCAGATGAAGTCGTTAACAACAATGAGCTCGCCAGTTCAAAAGGCCTCAAACACATAACGCTGATCTCTCCATCAACCCCAAAAGAGCGATTAAAGATGCTTGCCGAACAGTCCGAGGGCTTCGTTTACGCGCTATCCCGAATGGGCGTCACAGGGGCCCAGGCCGCACCTGCATCGAACATTGGTGAATTTGTGCAATCAATTAAACAACACACAGATACCCCCGTGTGTATTGGGTTTGGCATCAATGCACCGGAACAGGCTGCAGCAATTGCCAACGTCTCGGATGGAGTGGTGGTCGGCTCTGCCATTGTCAATAAGGTTGCTGAAAACGCAGAGTCAACGGCACTAGCCGACAATATCGGCGAGTTCATTCAGCCATTGATTCACGCCACTAAAAACTCAAAACACGCATGAATCTCCAATTTCATAAAATGAACGGCTCAGGTAACGACTTCGTTGTCATTGATAACCGTAACCTCGATCTCAGCCTGACTCGTGAGCAGATCGCTCTACTCTGTGACCGCCAACGCGGTGTTGGCGCAGATGGACTGCTCGCTGTCGAACCTGCTGAAAAGAATGCAGACTTCAAATTCCGCTATTACAACGCAGACGGAGGTGAGGCTGAAATGTGTGGTAACGGCGCCCGGTGCTTTGGGAAATATACTGCATCCTTAATGGGGGAAGACACCACTGAGGTGAGCTTTGAAACCATCGCCGGAACACTCAGGGCAGAAATTCTTGGCGATGACATTCGTATTGCGATGTCAGATCCAGTCGATCTTGAGATGTATGCTCCTGTCTCAATTGATGGGCTTGACTGCCCTATCCACTCGATCAACACCGGCGTGCCCCACACCGTTGCCTTCGTCGATGACTTAGAAAACTTGGACGTCATTAAATACGGTGCATTGCTCAGATACCACAACCATTACTCACCAAACGGAACAAATACAAATTTTGCATTCGTGACTGGCGAGTCGCACATAGCCATTCGCACATACGAACGTGGAGTAGAAGGCGAGACCCTTGCATGCGGCACTGGCATGACTGCTTGTGCGCTGATCCATAACTTACTCACAAAAGCATCCTCACCCATCAAAGTTGACGTAGCAGGAGGGGATACTCTTGAGATCGGCTTCATAAAAGCAAGCGAACAAGTATTCACTAATGTCACCCTAACAGGCCCAGCTGAATTCGTCTTCGATGGCACTATCACCATCTAAGTCCCCCCAACTACAAACTAAACACCTCCAACTAATTCTCATGTTTCAAGGCACACATACAGCACTTATTACCCCCTTCCGCAACGGCGTAGTCGATAGCGAGGCATTTCGTAACCTTATTGAACGACAAATTGCGGGCGGAGTAGATGGTATTGTTCCCTGCGGAACCACTGGCGAGTCCCCTACCCTGGGACGCAAAGAACACCTGCGTGTCATTGAACTAGCTGTGGAATTCGCAGCAGGCCGCGTCAAAGTCATCGCCGGCACAGGAGCAAACGCCACATCTGAAGCTGTCTCACTCACCACACAAGCTGCAAAAATGGGAATAGATGGCACACTGCAAGTCTGCCCCTACTATAACAAACCATCTCAAGAAGGCCTCTATCAACACTATAAAGCCATCGCAGAATCTACCGATTTACCAGTCATGCTTTATAGCATTCCAGGCAGATCTGTCATTGAAATCGCAGTCGATACTATTGCTCGTCTCGCAGCGGATTGCCCGACGATCATAGCCAACAAAGAAGCAGGCGGTGACCCTGAACGCGTCACCCAGATCAGGGCGGCGCTGCCTGATGATTTTCAAATACTCTCAGGAGATGACCCGCTCACTATCGAGTTTATGAAGCGCGGTGCAGTAGGACTCGTTTCAGTAGCCACTAACATCATTCCAGATGTCATGAGTGGACTTGTTCGTGCAATGACAGATGGGCGCACAACCGAAGCTGATGCAATTCAGTTAAAATATGAAGCACTCTTCAAAACCCTCATGTCTATCGACACAAATCCAGTTCCCATCAAAACTGCGGTGGCATTACAGGGACATTGCACCGACGAATTGCGATTACCGCTTGCTAACTTGACCAAGGAAAATAATAACATTCTTAAAACAACGCTCAGCGAATACGGGCTCATCTAATCAATCATGACTAAACTACTCATTACAGGACGCTCCGGACGCATGGGAGAAACCCTCATCGAAGCCGCAAACGAAAATCCTGATACAGAGGTCACCAGCACTCATGATGCAGGTGACGATCTCACTGCTGCATTTAAGAATGTAGATGTCACCATCGACTTCACGGTCCATCATTTCACATCCGAGGTATTAGAAAATGCGCTGATGACGAACACACCTCTTGTGATTGGCACCACTGGTCACACCGATGATGAACGAGCCGCTATCGTGTCAGCGTCAGAAAAACTACCAGTAGTCTACGCTCCTAATTTTTCTGTAGGGGTTAACACTTTGTTTTATTTGACTCGTAAAGCCGCTCAGATTCTTGACAACGACCACTTCGATATCGAGGTCACAGAAATGCATCATCGCCACAAGATCGATGCTCCGTCCGGCACAGCTAGAAGATTGTTAGATATACTTAATGAAGAGACTCAAACTAGTTACGATAACAATGTGACTCATGGGCGCGTTGGCAATATTGGCGCACGCCCCAACCAAGAAATTGGCATGCATACCCTACGCGGTGGTGATGTTGTGGGAGACCACACTGTGATGTTTGCCACTGACGGGGAGCGCTTCGAGCTCACACATAAAGCTTCCAGCCGGATGACATTCGCATCCGGAGCCGTACGCGCAGCTGTTTGGCTAGAAACTCAACCAGCTGGGTTATACGACATGCAAGACGTCCTCAATCTAAAATAGTTCACTACTGCTTGAAACCTGACTTTCATATAAATGGCTAATCGTACCGGAATCGCGCTCGGATCCAACCTTGGAAACCGACTTACCCACATTCAGGTGGCGCGTGATATGCTCAAAAAAATTGTTCCTCACAATTCTATCTTTAAGCAGGCCCCTATCTTTCAATCTGAACCCGTTAACTGCCCACGGAATTCACCAGATTTTTTCAACACCGTGATTGAAATTGATTACTTAGGTAATCCATACGAGCTACTAGAAGCTACACAGGCTATCGAGTTCCACCTCGGGCGTGAGGTTGTATTCCAAGATAATGCACCACGAGTTATCGACGTAGATATTCTCTATTTTGGCACCAAAACCCTCAAAGAATCTATTCTTAACATTCCGCACCCAGAAATGACAAGCCGGCGGTTTGTTCTGCAACCGCTCGCCGACATCAGCCCGAACCTTATCCTTCCCGGGGACAAGGCAACAATCGCCGAGCACCTGAAATATCTAGATTCAGATGAACCTCCGCTTTCCCTTGTCCAGTCAGACTGGTAATGTCACTCAGCCGTGAGCTTAAAAAATAAAATCACTTCTATTCAGGAAGCCAAGGGCAACCGTCCTCTGGCAGCTCTGACTGCATATGACTACGCGACAGCACGTATCCTCGATGAAGTCGGCATAGACCTCATTCTTGTTGGTGACTCGCTCGGCATGGTCGTGCTAGGTTTTCCCGACACCACTCACGTGACACTCGATATGATGTTGCACCACACTGCAGCGGTTGCTCGTGGTGTGACCAATGCCATCGTCATCGGCGATTTACCCATCCACAGTTACGATAGTCCAGAGCAAGCCGTAAAGTCATCTGCCCAACTAGTTGAAGCAGGTGCCGATGTCGTCAAACTAGAAGGCGGAATTAATCAGGTGGAAAAAGTTCGCGCAATCGTTGCCTCGGGCATCCCCGTCATGGGCCACCACGGCATGCTTCCCCAGCGTGTGTTAGAAGAGGGAGGCTACAAGAAAAAAGGTAAAACCAAGGCTGAATCCTGTGCCATTCTCGAGGGTGCACACGCGCTGCAGAACGCTGGGTGCTTTTCTATTGTGTTAGAAAGTGTTGTCCCTGAGCTTGCACAAAAAATCACAGAGCAGCTCGACATCCCAACTATCGGTATTGGATGCAAGGCAGCTGAATCAAAACAAACCTGCGACGGCGAAGTCGCGGTCATAACCGATATTACCGGTTCCTACCCTTGGTTCGTACCTCCATTCGCCAATGTAAATGGAGATGTCGCTGGTGAGATTGATCGAGCAGCTCGTGAATACATCGCCAATATTTAACTTCACCAACTTCGTGCCCAGCCCTGAAAAAATCGCCGCTCTTGAGGTCCGTATGGCGGGGCTCGGAGTGACCGAAGAAAATCTAACCGAGAAATTCATTCAGGGCAGTGGAAGTGGTGGGCAAAAAATCAACAAGACAGCTTCTTGCGTATACCTCAAACACGCACATAGCGGCATCGAAGTTAAGTGCCAACAGCAGAGGTCACGAGAACTGAATCGTTATATCGCCAGACGAGAACTTTGTGAACGGCTAGAAGAGATCCGCGATGGCAAAAAATCCGCCAAAAAACAGGCACAAGAAAAAATTCGCCGTCAAAAACGCCGCCGCTCACGGCGTGCCAAAAACCGTATGCTCGACGCCAAATCTAAGCACGCCGATAAAAAAAACTTACGCAAACCCCCCGGAAGAAACGATTAATACGCACTCAAACAGACCCACTGATATTCTGTATTCAGACAAGAAAAACATATCTGGCCCGTATCCATAAAATCTTTAGGCCACACTCTTCGTTCATCCCATTAAAAAAAGCATCATGAAAAACATACCCATCCTTTTCTCTCTGATTTCCTTCTCAGTGATCACATCCTCGCACGCGCAAAAAATGCCCCGTGCAGATGTCGTTGAGTTTCCTGCACATCAGAATGGTCTGCACATACATCACCTTTTTCAATCCAACATGGTGCTCCAGCGGGACCAACCGATTGCTATCTGGGGATGGGCATCAGCCAATGAGGCGGTCACTGTCACTCTCGATGATGCTGATCAAAAAACATCTGCATCCAAAGACGGCTCATGGAAAGTCACCTTTCCTGCCAGACCAGCCAATACCAAACCCATTGAAATCAAAATTCAGGGGAAAACTAAAATTCTCACCCTAAACAATATCCTGATCGGTGATGTATGGATACTGGCTGGCCAGAGCAACATGGAGTTCGAGCTTAGTAAGGTTGAAAATGGCAAGCTGGAGATCGTGTCCTCAAATTACCCCGAAATTCGGATCCTCTCTCTCCCCCACGACGAAGGAACGAAGGCAAAACAAAATTTTGCCCGCCTCCATCAATGGAGTGACTGGTCTAGCCGCCATTTTCGAAAAGGTGACTGGGATGTTTGCACACCTGAAATTACCAAAGAGCTTTCTGCGATCGGTTACACATTCGCCCGTCGCATTCACATGGCGTCGCGAATCCCTATTGGAGTCATTGACACATCACGCGGCGGCACCACCGTTGAAACATGGACACCCAAAAGTGTTCTCAACTCCATGAAGTCAGCTCCGGTTAAAAATCTATTAGCAACTTGGGATCAGAAAGTAGCCGGTTATGACCCCAAGGCCGACATTGCCATTCAGGTGAAACGATATGAATCCAAAGTTGCTAAATTGAAAAAACAGGGGAAAGACATTCCCTCAAACATGAAAAAGCCGACCAAAGCGCGACCAGGACCAGACAAAAACCACAACTACCCAGGAAGCTGCTACAATGGGATGATCGCACCCATCGCGGGCATCCGAGTCAAAGGTGCTATTTTCCATCAGGGATTCAACAACTGCTTCAGTGGCACCGAAGGAGCAAAAATGTATCACGATGTTTTTCCTGAAATGATCAAGGCTTGGCGCAAGGCATTCCAAGACCCAGAAATGCCCTTTGGTATACTCTCGCTTTGCACCGCCGGCACCGCACAGACGAGCGAGAACTACACGCAGTTGATGCACGACACCGGAGCCTACATTCGCGCTGCCCAGTACGAGACATTCCTCGAATTGCTCAACGCAGGAGATGAAAACATCGGCTTCACCAGCACCTATGATCTGCGTCGCCGCTGGTATCATCCACAACTCAAAATGCCTGCAGGTGAGAGAATAGCACGTTGGGCACTCGCCACCGAATATGGGTTCAGCAAAGACCTCCACTGGAAACCCGCGACTATCAAAGAGATGAAAACCCAAGGCGACCGCATCATTCTAACATTCGATCAAACAGTATCAAACGTCGATAACGGCCACGTGATGGAAGGATTTGCCATTGCTGGCGATGATCGAAAATTCCACCCTGCCACAATTACGCATTTGGTAACTGGAAAAGACAACCGTAAGCGCGACATCAAAGATCAAAAATCCTTGGTCCTCACAAGTCCGATGGTTTCTCAGCCCAAGCACTACCGCTACGCATGGGCACGCAACCCAATGGCTAACATTCAGAACACCCGCAACTCAGATATCCCACTGGCCACCCAACGCAGTGACGACTGGGATCTTGAGGAAACTCCACTGATCAAGTTTGAGGACGCTGACAAAGTTCCATCCAAAAGAGATATTCAAAAAGCTCTGAAAGCAGAAGACCTGCGCCGACACATTCAGCAAGCGAAAGCCCTGCTCAAAGAGCATGATCATACCAAAAATTAGTTTTAACCCAATCACTTCTGCTACAATGCCCCTTGCTTGGTTACCCAAATGGTAATCCAAGCAAAAATCAAAAGGAGCTTCCCAGTCGTCAGCTCATAAACCAGTCTTTCGTATCAACCAGTTTTACAAGCTCCACCTGCTCGTAGTCATCTATGCGGCGACTACGATCATCGGACGGCTCTCTTCACTCAGCGCACCCGTCTTGATTACCTGGCGGTGCCTAGTTTCAGCCATCGGAGCTTTTCTGTGGGTGATGTTGATGAGGAACAGGAAAATCTGGCTTGGGCGTGTGGATGTCATGCGACTGTTAGGTATCGGCGTCATCATTGGCCTTCATTGGCTTTGTTTGTTCGGAGCAGTCAAGATCGCCAACGTTTCCATTGCTCTGGCTGGTCTCGCTACCCTCTCGTTGTTCACCGCCTTCACCGAGCCACTACTCACACGCCGCCGAATTCAACGATTTGAAGTGATGCTTGGCATTCTCGTCCTCGCAGGGATTTGCCTCATCGCAGGCGCAGAAAAAGGACACCTACTCGGCCTCTTCATGGCTCTGCTCAGCGCCTTACTCGCTGCCATCTTCATGGTGCTTAATAAAGGCATCGTCATCAAAGGTGGCGACCCTATGGTCATGGTTGGTTGGGAAATGCTCGCCGCTACTGCCGTTTGTCTCGCCGCCGTTCCAATGGTCGACTCTGGCTGCTTCGGCGCTCTAATTTTTAGTGATCCCATCGAATGGCTATGGATCATCCTCCTCGCCTGGGTCTGCACCATTTTCGCTCAAGACCTGACCAACAAACTACTACGCACCATCAGCGCCTACACCTTAAACCTAGCCTCTAATTTTGAACCCATCTACGGAATCATTGCCGCCGCCATCATTTTCGGGGAACACCATAACCTTGGCATCACTTTTTACCTCGGTGCCTGCGCCATCGTCGCCGCGAACATCCTTCATCCACATCTCGTACGCCGCTTCACCCATCTCGACTAAAAGTAATCGCCCCTTACTTCTCTTCGGGTTTTGCGAACTTTTTCCGCACGCGACGCTTCAGTCGTTTAAGGTCTGTTTTGACTTTATAAAATCTGAGCCCCTGCTGCTGGGTAATAGTAAACTTCTTGTTGATCTGCTTCATGTATTTTTTCATGAAGACTTCCTGTAGATGCGGCGTAAGTTTTAGAATCAGCCGCTTTAAATCAGCCATTCGTTGCCGAAGAGGCAGCCCTTTCCGGTGACAGCGCATGCGAGCGGTATCGATAAGGGAAAATTGCAGGACACTATCTTTACAACTTTTCACAAGCAAATTACCTACGGAAAGATCTCGGAAACAACACCCCCGACCATGGAGACGAATAAGAAAGTCCACCAGCTGATCAGAGAACTCATCAAAAGTGAATCCCTCGACCTCCGAATCTCCGCTCGAGTATTGGACGAAAAACTTCTTGGTGGTAAACTCTTCAGCGACATGCTCACAGATAAACCAATTGCTCATCATGTCTGAAGGATCATTGCTTTCGAAACAGGCCACCGCCTCAGGTGTCCCGATATTGCGCCGCATCAGCTCCGTGGTACCATTCCAGCTTCGCCGGGATTTCGTAGGCCGGTTGCGGTCGAGGATTTTTTTATGAAATGCCATACGCCGCGGTTTTTTAACGACGAGGAACCGATCAGGATCCCGAGGGTCCGTCACCTTCCATACCGCATTGCGCGCTTTACGCAGGCTTGCTTGTTCTTTCTTTTCAGAGATCGATTCGGGGCCAAGATTCTTAGCCAGAATGTCGGCTTCACTTCGAGATCGGGCACGAATGACACCTCGCCAATCTGCAGTGTTATACTCGTAGTGGCGATAGCCATCGGTTAATGGCGCAGCAACCAGATCCGTAACTATCCCCGCGCTACCACTCACCACAGGATGATGATTTTTCTTCCACAAAAAGATAGCCGCCGACTGAGACAGGAAGTCAGGCCGTTCTTCATCGAGTTCCCCATCTCGGGTATAAACCTCTGAAAGAGCCTCTAGGTCATCACTGGAATAACAGTCACTGAGACGGGCCAATTTTCCATTTTGAGTCCATCCGATATGGATGATCTGCTCATCTTTGGAGAATTCGTGAATTTCCAGACCCTCTTTTACACATCGGGATCCTTCAAATTGCGCTCCTCCGATGAAGCAATTGATGGCTTGAAAGGTATGAAATGCCGGCCGAATTCTCCAAGTTTCAGGAGTCCCAGGAATGTGGTCGTGCAGAGCCACAATATCGAGCTCTGATGATTTGGGCATGATTCCTGTGCCGTCATCAAGTAGTCCATCACGAGCGCTGATCAGCGGCCCCCAGTAGATGCGCTCGAAATACCGTTGGCTAAAACAAATCGTGAAATAACGGGTCAGGTAGTCGGCCATATGCTCTTCGGGCCAATCGCTATAACGTTCGATTCGAGGAATGGTCCAAAAAGCACTCGTCGACCAGTTTCTTGAAATACCATGACGACCGGCAATCGCACCCAGAAGCCGTATCTTTTTCTTTAGGTTGTATCTGTGAAAACGCTTCAATGTCCGACCGATTACCTTGTGATCAATATTTTCAGGCTCACTCGCCCGCTCGGCGAACAAATTATTCGAGTGGATGTCGGGCAGCACATTCCGTCGTTCTAACATTCCGAGCAAACCCGCATTGTAGATCGGTTCGAAATCAGTCACGTTAGGCCCCACCAAAGTGAGATTTCTCGCACGCACCTCTTTGCAGGCAGATTCCCAGGCAGCGAGAAATCCATCAAGATTATACCTCGTCCACTTGGCGCGGTTAATTGTGGATCCTATTTCAACAGCTTCGATACGATCTGAAAAATAATCCAAACGCTCTTGGACAAATCGAGACCATCCTTCGAGAGCCTCCGGATCCGGCATTTTTTCCGCTTCCGAAAGTGGCTGGATCAGATGCAGAAGCACACCGACATCCATCTCACACAGACCATCAACGAGTTCGTCCGCACGAGTCAAATCATGTGAGTAGGTGATATCGAGCCGCACGCTGTTGACCCCCAGCTCCTTGATGAGTTCGAGAACTTTGGTACAGGCTGCGGAGTCATCAGGAACCGCAACTCCAACCCCCATAGCCTTATTTGATATCCGACGAGGAGCAGTCTCGGAAGACTCAGCTGACAGGTCGTATTGTAATGGCCGCATCCCCTTCGCTGCTTCTTTGAGAAATTCAATATCGATTTCCTTAGGAGAAGGAAGGTTAACAAGCCGATATTTGATGCCACCGGAAGATCCTTCCTTTTGTGATGACTGTGGATCCTGCTTTGCTGGCATGAGAAATGAGAGAGTTGGGTGCGCATCGATTATGATCAAACCCTATGGCACTCAAGTTGATTTCGCAGTTCTCCATGAGTTTGGCAAGCCCATTTGGGTGTGATTTCATCCACCAACCCTTTAAAAGACTTGTTCCTAGAACCCGCTGCGCCTGTCCCGAGGCTCAGCTCGGGACAGGCGGGCTGCACCAAGTGTTCGAGGCTCCACACTCAGCTCTAACCGACGACCGCTACTTCGTGAGGGTAGTTTTCGACCTAGTCCCGTAAGAAAAAGAACGTTATCCCTCCGACTGATTCATCTTGTATCTTCAATCTTCCATCTCCACTCTCCCTCTATGCAGCAGTATCTCGATCTCCTCACCGATGTGCTCGAAAATGGCGAGTCCCGCACCGACCGCACTGGCACCGGCACCATCTCGGTTTTTGGTCGCCAAGCCCGTTACGATCTCCGCGAAGGATTCCCCTGCCTCACCACCAAAAAGCTCCACCTGCGCTCGATCATCCACGAGCTACTCTGGTTCCTCAAGGGCGATACCAACATCGCCTACCTCAAGGAAAATGGCGTGCGCATCTGGGACGAGTGGGCCGATGAAAATGGAGAACTCGGCCCCGTTTACGGCCAGCAGTGGAGAAAGTGGGAAGGCGACGACGGCGAGGTCATCGATCAAATCGAGCGACTCATCGACGGCCTTAAAAACAACCCACACTCACGCCGCCACCTGGTCTCCGCTTGGAACGTTGGCAAGGTCGACAAAATGGCTCTGCCCCCCTGCCACATGCTGTTCCAGTTCTACGTGCATGACATCGATTCGGAAAAACCCGGCCTCTCCTGCCAGCTCTACCAGCGCAGTGCCGACCTCTTCCTCGGCGTTCCCTTCAACATCGCCTCCTACGCCCTGCTCACCATGATGGTCGCCCAGGTCTGCGGCTACGAACCCCGCGACTTTGTCCACACCTTCGGCGACCTCCACCTCTACAGCAACCACCTCGAACAAGCAAAGCTCCAGCTCACCCGCACACCCAAGAAACTCCCCACCATGTGGATCAACCCGGAAGTCACCGATATCCTAAGCTTCACCGGAGACGACTTCGAACTCCGCGACTACAACCCCGATCCACATATCAAAGGCAAAGTAAGCGTATAACCATGAAACAAAAACTCAAACTCATCGCCATGGTCGCCATGACATCCGAAAGGATCATTGGCAAGGAGGGTGGACTCCCATGGCACCTGCCAGAGGATTTAAAAACCTTCAAAACCTACACCACAGGACATCCAATCGTCATGGGACGGAAAACCTGGGACTCCATAGGTAGGGCACTGCCTAACCGACAGAACATCGTGCTCACGCGCGACGAATCATGGGCGGCAGAAGGTGCCGAGGTCATTCACTCGCCCTCCGATTTGAGGGAAATCCAACTGATCAAGCCCGAAGTCTACATCATCGGCGGCGCACAGGTTTACGAGCTCTTCATGGATCAACTTGATGAGATTCTCGTCTCCTATGTTTACCAGAACTATTCGGGAGACACACAATTCCCCAAGTTCGAATCAAAATTCCCAAACGTCGCAGTCGTGGAGAAATTCGAAACCTTCGAGCTCAGGCGCTACTCAATCTGACAGCTCAAAACTGACAGCTTTTGTGACAAAACCTGTCAGTTTGCCATGTATTCAACATAATGCTAACCAATCGAAAAAACACGGTTACATCTCTCCTGCTAGCAACAGTGACAACATGGTGCGGCTTGCATGCCGACGACAACATTGACTTCGGCAGAGACATCCAGCCCATTCTCTCCGACAGGTGTTACGCCTGCCACGGACAGGATGCGGAAACACGTGAAGGTGGTCTGCGGCTGGATAAGCGTGACGCTGCGCTAACAGGCGGCGATAGCGGAGCGGCATTTGTTCCGGGAAACTCCAAGGCTAGTGAACTGGTGCAGCGTATCCTTAGCGAGGATCCGGATGAGCTCATGCCCCCGCCAAAAAACAAAAAAGCACTCACAGAAAAAGAGAAAAAGCTCCTTATCCGCTGGATCGATGAAGGCGCCGAATACAGTAATCACTGGAGCTTCGAGCCAATCAAAAAAATAGCCCCCCCGAAGACATTTGACAAAAATTGGCCACTCACACCAATAGATCACTTTGTCCTAAACCGACTGGAAAAGGAAAACATCCAACCCTCCAAGGAAGCCGAGCGCATCACATACATTCGCCGAGTCACTCAAGACCTAACAGGTCTCACACCGACCCCCGAAGAAGTGGATAAATTCGTCAGCGACTCCTCACCCAATGCCCACGAGAATCTCGTCAACCGCCTGCTTACCAGTGTCGACTACGCCGAGCGCATGACCGCCATCTGGCTGGATAACGCACGCTATGCAGACAGCAATAGCTACCAGTTCGACAACGCCCGCACCATGTGGCCGTGGCGTGATTGGGTGATCGGTGCATTTCGCCAAAACATGCCCTACAATCAGTTCGTCACCGAGCAGCTTGCAGGTGATTTGTTAATAAATCCAACTCATCAGCAACTCATCGCCACAGGCTTCAACCGCAACCACGGCTACTCGATCGAAGGTGGTATCATCGACGAGGAATACCGCGTCACTTACGCCAACGACAAGACAACGACGGCGGGTACTCTCTTCCTCGGTCTGACCATGGATTGTTGCCGCTGCCACAACCACAAATATGATCCTATTTCGATCGGCGACTACTATTCCTTTTACGCCTTCTTCAACACCAGTGCCGAGGTGGGAGCACCGGGAGAAAACGGGCGCAAACAGAAAACCGCAGCACCCTATATCAGCACTAAACCAGGAGATAAATCAGCTCCCCTAGTGATGATCATGAAGGAAAAACAACGAGAAACTTTTATCCTAAAACAAGGTCAGTTCGATCAACCAGGAGACAAAGTCACCGCTCGCACACCGGATGTTTTACCCAAATTCGAAGGCTATGAGCAAAATAGACTCGGCCTCGCCAAGTGGCTCACCGCTCCAGAAAACCCGCTATTTGCACGTGTTACCGTCAACCGCGTCTGGCAACAATTTTTCGGCGTCGGGATCGTCAAGACACCAGACAACTTCGGCCTGCAAGGCGCACTCCCAAGCCACCCGCAACTACTCGACTGGCTGGCAACTGACTTCCGTGAGAACAACTGGGATATGCAACACCTGATTCGCCAAATCGTGCTCTCCGCAACGTACAGACAACACTCACGTCATCGCCCGGAACTCGACGACCCAGACAACCGACTACTGGCACGCGGCCCGTCGTTCCGACTACCTGCAGAAACCATCCGTGATCAGGCACTCGGCATCAGTGGTCTACTCACCCGAAAAGTCGGCGGCCCCAGCGTAAGACCCTACCAACCCGCCGGCATCTGGGAGGATCTAAACGCACCAAAAAGCCACGCAGAAATTTACAAACAAGACAGTGGCCCCGACCTCTACCGAAAAAGCATGTACACCTATTGGCGCCGCGCCGCCATGCACCCCGGCATGGCTGTCTTTGACGCACCTAATAGAGATATATGCAGCGTTGAACGCCCAACCACCAACACCCCGCTCCAAGCGCTCGCCACCTTGCACGACCCCACTTACATCGAAGCCGCACGGAAACTCGCAGAACGTATCTTGAAGCAGCGGCCTGATGTCCCAGTAACACGCTCATTCCAACTTGTCCTAACCCGAAACCCCAACGACAAGGAGCTTACCGCCCTCAATAACCTCCACCGCGATCGCCTAGCACACTATCAGATAAATCCAACCAACGCAGACAAGCTCCTCACAATCGGCAGTTCCTCGACCGAAACATCTATCGATCGGCCCCAGCTCGCAGCTCTCACCGATATTTGCCTAGCGATTATGAACCTCAGCGAAACTGTTACCCGCAAATAAACCATGGATGAAATTCAAACAACACTACACAACATGGATCGCCGACGGATGCTCAAGCTCGGCACTGCAGGCCTAGGGGGCATGGCACTGGCAGGTATGCAGGCTGCTCATGGTAATTCCAGCACGCAAGGCCAACTCCAGTCCCACCACAGGCCACGTGCCAAACGTGTTATTTACCTGTTCCAGTCGGGCGGCCCGTCACAGGTCGACCTCTTCGACCCCAAACCAGCGCTGAAAAAATACCATGGTAAAGATATCTTCGAACTGGTCAAAAAAAGCGGCCGCCTAACAGGGTTTAACGATAAGCACAAAATTCACCCGATCATCGATAGCAAATACAAATTTTCCCAACACGGAAATAACGGTGCTTGGATGAGTGAGCTACTCCCACACCTAAGCAAAATCACCGATGAGTTCTGCACCATCCGCAGCACCAGCACCACACCGGTCAATCACGACCCCGCGATGACCTTCATGCAGACCGGGCACAACCTACCCGGCAGACCATCAATCGGCTCATGGCTCAGCTACGGATTAGGAACCATGAACAAAAACCTTCCCGAGTTTGTCGTACTCGTTTCCCGGGGTGACCTCGGCAACATGCAACCACTCAACAACCGGCTTTGGGGCACCGGTTTCCTGTCAGGCAAACACGCTGGTGTACGGTTTCGCTCCGGCAACGAGCCTGTTCTTTATCTCAACGACCCAGCAGAGAAACCCATCGCCGACCGTCGCCGTATACTCGACGTAATCAATCAGATTAACGAAGAAGAGCTGACTCGTAGCGCCGATCCAGCAGTAGCCACACGCATCGCGCAGTATGAGATGGCATTCCGACTACAAAGCTCAGTGCCTGAATTATCCGATCTCTCAGATGAACCAGAGTCAACCTATAAGCTCTACGGTGAGGACGCACGTAAACCAGGCACCTTTGCCTTCAATTGCCTGATGGCTCGCCGGCTCGCCGAGCGCGATGTCCGCTTCGTGCAGCTATTCCACTCCGGATGGGACCACCACTTCAATCTTCCAAACCACCTCCCCAAACGCTGCAAGGAAACCGACCAAGCAAGCGCCGCCCTGATTCTTGACCTCAAACAACGCGGCCTTCTTGATGACACCATCGTCATATGGGGTGGCGAGTTCGGTAGAACCACCTTCAGCCAAGACGGAAAAGTCAAAAAATCCTATGGTCGGGACCACCACGCCAATTGCTTTACCACACTCGTCGCTGGCGGCGGATTTAAACCTGGACTCATTCACGGCGAGACCGATGACTTCTGCTATTCCTCGGTTAAAGATGAGGTCACCGTGCACGATCTCCACGCAACTTTAATGCACCAGTTAGGAATAGACCACGAACGCCTAACATTCCGCCACCAAGGCCGATACTATCGCCTCACCGATGTGCATGGCCACGTGGTGAATGATTTATTGGTGTAACGTAGGACGGCAGCTTTGCAAGCTGTCCTACTTCCCCACGAGCTTCGCCACATGCTTAGCAATCACATCGGCCTCGAGGTTGACCGTTTTACCTTTTGCAGCCTGCTGAAGATTCGTCATCTCGATCGTATGAGGAATGATCCAGAAAACCGCAGAGCCTTCTAACAAATCAGCGATGGTGAGCGAAATACCATCAATCGCGAGCGATCCTTTGTCGATACAGAGCCGGTGAATACCCTCAGGTAAAGCTATCTCTAGTCGATGATCTTGCCCATGCTCTGAAAAATCAAGAATCTCCCCGGTAGCATCAACATGACCTTGAACAAAATGACCACCGAAGCGACCGTCTGCGCGCATGGCACGCTCGAGATTGACGAGCGACCCTTTGGAGAGACTACCAAGCGACGTGACATCCAGCGTTTGCTTAAGCACATCAAAACTAGCAGAATTTCCATCAGACTCCGTAACGGTTAAGCAACAGCCATTTACTGCCACCGATTCACCATCAGTCAGCTCGCCGGCAAATGGAACTGCAACTACCAAACACGCCTGATCACCGCGTAACTCAATTGAGCGCACAGTGCCTGTAGCTTCTACCAGTCCAGTAAACATTAGTCTGTTGCTTTCTTTTCAACTGTTTCTTCTATCTTAGGTTTCTCTTCATCAAAGATGTCGCCCACAGTGGGATCAGGGAAGAGCATCATCACCAAGGAAACGATCACCGTTGGAATGAAGGCTCCCATGAGTAACTTACCAGGTGATACACCATCGCCAAAAAAGCGCGCAAGCAGTGCTTGCCCAGCAGGGTTGGGCGCGTTGGCAATCACGGTAAGACCACCACCACATACAGCACCAGCAAGAATGGCATACTTAATGTCAGAACCAAGACCACTCACCTGGCTCGCTAAAAAAGTGATCGCTGCATTATCATTGAAAGAGGTCAAGACTACAGAGCCGACAAATACCGGCCACTCATCTAAGCTAGTTATGATTGGCTCTAGCCACCAGCCTTGAAGCCCACCATGAATCACCAGCCCTGCTAGGAAAAAACCAACGAGAATCGGCCCACGGAGCTGCACGTCAGTTTGGTGGTGCGCCGTTCCTTGACGAAATGCCAAAAAGAAGAGAAATCCACCAATAAACAGCGCAGGTGTGTGAGCAAAAAAGACTGTCCAAGCCATAAAAAATAAATGCGTCACTGTAATCCAGACCGGGATTGGACGATCATGATCGTCTTGTAGGTCACCTTTTCCATCACCATCATGGTCGGCGAGGCGTGATGCTAGCTGATCAAGCTCCTTACGAAAAACAGCGAAGTATAGCCCTGTGGAAAGCAGAATGCCTACAATCGCCTTATCCCCAAAATGCATCAACATTTCAGGCGTAGAAAGCCCCCACTTCTGTGCCACCATAAGAACGGGAGGTGCCGCAAAGTTAGTCAACACTCCGCCAACAGAAATATTAACGAACAGCAGCCCAAGCGTACCATAGGCAAGTTTAGGACTAGGTTTTAACTTGTAGAATTTTTTTGCCAGCAACATCGCAGCGATGGTCATCGCACCAGGCTCGGTAATAAACGAACCTAGGATTGGAGCTACAATCAGGATAGATAACCACCATGCGGCAGGTGTTTCCTTTCCAAATCTAGCAAAAAAACTCAGGCAGTTTTCAGCGAAGCGTAATACGGGACGGGTAGACGCCAGAGCCATGATAATCACCACAAACATTGGCTCGGTAAAATTGACTCCAGAAATATAATTTTGCACCGTTCCCACGTCATAAAAGCTCATTATTGCTCCGATGAGTACCAGCACCCAAATACCAAAAATCGCCTCTATTTCACCGAGGAAATGGAAAAATGTCGCTTTGAAGCAAACCATGTCACCAGCTAAGGCCGACTCACCAGACGCGTCTTTCATTTTACGAATTCGCGCATCGTGCTCATGCTGTAATCTGTGAGAATATTTCGTCAAAGGCACCGCAAAAAATGTATGCGCGATAGCGAGGATAAAGATGATTGTCGCCACCAGGAGGAATGGTTCCTGCTCGGCTCGGTAGCTTATTTTTTCCCAGATACCATCCATTCCTAGCTTTTTTTCCTCAGCAGGAAATTGTTTCATGTTCTCTTGAAACGGCACCGGCTTCGCGGCACCGCCGCCACCGGCCGCCATGGCAGTAGGAATAGATACAAGTAACGTCAAAAGGAGGATGCGTAAGGTCTTGGTCATGATGTGTCGCATTTGAATAGCATAGCCAGACACCATGGCAAGGCTTACTGGCAATCTACTGAAAAATGGTTTATAACCAAAATAGTATGGCTCTCAATTCAAGAATTATTAGCGCACACATCAAGGGGAAGGTATCCGCGTGGCGTGATCGTCTAACCCGTGAGCTTTCACGCGTAAAACATGGCGGCACCAGTGAGGGAAACCGCGTAAAAACCTACTTCGATGGCGATGAAGCATTTAACGCAATGCTCGTTGCTATAAGCAACGCCAAACACTTTGTACATCTGGAAATGTATATGTTCCTCGCAGATAACATTGGATCACGTTTTGCCAGTGCCTTATCGCAAAAAGCCAGTGAAGGAGTTCCTGTAAGAGTGCTCTACGATGCGATTGGCTCACTAGAAACCGACGATATGCAGTGGGCAAAAATGAGAGACGCAGGCGTGACTGTGGTGGAATTTCGTCCGATCGCATTCTGGCGAAAACGCTGCGGCCTCCTTGGCAGAAACCACCGAAAAAATTTGGTTATCGACGAAATGGCGTGTTTTACAGGCGGGATGAATATTTCTGACCAATGGTCGAAAAAACACAGTGGCAACTCCGCATGGCGCGATACCCATTGTAAAGTCATCGGTCCGGCAGCCAAACACATGAATAGGTTGTTCCTGGCGAGTTGGCAGTATGCCACAGGAGAAAAAATTAACCCACAGCCTCCTCCCTCCTCTCCCGATAATGCAGCGGATAAAACCCATACCAAACCTGATAATAAAAATGGTTATGGTTGTCGCTGCATTGTAATCGGCAGCCAACGATTTAGTAGTCAAAAAGAAATCCGCAGGCTCTTCTCTGTTCATCTTGCGCAAGCGCAACATTCTGTCCGCATGACAATGCCCTACTTTGCGCCGCCCAAACGTTTACGAAAAGCTGTTTACGAGGCGTGTACACGGGGCGTCAATGTCTCCGCATTATTACCCAGAGATTCAGACGTGAAAATTGTCGATTATCTGCGAGAGGGGCTTTATCCAAAAATGCTCTCCAAGGGCGTCAGGCTAATTGAATACCTCGGGCCGGTATTACATGCCAAGACAATGGTAGTGGACGACAATATTGCCGTGATTGGCTCAAGCAACTTCGATATACTTTCAGTGCTAATGAACTCCGAAGTCGCCATCGTTGTCTTCGATGAGGATACTGTAGCAGCATTAAATCGACAGTGGGAAAACGATCTGTCGCTATCTGATCCGGTGCGCGACGACTGGAAAATCAAACGACCTTGGTGGCGATTGCTCGCCGCCAAAGTCGGGTGCTTTTCGATTAGAAAGTTGTGATTGAGTTGGGCGGATTGGCTACAATCAACCACTACTCTATCAATCGATTTATTCGGGTTAACATCAGGGCAGCATAACGGATTTTTCTACTTTAACTTTCTTACGATGTCAGAGAATTCAGTGCGGTGGCCTTTTTCGTCTTCGCCACGACCATGCTCGGCAAGCTTCCGAACTAGCGCGTAGTTCCCCTGCCCTGCATACTCGCTCTGACGCTGAAGCATCCCGAAGAGTGCGACGCCGGAGCTAAACTTGAAGTCCTCACTTGCCTGCTGCCAGGTTTTCTTGCCATCGACCACAGCCTTACTAAAATAGGTGCTCTCGGTTTCCTTGGTTGCCTCCGGCTGCTTATAGGCGAGCTTCACGGTCATCATTTCTGGGCTATCCACCACCTTACGACCAACCGGCTTAGGTTGAGGTTTATTTTCCTGATACTTCAGTTCATCAACTTCTGGAGCCGCTTCGGCAGCGTTACCAGGAACGATCTCATAAAGAGCAGTGACGGTATGGCCTGCCCCGATTTCACCGGCATCGATCAGCTTATTCTTAAAATCCTCTTTTTTGAGCATTCTGTTAGCATAGCCGATCAAACGATAACTGCTCACCTTTGATGGATTAAACTCAATCTGGATTTTTACATCCTTAGCGATCGTAACCATGTTACCCATCATATCATCCAGAAACACCTTACGGCCTTCGCGCAGGCTATCGATGTAAAAATAGTTGCCATTTCCCTTATTGGTAATTTTTTCTAACATGGAATCGTTCAGATTACCCTGACCGAACCCAAGCACGCTGAGAAACACTCCGCTCTTCGCCTCTCGCTCGACCATGTTTACAAGTGATTCGTCACCAGTGACACCTACATTGAAGTCTCCATCCGTACCTAGAATCACGCGATTGACGCCACCTTTAACAAAATGCTTTTTCGCCATTTTGTAGGCAAGAGTGATTCCCGCACCACCATTGGTTGATCCGCCAGAGTGCATGCTTTCAAGTGACTTGAGGATCGCCTTACGTCCCGCATCGTTAACGTAGGTCGGAGGTAGTGCAACGCCCTGAGCACCAGCATAGACGACAATACTAACAGAATCGTCTGCATTAAGTTCCTTGAGCAGAATCTTCATCGAATCAACAAGCAGCGGCAACTTGTCTTGGCGGTTCATGGAACCGGAGACATCGAGCAGGAAAACAAGGTTTGTGGCAGGACGCTTCTCACGGATGATGTCCTTACCTTTGAGCCCCACCTTCACAAGTCGGTGTTTTTCATTCCATGGGCACGATGCCGTTTCCACATTCACACTGAAAGGGTGCTTCCCTTCAGGCTGTGGGTAATCGTAGGCAAAGTAGTTAATCATTTCCTCGATCCTTACAGCATCTTTTGGCACTACATTCCCACTTTGGATCATGCGGCGAACATTGGCATAGGATGCGGTGTCCACATCCACGGAAAATGTGGATAGCGGGTCTTTCCATGGGGATTTGAAGGCATTATCGGTAAGTGCTCCATAACGATCACCGATTACTGACTGGCCCTTGGGCGATCTGCCCAAATTACGATAAAAGTGATAATGTGTATTTTCGCCGCCTCTCGGCATGGCACCCTTTCCGATCTTTGATCTCATGCTAGGTAGATGTTGACTATCCAATGTTGCAGACGCCCCTTCAATTCTAATTTCTGCCGAACTTCTGGTTTGCATCCCACCACCACTAGCAAACTTATCAGGCACAACATCATTTGATAAAAGCTTTGGCTTTTGATCAGCTTGTTTCCGAATCTCTTCTTTCACGCCAGTTGGCGCTGTATGCTCACGCGCTAACGATGCTCCTTCCCCTAAACCTTCACTTATGGTCGGCGGTATTTCATTCATAGCAATCTGCTCACCAAAACCAGCATCCCTGGTAAAGTGGGCAACTCCAATTGCACCCACCACAAGTGTAGCAGCTACTCCAGCAGCAATACCATAACCACGCCTTTTCACTGATGGCTTAATGACGGATATTATGTTCTCCTCAGCATCTAGACGTCCTTCCAAGGATTTTAAAAAATCACTATCATCAGCGCATTTATTACGAGCGTGCTCCTTAAGCAGAGCGTCTATCATTTGGTTTTCTTTTTTCATCTTTTTTAGAAATTTATTATTTTTATATCTCAGAGTTAGATCCGGCCTGCAAACAGTCACGTAGGCCACCCCGCGCTCGCTCTAACCGCTTGCGAAGGGTGGCACCGGACACACACAAAACATCGGCCGCTTCTTGACCGCTTAATTCATCATAATAAAAAGCCCTCACCGCCTCAGCGAGGTTTTCAGGAAGTTTCTTGAGGCACTTTTCCAACCGATTAAAAACACCCCCGTGTTCGATCAAGCCATCCCACTGCTGCGCATCGGCTTCGAGACACTCGAGCACATCGTCATCAACCACAACCTGCCTTGTGCTCTTACGCTGGAATTCACGCCATTTGTTACGAACGATTCCTCGCATCCACGACCCAAAATCCCGGGTTACGTCAAAGGTTTCTAAATTGCGCCAAGCAACCACAAAGGCATCTTGCACAATGTCCCGCGAGGTGTGCGATTCCTTGGTCAAGGCTTGCGCATAGGCAAGCAGACTACGATGGTGCTCTTTGGCGAGAACGCTGAACGCCCTACGGTCAGCGGGTTGATTTGTTGGTAATTTATCCACAGCTTGCATAATCTTCACCCTTATTTGGCAATACAGCGAGAATTTGTGACACATTTTTCAGTTAAATTTCAGATTTGGTATTTGGAGTTTATAACTTAAGGCTTAAAACCCCCTTATGTCCGCAGCCCGAGTCCTAATCGACGGCCCTTCCGAACTGGTGTTTGATTACGCCATTCCAGAGGGCATGGATGCACGTGCTGGATGCCGGGTGAAAATTCCCCTGCGAAACCGCAACTCCACGGGAACTATCCTCGATATAACCGAGGAAACACCCAACAACTTCACACTTCGTGATATTGCAGAACTTATAGATCCAGAACCGCTAATCACTCCAAGGCTCATGAAGCTAGGCAAATGGATCGCCGATTATTATGGCAGCCCTATGGAGCTAGTCATGCGTGCGCTGCTTCCCGAGGCAGTGCGACAGGAAGCGCATTCGGAAAAAACACGCAAGATCGTCATTTTAACAGAAAAGCCCGACGATGTTACACTCGAGAAACTATCCAAACGCGCACCCCGGCAACACCTCATTCTTGCCATGCTAGAAGCAGCCGGTGGCCACATGCCACTCAAAGACCTCGGTGGTGGATCAATCACGGCATCGGTCAAGGCCCTGACAAAAAACGGCTATGTCACACTCGAAGCTGAAGCTGTTAGACGCGACCCCGACGAAGGTGAAGAATTTATTGAGGACAAACCACTAACACTCAACAAGGGCCAAGCAGTTGCTATGGTGCGGATCCTCAAACAGATCGAAAAACCTGAAAAACCCATGCTGATGCACGGCGTCACGGGATCAGGTAAAACCGAGGTCTATCTGCAAGCCGCACAGAGATGTCTCGATGCCGGTAAGAGCGTGCTGGTCATGCTCCCAGAAATTTCCCTCACGCCGCAGACAGTGCAACGGTTCAAGTCACGCTTTGCATCCATTCAAGAACAGGTTGCCGTGTTACACTCAAACCTCTCCCAAGGTGAACGCTACGATGAATGGCACCGCATCCGCAATGGTGAAGCCAGGGTAGTCATCGGCGCCCGCAGCGCGGTGTTCGCCCCACTCACCAATCTGGGAATTATCATCGTCGATGAAGAACACGAAAACTCTTACAAACAAGACACCGCTCCGCGCTATCATGGCAGAGACCTCGCCGTGTTACGTGGACATTTTGAACAGTGCGCTGTGTTACTTGGCTCCGCTACCCCATCTCTAGAATCATTTCATAATACCGAGACGGGAAAATACGAATTACTAACACTGGAAGAACGCGCCGACGGCCAGTCGCTGCCAATTATCCGCATCATTGACATGCGTATCGAAGGCAAAAAATTCAAAGGTGCCCCGACGATTCTCTCCGATCCCCTCCGCGGCCATATGGAGAAAAAACTCAATGAGGGCGAACAGGTAATCCTTTTCCTAAACCGGCGTGGGTTTTCCCGCTCACTGCAATGCGGCAATTGCGGACACGTCTGCGAATGCCGCCACTGCGCGCTACCGCTAACATACCACCGCTCCGAACAACGACTTATCTGCCACATCTGTGGGCATCAGGCGATCACACCCAAAAAATGCCCCGAATGTCAGGACCCATCAATCCGCTTTCAAGGATACGGCACAGAACAGGTCGAGGAAGTATTAGAAAAAGTATTCCCACAGGCAAAAGTAGCGCGCATCGATACCGACACCATGAGGCGCAAGAACGCGCTACGCGACACACTGAGAAAATTTCATCAGAGGAAAATCGATATCATCATTGGCACACAAATGATTGCCAAAGGGCTACACTTTCCCAATGTCACCCTTGTCGGAGTTCTTAATGCTGATCTCGGCCTTCACGTCCCTGACTTTCGCGCTGGCGAACGCACCTTCCAGCTCCTCACCCAAGTGGCCGGTCGAGCAGGTCGCGGTGAACTTGAGGGAGAAGTCATCATTCAGACATTCACACCACACTCACCATCAATCCAATTTGCCCGTCACCACGATTTCACCGGCTACGCCGATCAGGAGCTCGAATTTAGAAAACAGTTCGGCTATCCACCCTACTCCCACTGCGCTGTGCTGGGAACGCGCTCTACCCACGAACGCCGGGCTGAGTTTACTCTGGAGAACCTACACAAACGCCTCAAGGCAGACCTACCCGCAGGCATGGTGCTGGGCGAACCACTCCCCTCCCCGTTAACCAAAGCTCACGGCCAGTTCCGTTTCCAGCTGATGCTTCTCGGCCCGTCTGCCCGTCAACTCTCTCGCCATATAAACAGCATCTTGGCTCAGACCCCACCCCCTGACGACGTGACCGTGGTTTTTGACATGGACACAATGGGATTTTAACTAAATTGGTATTTGGTTTTTAGTGAGGGGCGGCTAGAAAAAGACATGTCGTTTTTAGAAATCAAAGACATCAAGACCCATTTCCCCGTGCGTACCGGAATGTTCGGCGGCAAAGCAACCGAGGTGGTAAAAGCTGTTAATGGTGTCACTCTGACCATCAATCAAGGGGAAATCCTAGGACTTGTCGGCGAATCAGGGTGTGGGAAATCCACCCTATCCCGCACCATCATGCAGCTTATTCCTGCAACATCGGGTGCCGTAGTCCTTGAGGGGCAAAACCTGTCTGCCCTACCACAACATGAAGTAAGACGAAGACGGCTCGACTTCCAGATGATTTTCCAGGACCCCTACGCCTCACTAAACCCTCGCATGACAGTGCACTCGACCTTGGCAGAGGCGATCCGACAACGCCACAAGGATGCCAAAGGCAATGTTCTCGATCAACGCATCGCGGCACTCATGGAGCGAGTTGGATTAGATCAGCGATTCATGAAGAAATACCCTCATGAATTTTCTGGAGGCCAAAGACAACGTATCGCCATCGCACGTGCCCTTGCACCCGAGCCGAAATTGATCCTAGCAGACGAACCAGTCAGTGCTCTCGATGTCTCAATACAATCACAAATACTTAATCTTTTATTGGAACTCAGAAAAGATCTAAATCTTACGATGATATTCATTTCTCATGATCTATCCGTTGTTCGCTACCTAGCCGACAACATCGCCGTGATGAACGAGGGAAAGATCGTCGAGTATGGCGAAGCTGAAGAGATTTTCAATAATGCACAACACAGCTATACTCAAAAGCTCCTCAAGGCGATTCCTCATATCCAGCACAGCGCATAATCAAATTTGCTGGCCATGGAAGTCATTCAAAAAAGAGAGAAACTATAGCCACCCTTGTGTAAGCGGTCAGGCATGATCGCAAACCCTGAAAGGCTAAACACTGCCAAACAATTAATCTAGAATGCCCCCAAGCAAACCACCAAAAATTCGATTAATACACTATCTCGGATACTTCGCATATCGCACTTTCGAATTCGTATTGCGCGTATTCCCCATGGAAATGGTCGCAACGCTTGGTCACATTCTAGGGAGTATTGGTTGGGCAATCATGCCTGAACGCCGCCGCACTGTGATTCGTAATTTGCGTATCGCCCATGGAGATCAATTCGATTTAGCCCAAATCAAAAGACTATGTCGTCAAACATTTAAGAATGCGACAGCCAACCTCCTAACAAGCCTACGGATCAACACCCTGAAACCAGGTCAGCTTGAGGATTATATCGAACTACAGGGAAGCGAACACCTCACCAAAATACGTGAAGCTAATCTAGGAGCCATCTATTTGCTCGCTCATATGGGTAATTGGGAAGCCCTCAGCCACCTCCAGTTACCCATCAATAACCCAGCTCCCTTCGCCGGGCTTTACCGCCCAATCGATAATCCATTATTAGACAATCTCGTTAAACGACGTAGGGAAAATTCAGGGACCAAACTTTTCAGCAAACGCGATGGGTTTTTCAAACCTATCGCACACTTAAAATCCGGAGGTAACTTGGGAGCTATTGCAGACCAGAATGCAAGACACCATGGCATGGCTCTACCTTTGTTTGGCAAGCTAACCTCAATGTCCAATCTGCCTGCCCTCATGCACCGGCGCGCTGGAACACCCATCATTCCTATTTCAGTATGTACTGTCGCACCCGGCAGATGGGTCATCAACATTCATCCTCCCATTGACATCCCTAGTGAGAGAAAAAAAGACACTCATTACGTCTCCACTCTTTGTTGTAAGGCCTATGAAAAAATGATGTCGGAGAGCCCAGCTGACGTGCTCTGGATGCACAACTATTGGCGTATTTCACAGCGGCGCCCTCTCAAGATCTTCGGAGTGAAAAAAGAAGGGTATACCAATAATATAACTCAGCCGTTTCACATACTTGTATATACTGGTAACGACAACGAGCATGCCCGAGAAACCATCACTCAACTCGAGCGTCTTCGGGCATACCGTTCAGATATTTATATTACTACAGCAGGAAAACATCCTGTTTACGCTGAAGCAGATTATCACATCCCATGCAATCCAGATGAGCCACCTCACCTCTCAAGTAATGCTATTCAGGCATACGAAACCACGCGCACTTCACCAATTGACTGCGCGCTAGATTTCACCGATGATGGATCTGGCAGCTGTCTACTTGAAAAAGCAGGTCTCTCGACCATTCGTGGCCGCCAAGGGAAATGGATGAGCGGACAAACTAGGGAAATTTACCAAAAACATAACGATAAAAGCATCTCTCTTTTCCTAACTAGCCTCGGACTGAATGATATATCCCAAGAAAATTGATCATAAAATCATGTTCGATGAAATATTTACACACAGATTGGCAACACACTCTCAACAGCATTGAACTAGTCAACTTTGATGCATGGTGGAATCTGGACGCAAAACCAGTTGAGGCACCCAATACCATTGCGGGCAAACCGAATGCTTGGAGCCATGTCTGCTCATTAAAAACGGCTGAGGGAAAAACCATCTACCTCAAACGCCAACAAGATTTCTACCCCAAAAACTTACTTCAACGCTTTTGCAAACAACTGACGTTTACGCGCGAGTTCAAAAACTACCACCTTGTAAAAAGTGCAGGAATCATCGTTTATGACCTTATTTATTTTGAATCACGTATCACAAATGGCCACAGACAAGCCATTTACGTAGCGGAGGGACTAGACGGCTTCATCTCATTAGATAAATTAATCCCAATCTGGAATGCTAATGGCTGGCCGCCACGTATGGATCGCAGAAGAATTCTATATCCGTTGCTGGAAACCATAAAAAATCTTCACAGCCACGGTATATTACATAATGCACTCAGCCCCAGACACCTGTTTTTCAATCTCTCCACAGATCACCCATACGATATTCCCGACAAAATCGATTTTAGGCTAATTGACTTTGAGAGACTCAAAAAATTGAACCAAAGATCAGATAAACCTATCCAACGCGATCTTTTCACTCTTCATCGACGCGGCCTACACTGGCCCAATAGCGACCGCATCTGGTTTTTAAAGAATTACCTCGAAATTAGCAAACTTACGCCAGAAGCCAAAACGATCATCCGCGAATTCCAAAAACGCGCAAAAAAAAAGCTCCGCTAGAAAGCTCATATCTGTGCTAGACTCGGCAACAGGTTCACGGGATAATGCGACATGCATTTCTTGGTCACTGGCGGCGCTGGATTCATCGGCTCTCATCTCACAGAGGCTCTGCTCAAGCAGGGTCATCAAGTCACGGTGTTTGATGACTTCAACGATTACTACGATCCTGCGATCAAACGCGCCAACGTAGCGCACATTGCCAATGATATCCAGATCATTGAGGCAGACATAAGAGATGCAGTCACGGTGGAGCGCACATTTGCGGGAAACAAATTCGATACCGTGGTCCACCTAGCCGCCCGCGCAGGCGTCAGACCATCTATTGTGGACCCCAAACTCTACTTCACGACAAATATCGACGGCACTTTCAACCTACTCGATGCCTGCCGCTATCATAATGTAAGCCACTTCGTACTAGCATCGTCATCATCCGTTTACGGCGTCAATAAGAAGGTTCCATTCGCCGAAAAAGACCTCATCGAACGCACAATCTCACCCTACGCAGCCACCAAACTTTCCTGCGAGCAAATCTGCTCGAACTACGCAAATCTATTCGATATCCGCTGCGCCTGCTTAAGATTCTTCACCGTTTACGGCCCACGCCAACGCCCCGACCTAGCGATCGCAAAGTTCACCAAAAAAATCCTCCAAGGTGAGGCGATCGATCGTTATGGCGATGGCTCCACCGCACGCGACTACACTTTCGTAGAGGATATCATTTCCGGCGTGCTCAGCACAATCGATTACTCGGCTAAAGACTTCGATATCTTCAACCTCGGCGGTTCTGCCACAACCACACTAGCAGAACTGATCGCCATGCTTGAAAAAACCATCGGCAAAGAAGCCATCATTAACCAAATGCCCGACCAACCGGGTGATGTGCCCCGCACCTTCGCCGATGTCAGCAAGGCTGAAAAAACTCTCGGCTACCACCCAAACACCCCTATCGCTGAGGGATTAAAAAAATACGTCGAGTGGTTTCGTGCAAAGCACCCTAAATTGGGATGAAAATAGCCGTCATACGCAGCGAGTGCTCATTCACTAAAGGTGGAGCAGAACGCTATGCAGCCAACCTATGCCGAGAACTCTGCGAGATGGGTCACGAGGTCTGGGTCCTCTCTGAAATCTTTGCTGACGACATTCACCCCGACCTCAAGCACATCCCGATCAAAGTCAATCGAACGAGCTCTTCGCTGAGAAACCGTTCGTTCAATGAAAATGCTCAGAAGGAAGCGTGCAATTTGGATGCCGACCAAATCATCGCTCTCTCCCGTAGCTACCCGTCAGATGCATTCCGAGTTTCCGACCCCCTACACTGCTTCTGGATGAAAATCCGCTATCCAGGAAAAATCCACCGATTCTTACAATCACTCAACCCAAGACATAAAACGATCCTATCAATGGAACGCGAAATCCTCGATCCTGCGAACACTCGCATGATCGTCACGAATTCCAAACTCTCTAAAAAAATCATCGGACAATACTACGACTACCCGCAGGAGCACATCCACGTGATTTACAACGGAGTAGATCACTCTCAATTCACCGCCGACACCTCACTCCGCGAGCGCGACACACTCGAACTCCTCTTCGTAGGCCAAGATTTCAAACGCAAGGGACTCGGGCCAGTCATCGATGCCATCACCATGGCCAAGAACGATGGACATATTTGTAAATTACGAGTTATCGGCAGAGACAACCCCACGCCCTATCAATCACAAGCGGACCGACTCGGCATCAGTAACCTAGTTAGCTTTGAAGGTCCGACCCGACAAATCCAAGAAGCCTATCACTCCGCGGATCTGTTTGTTTTCCCCTCGCTCTACGACCCCTTTGCCAATGTTGTGTTAGAGTCACTCGCCTGCGGCCTGCCTGCCATCACTACCACCACCAACGGCTCATCAGAAATCATCAATGCGAACAAAGACGGCTATGTGATAGAGGGTGCCACCAGCCACCTAGCCTCAGACATCGCCCAGTGCATTTCAAAATTTTGCGCACTCAGCAACGAGACGCGACAGCAAATGCGTCAACACGCTCGCAACACAGCTGAGGAATATACGATCCGCCGTAATGCCGAGCAATTTATCGCCCACCTCAGCCAATGACGCCCACGGACAACGACCTCACTGCTGCGATCATGCAATTTCAAGACGAGCGTGTGAATCCAGATGCCTGTGACGCAGCTCAAGCAGCGGAGCTGGAAAACATCTCATCCAGCCCACCAAACGATCTGATAATTTGCAAAGATGGGTCGCGCTCACTGGTCGGAAAGCACACATTGGATGATGGCACCGAGTGCGTGCTGAAGTATTATTATCCTAAAAACCTAGCAAAACGAATTAACTACGGCCTCCGAGGATCACGCGCCATGCGCAGCTGGATTGCAGCAAAAGTCTTCTCCAGATTAGGCATACCAACAGCCGCACCAATGATGATACATGAACAAAAAGGCGCCTCCGGAATGACCATCAAACAGTCATTCCTAGCCTGCCACCTCGCTCCCGGCATCCCACTATCTGATGTAAGCGACGAATCAGCACTGCAGAAAATCGCGCCACAACTCAAAGCCGCATTCGAAACAATGACGAGCTATCGTATTTCCCACGGAGACCTAAAGGCCAATAACATCATCGTGGATGATGATCACAAGATTCGCTTTATTGATCTCGATGGAACAGCTATCCTCTCGTCAGAGAAAACATGGGCTGATCTATGGAAGCGCGACCGCAAACGCTTCCTGAAAAACTGGTCCGAGGGCAGCTTCGCCCACCAGCTGTTTTCCAAAACAATGCAACCTGCCTGATGGACCCCATTATTCAACTTAAAGACCGCAAGCCACTAACCCACGGCAGAAGCAGACTGGTGTTCGAGCACCCAGATGATCCTGACTTATTAATAAAGGTGATTCGCCCCGAAGTAGTTGAAGATCGATTTGGCAGCAACACAAAGTGGTACAAAAAACGCCGTCGATTTGGAAAATTCATCTCCTACATCCGGGAAATCCAGGAATTCCTCGCAGTCAGTGAAAGCCGTGCTGATAGCGCACCATTCCTGCAACGTATTGTTGGCTTCACACGCACAGACATAGGACTTGGGCTTGTTTTAGAGGCTATTCGATGGACTGATGGCAGTTTAGCCCCCAACTTAGCTCAGTTAATCCGTAACGATCACTTTGACGCGAGAGCACAACAAGCACTAACAACATTTATTGATGAGATTCTCAACAGCGCGGTCATCATTAGCGATCTCAATCTTGGTAATATCGTATACACTTACTGTGAAAAACGTGGCTATTATTTTGTCATGATCGATGGCATAGGTAACAACAGCATCCTTCCGCTCAAATCGTTCAGTCGCAGAATCAACCGGCGCAGTAAACTAGGCCGCTTCAAGTACCTTTACGACCGGATCGAGCGTTGCAAATCAAAAAACCAAGCGCGCAAGACATGATCCAGACTCGACGCCATTCGCAACTCAGCGACACCGAGTTTCATGCACTCATGCAAATACATGAGGAGGCATACGCGAACGGCAAGACAATCAACCAAAAAGGACACCAAGGCGTCAGTGAGTGTCAAATCGACGGTAAAGACTACATGATCAAACGTTACCTTACACGCTCTCCGTTTTCTTCGCTTCGCCTTTGGTTTGGCAGTTCGCGTATCGATACATCATTCCGTTACGCTGTGTTATTGAACGATCATGACATAGCCGTGGCAATACACCTGCTCACAGTTAAACATTTATCATTCTCCAACAGCTACGCATACCTCATTATGGAAAAAGCCCGTGGCACGGCGCTATTCGAGTTCATACGAGCCAACACAAACCTCACGCTCAATGAGATTGCTATAGAAAACATAGCACGACTGATAACGGGACTACACAAACATGGCATTGCACACGGAGACCTGCACACAAGAAACCTCATCATTGCTGAAGATAACAGCGTACGACTGATCGACTTTGATAATGCCCGAAAATCGACTAGCGGTATCCTCAAAGACCTCACAAGATTCCGCAATGCCGTCGCAAAAAACTCATCTTACGAGCCGACCATCATTCAGGCGATGAAGCGCCTAGGTCACCCGTATCTGTAGAATTAGAGCCCCCCTATTATTGATTCTAAAGCCATATCAGCGAACCGTGCTGTATGCTTCAAGCAAATATTATTGCATTAATAAAAGGCCAGCATTCAAATTTTAGATCATAGCCACTCTAAGTCAATCCTATGAGAATTGATGTCAACCAGATCGATTAGTTAATTGACTGAAGGTAATTGACATTACACTTCGCCTTCCTAGCCTAGGATCACTGTCATGAAATAGGCAGATACAAAAAACCATAAGTATGCAAAAACCTTCTGTTGTTTACCTCATTGATCACAAAGGCCGCGATCTTATGGGCGCCGCATTAATTGCATACCATCTTGAAAAACTTGGTATTGTTTGCCATATGGAGCCCTTACAGTCATGGCGCTCTAGCCTGCCTGCCTGGAAACCCAATCTTATACTCTTCAACCATCTTCTATCCAAGGAGCTAGCAAACTACAGCTCTGAGCTACATAAGCGCGGCATCCTTGTGGCCGTCATGCTCAATGAAGGACTCTGCTTAGGTGACACACAGCGTAAATACCTTTCGCAAAAGCAACACCCCAACGTTCACTGCGACCTCTATCTCACCTGGAATGACCTTCACCGCGACGAGCTCATCAAGCAAAAATTTGTCTCAAAACCTGAAAAGGTAATTACCACAGGCGTACCACGTTTCGATTTTTACAAGCAGCCTTGGCTTACTGCTTATCAGGGAACGAACAAAAAATCACTGGCACAGGTATTAGTTAACACCACCTTTGCATTGGCTCATTTTCACGAGCGCACAGAAGAAGAACAGGCTACTTTGATCAGTGCACTGGGCGAAGGAAAAATCCCAGAAAAAAAAGATTATAAAGGTATGATCAAAGCCCACTATAATGGGCGTAATAAGCTGCCTAGATTTCTAAGTGAACTCCTCAATGACGGCAGCTTCTATATCACTCTCAGACCACACCCACGTGAAGACCTTGAATTCTACACGCAGTGGATCAATAAGCTGCCTGAAGACCAACAGAAAAGAATTTCTCTCGATGGAAAAACGCTGATCCAAGAGGCCATCATTACCTCTGACATTGTACTGAATTGTGAAAACTGCACTACCTCGGTAGAGTCATGGATTGCTGATAAGCCAACCCTAACCCTAACATTTGATAAGCACCCTGCATTTCATACAGAAACCTACTCAAAACGGTCTCCTCAGATTTCAGAACCCGCTGCCATTATCAAAACCCTCCAAGAGACCCTCAAAAACCGGAAACAATTGGAGTATCAGGATACAAGGCAAGCTTACCTGGACACTTGGGTCCACAAAACAGACGGTAAATGTGCCGAAAGAGCCGCTCAAGCGATTCACCAGGCCGTCAATAATCGCCCATGCAGGAACCCTACTTACCCAAGTGATTTCTCATCTCTTCGGCGAAAATTAAAGCTCTGGCTTGCACATGCATTTGACGAGCCCTCACATACTCAACTCAAACACTGGATTCGATGGAAAACGAAAGGCTCATCAGGTAAACAACCAATGAAATATCGCAATTACTTAAAAGCCGTACGCCCAAGCGAGTCCAAAGCGGCCATGAACAGAATCAAAAAGGCCGCCCAGTCTCCCTGAGTAACAACGTCAGCCGGAAGACTTCGACGCCTTCTATTTACAATGAACCATAAGCTTATTTTTTTAACAGGTCACCGTAAAGGTGGAACTACCATGTTTCATCGCCTTTTTGACGGGCACTCATCACTGAATGCTTACCCCGTCGACCTCACAGTTTTGTATGCCTATTTCCCACATATCATTTCCAGTGACGCCTCTACAAACGAGCTATGGGATCGATTAGAAAAAGTCATCTTCCTAACACTTAAGCGAGAACTAACCTCACATCAAGTATCCATCAACATCGACTCACTCAAATCGCTGTTCCGAGAAAAACTTTATGATGAACACTTACGTGATCCCGCAAAAATCATAGGTGCGATGCTCTCCAGCTGGATTGAACACCAAGGGCTCGACCCCACAAAACCCATCGTCGTCAAAGAAACAAGTGCCGACATCTACAGCCAAGAGATACTAGAGTGGTTTCCAAACACACAATTCATCCAACTAGTCCGTGATCCACGGGACAACTATGCCGCCCTCAAAGCAGGCGTGAATAGCTACTACAGCAAGATGGGAGAGAGTGAATTCACCACACTCGCTAGCCTCATCAACCGATCACTTACAGACATGAAGATGGCTCTAGAAAACCCATCCATCATCGGAGAAAGTCGCTACACCGCCATCAGGTTTGAAGACCTTGTAAAGGATACTGAGGGCCAGATGAAAAACATATGTACATTTTTGGATATCCCTTTTGACGACCACCTGACCAAAACCTCTTTCATGGGCACGGCAACATCAGGAAACAACCATGACGGACAAAAAATGACGGGAGTTTCCGATGAGAACATTTCACGCTGGAAATCACGTATTAGCGAAGAAGAGGCGATGATTATTGAATTTGCTTTTCGAGGCATTATGGAGCAATTCGAATACCTTCCAGAATTCCCCACAAAAGACTCTGCCCGTGCCTACGCAGAGTATTACAAGTGGTCCAACTACCACTACTTTTTCCACGACCCCTTCGCGGCCAAACCATAACACCCCGCTAAGATAGCGGCCATCCCATGAAACCATCTGATACAGGACAGAAAATATATGCTCTGCTGAGCGAGCTATTCCCGATCAATCGCAGCCTGACAGGGCAAGGTGTTCGGGATACTCTTACTCGACTGCAGGATTTCATCCCTCTCGATATTCATTCGGTTGAGAGCGGCACAACAGCCTTTGACTGGACAACCCCTCCCGAATGGAACATCCGCGAGGCATGGGTCAAGAATGCCGAAGGCGAGAAAATCATCGATTTTCAGGTGAGCAACCTCCATGTCATGGGATACTCGACTCCCGTGGACAAGACCATGCAGTTCTCCGAACTACGCGGACACCTGCACAGCCTACCGGAGCAACCTGACGCCATCCCCTACATCACCTCGTATTATAAGGAGCGCTGGGGATTCTGCCTGAGTCACGAGCAGCTGCTCAGCCTTCCCGAGGGAGAATACCACGTTTACATCGACAGCGATCTTAGCGAGGGAATCTTGAATTATGCGGATCTCGTGATCCCGGGAGAAAGCAGCGAGGAAATCATGTTTTCCACCTACATTTGCCACCCCTCAATGGCAAATAATGAGCTCTCCGGACCTTGCCTCGCAACTTATCTCGCAAAATGGCTTATGGAGACTCCTCGAAAATACACATACCGATTTGTTTTCGTCCCTGAAACCATTGGCGCGGTTGTCTATCTGAGTAAGCAGCTCGAACAACTTCAGAAAAATGTCAAAGCAGGCTACGTTCTTACCTGCTGTGGGGATGACCGCTGCTACTCGTTCGTGGAATCGCGCCAAGGCAACACCCTAGCAGATAGAGCCGCTCGGTCTGTTTTGAACCACCTTCATCCAGATCATCTCATCTATAGCTTTCTTCAGCGAGGCAGCGATGAGCGCCAGTATTGTGCCCCAGGAATTGATCTCCCTATCGCCTCGGTTATGCGTAGCAAATACGGAGAATATCCTGAGTACCACACATCGTTAGATAATCTCGAGTTGGTAAGCCCAGCAGGACTGCAGGGAGCTTTCGATGTTTACACATCCATCATTGAGCTGCTAGAATTCAATGATTACTACAAGGTCAATTGCTTGTGTGAGCCTCAGTTAGGTAAGCGCGGTCTTTACCCCGATCTAAGCACGAAAGGCAGCGCACAAGCAGTCAGAACTCTGTCCAACCTCATCGCCTATTCAGATGGCGAACGAGACTTGATACAAATTGCAGAAAAAATTAACGTTCCAGCAGCACAGCTCTACGACACAATCACCAAGCTGATCAACGCCGATCTACTCACGACTACAGCTACCGTGAACCGCTAGGTTTATCATTCCATAAATCGTCATGACGGATCAAAAAAATCGGCTCATTTTCCTACAGAACAGAGCCACACGAGCAGGCGCACAGGTATCCCTGAGCCGTATTCTGGGATGCACAAAAACCCAATCTCTACAACCGCATGCGATTCTTGGCACCACAGGATGGCTGGACAACTATCTGGACGAGATATCCATCTCGCATACAGTAGCTCCTTGGCCCAGCCCTCGATCATTAACCGCGCGGCTAGGTGGGCTCAAGAGATATGCCCGCCAATTAATCACCCACCTAAAAAGCCAAGACATCAGATCAATAGCGATTGTTGCCAATGACTATCAAGAATGCCTACTCGCCCATGCCATGGCCGACGCAACAGGAGGCGCCCCTGTCATTGGTATCCTAAGAACCCCGGGGATGTCTCTTGAAGACTTCAGAAAATACCGTTGTCATGAGTGCCAGCATCTGTTTGCGAGAGGCGAAGAACTAACGAAAAAGGTAAAAAATTGGTGTGATGTCAATATAACCTGTATGCTCGGAAGTTTCTCTAATGAAGACCTTTACCCACCTCTTACCCCGCCAGACCTGTTTCCGAAAAACATACTTGTTGCAGGATCGGAAGAGCCCAGAAAGGGCTTCACTGACTTAATTAAGGCAATCACGATTCTTGAACAAACAGAACCGGATTTCCCTGCCGTCAAATTCACACTTACTGGTGATAAGACAGATTTCATCATTAACGCCATTTCTCAGAACCTTAGGTCATCTTTTGAGTTCGTTGGCAGAGTTACTGATTTTTCTGATTTCGCACGCCAATTTCAACTTGCTATTCATCCATCAAGATCCGAAAGCTTCGGCATGGCCCCATTAGAACTTGTCCTCGCCGGATTACCAACTATGATGAGCCGCTCTGGAATCGTCCCAACCCTTCCAATCACAGCACCTTGGACTTTCTTTGGCAATAACCCCCCAGAATTAGCTAAATGCCTCAGTGAGATATGGACCAACTGGCCTAAAAACCTACCCAATACGGAACAATTACAACAACACATCCTCACGAATCATCCAATTCAAGCAACCACTGAAAGCTTGGTTAATACAGTCAAAAAACTCTGCGAAAAGCAGTAGCCATTTCTTGACCTAGTTCAACAGCTCAACATAATACTCGCATGGCAAACCGATCCGCCTTTTCCCACGTAATGAGGGATATCAAGGCCTCCATCCGCTTGGAAATGAGTATTTCACGGGCTTTAAAATACCAACCACGCTTCCAGCCGGTTGCCCAACTACCGGTAAACCTCTCTGATCGGTATTTCATCACAACGGATAAAGGAATATTCTCTGCCGTAGGTGATCAACTACTTCAGGTTACGCCATTTCGCACTTACGGGTTTTCGATTCATGGTGAATATGCCTACTGTGCTACCACCTTGAAAAAGTGGTCTTTTCTACTAAAATGCAAACTAGAATCCCTGCTCGAGGATGGCAATGAGCCCCATTGGGAGGTCATACGGCGCTACGAGGCACCAGACACAAATTGCCGATTTCATGGCATGGATGTTAATTCAGAGTCTCTCTGGCTTGCAAACACCGGCAAAGGGGGGCTTGTGAAATTTGACCTCACCGGGAACAATCCTCCTCAAGAGCTCTCACTGTTTCTTGATCACTTTGGTGAGCCCATTCAGTATGACCTAAATCACATCAATGGGGTTAGTGCCTACGAGAAATTTACTCTTTTTACATCCTATAAGATTGGCTCTAAAAGTGGCATTGGCCTTATCGTGGGCGATAACGTCAGCGTATTTGCGGCCCCCAACCGCGGTATTCATGACGCCTATTTTCTTGGAGAGGATATTTATCACTGCGATACATTTGGGCAAGCGCAACAAGGAAACCTAATGTGTAACAACAAACCGGTTGACGAAGATTATTTTAGTAAGCCTCCAGGATTTATAATAAGAGGCGTAGCGGGAACCAAAGAAGAAATGCTACTCGGTCACTCCCACAAAGGAGCACGCAAAGATCGTTTTAAGGGTAGTGGCTCGATTCTCTTTCTCAAAGAACACAAGGTTCACTCCAAAATTGACTTCCACGGGTCCCAGATATATCAGATCATCCGTGCTGACGGAGTGGCATTAGCCCCCAAACCAGTAGACATGTCGCCAGAGCGTGCCAGGATCAGACTCATTGAGGTCTTTGGCCCTCCAGTCTATGAGAACAAAGTAAACGTCAAATAAGAAGCACACCAATACAAAGCCCACTCACCACATCAGCATATGCTTAATGGAAAATCTATACTAATCACAGGCGGAACAGGTTCCCTTGGTAAGAAACTCACAAAAACGATCTTCGACCAGTGGCCTGGCGTACAACGCCTCATCATCTACTCACGCGATGAGCAGAAGCAGTTTCAAATGGCTCAGGAATTTCCATTAGAAAAATTCCCGAAAATCCGTTTCTACGTTGGTGATGTTCGCGATCTTGAACGTATGACCCGTGCCTTTAATGATGTTGACTGCGTGATTCATGCAGCAGCGATGAAGCATGTCCACATTGCTGAATACAACCCAGATGAATGCGTAAAGACCAATATCGGTGGCGCAGAAAATGTCATCAAAGCCGCCCTTAGTTGTGGGGTATCGAAAGTTGTAGCATTGTCAACGGACAAGGCATGCGCTCCGATCAACCTTTACGGCGCTACCAAACTTGCATCAGATAAACTTTTTGTCGCAGCCAACAATATCCGCGGCCGCCAAGACATACGCTTCTCAGTGGTGAGATACGGAAATGTAATGGGATCTAATGGCTCCGTTATTCCCTTCTTCCTTAATCGAAAAAAAGATGGCGTATTACCTATCACTGACCCCGCCATGACCAGGTTCAATATTTCACTCGCCGATGGGGTGAAAATGGTTCTTCATGCCCTAGAACATGCTTGGGGCGGCGAGCTCTTTGTCCCAAAAATCCCGTCTTACCGCATCACCGATTTAGCCAAAGCCATTGGTCCGGACTGTGAACATCCTGTCATCGGCATTCGACCCGGGGAAAAAATTCACGAAGAAATGATCACCAGCTCGGACTCATTCACAACTTATGACCTAGGTGAATATTATGTTATTCTCCCGCAAAAACCCAACTGGAACCTAGAGGCATACATCAAAGAATTCGGAGCAAAGAAGGTCACTCAGGGGTTTAACTACACATCGGGGAAAAATGAAGAGTTCCTCACTGTGGATGAGTTGGAGACACTTATCTCAGACCACGTAACAACAACCCATTAAGGAAACATGATACCCTACGGCAAGCAGTCAATCAATGACGATGATGTCGCCGCTGTAGTGGAGGCCCTGAAGTCCGATTTTCTTACTTGCGGCCCCAAAGTTGACGAATTCGAAAAAGCCTTCGCTGAATTTGTTGGAGCTAAACATGCCGTGGCTGTTTGTAATGCCACAGCGGCTCTGCATCTAGCAATGCTTGTCGCTGAAATCGGCAAGGGTGACCGTGTTATCACCAGCGCTAACACATTTCTGTCATCAGCTAACTGCGCTGCATTCGTCGGTGCAACACCTGATTTTTGCGACATTGACCAACAGACCCACCTCATGTGTGCGGACGCTTTAGAAAATATGTGGACGAGTGATATCAAGGCGGTCATCTCCGTGGCCTATGCTGGCCAGTCCGCAGACATGCCGCGCATTGCAGAGATTGCGCGTGAACATGGTGCGGTCATCATCGAAGACGCCTGCCATGGCACAGGGGGAGGATTGGAAAGAGACGGGAAAGCATACCGACAAGGAGGGCATCCTTGGGCCGACATAACCACGTTCAGTTTCCACCCCGTCAAGACTCTCACCACCGGAGAGGGCGGGATTTTAGTCACTGATAATGATGCATTTGCTGCGCAAGCCCGCCAGCTGCGCACCCACGGCATGACGCGAGAGCAGAATGACTTCTCTGGCCTGGGAAGCGACTCCCCCGCCCTATCCGAACAAGGTCAGTGGTATTACGAAATGCAGCAGCTAGGCTACAACTATCGCATCACGGATATCCAGTGTGCGCTGGGACTCAGCCAGCTGAAAAGGCTCCCTCAATTCATCGAGCGAAGAAGAGAAATCGTAGAAAAATACAATACGGCATTCACAAACCGCGATTGGATTAAGACCCCTACACTGACCTGCGAGCAAGATCGTGATCACGTATCGTGGCACATCTACACCCTCCTGATCGATTTCGAGCACCTCAATAAAACCCGCACCGAAGTCATGGCTGAGCTTCGCGCCAACGGGGTTGGATCTCAGGTTCTCTACATCCCCGTTTACCTCCAGCCTTACTACCGGAATACCTACGGCTATCATGAAGGTAAGTGCCCACAGGCTGAGCACTACTATGAACGCTGCTTGAGCATACCACTCTACCCTGATCTAACTAATAGCCAAGTCAATCACATCATTTCCTCCATCCTCAATCTATTCTCGTAATTCAGTTATGCGTCTCGCCATCATCCCAGCCCGAGGAGGCAGCAAGAGAATCCCCAGAAAAAATATCCGTCATTTTCGAGGCAAACCCATGATCGCATGGAGCATTGATGCGGCCATACAAAGCGGCTGCTTTGACAAGATTATCGTATCTACCGACTGTGAGGAAATCGCTCAAGTCGCGCGCGAGTGTGGTGCTAAAACACCCTTCACGCGTCCGGCTGAGCTAGCGGACGACTTCACCCCGACCTTTCCCGTATTGCAACATGCAGTGGAAGCGATGGAGCTGATTTCAGGAGAAAAAATCACCCTAGGCTGCTGCATCTATGCCACAGCGCCTTTTACAACTGCTGATATGATTCAAGCTGGTCAAGACAGGCTCACACAGAGCGACGATCTCGACTTCGCACTCAGCGTGACCAGCTTCCCTTTTCCTATCCAAAGGGCTCTCTGCATTTCGGATATGAACCGAGTCCAGATGCTGCACCCTGAGCATGAAAATACCCGCTCGCAGGATCTAACGGAGTGCTATCACGACGCAGGGCAATTCTACTGGTTCCGCCGCGACAGCTTGTTCGATCAATCTGGTTTTTTCTCTGGAAAATCCGCACCAGTGATCATCCCTCGTGAGCGCGTGCAAGATATCGATACCGAAGAGGACTGGCACTGTGCAGAGCTGGCCCATGAGCTGCTAGAAAAACGATCTACTTGAAACTCATGCAGACCGGCCCTCTCCTTGCTATACGTGCAGATGCCTCACGCGAAGGCGGCACTGGCCACGTCATGCGCACCCTCGCACTGGCTCAGGAGTGGATATCACGAGGCGGAAGCTGTCTTTACTTCAGCACCCATTTACCTGATGCTCTCAAGAAACGGTTAGAAGATGAGCATTGCCAGATTCAAATCCTACCTGACGGCTGTGCCAGCACATTTTCTGAATGCCTTGCAGTATCTCCTCCCCGCTGGTTGCTGATCGATGGTTATGATTTAGCCAGAGACTTTCAGAAACAACTCATCACATCTAAAAAAACCCAAATAGCCGTCATATCGGACCACGGGCAAGATGATTTTCACCAACCAGACCTCATCATCCACGCTAATATAGAAGCCACCGCTGATTATACGGATACTGATTGCGGCGCCAAGATTCTCGCTGGCCCAGATTATATCTTGTTGAGAACAGAGCTACAGAGCCAACACGCACATTCCACAACACCCTCAGCAAAAAACATTCTCGTGTCCATGGGCGGCTCAGACCCGAGCGAGTCTGGATTTTTCATCGTGAATAGCATGATTGAGAGCGGACTGCTTGGAGGGCAGAGGCGATGTCATATTCTACTGGGCCCCAGTTATCCAGAAGATGGTAAAACCCATCAGCTATCACATGATGCCGTAGAGATCGTTCACCCTGCTTCTAGCATGGCGGAACATTACCTCTGGGCTGACACCGTGATCTGCTCGCCCAGCGTAACTTCCCATGAGGTCGCTCATTTCGGCACTCCCATGGCCGTCTATTTGACTGCCGATAACCAGCAACAAGTCCGTGACGCACTCATCGCTAAAAACGCGGCTCTCTTTTTAGGATCAGCGCACCCCACTCACGAACTCCAAGCTAGCACACTCCTAACACTGATAGAGGATTCGAAAAAAAGATCATCTCTATCGAAAAACGCAGCGACCCTAGTGGATGGTCTAGGTTGTGGCAGAATTTGTGACGAAATGAACCTGCCTCGATTACAACTCAGGGCAGCAGATGAGAATGATGCTAGAATCCTCTGGGAATGGGCCAATGACCCAGGCACGCGCGCCGCATCATTCGATTCCAAACCCATTTCCTGGAAAAATCACATCACATGGCTGACTAAACAGCTCGCGTCCAAATATACAATCATGCTTATCGTTGAATCTATAGAAGGCACCCCACACGGTGTGATTAGGTTTAACATTGATGCCGAAACAAAAGGAGAAACCATGATTTCAATCAGCCTAGCACCAAAATCACGTGGCTTAGGGCTGGCCCCTATCATTCTTAGCCTGAGCGCAGCCCAGTTTTTCAAAGCACACTCCAGCCAAGTCATTACCGCATGGATTAAACCGGAAAACAAGGCATCTTACAGGGCCTTTGAACGTGCCAATTATAAAGATTATCCTTCACCCAATTATCCCAACCGTGTCAGAATGCGGCTCGATTATAAACTTTTATGAATACCTTCGAAATAGCTGGTAGAGCCATCGGCCAAGGTCACCCTTGCTATATCATTGCGGAACTATCCGCAAATCACGGCCACAAGCTTGAAAACGCTCTAGCATTAATCCGAATAGCGAAAGAATCAGGCGCGGATGCTATCAAGCTCCAGACTTACCGCGCAGATACATTAACCATCGATTGCGATGCCGAACCGTTCATGATTGGGCACGGCACGGCTTGGGAAGGACGTCGCCTATACGATCTCTATCAGGAGGCATACCTTCCCTGGGAATGGCATGAAGCACTGTTCGATGAAGCCAAATCCCTCGGCATTCATTGCTTTTCTTCACCGTTTGATAACAGCGCCGTTGATTTACTCGAAAAACTCGGCACGCCAGCCTATAAAATCGCATCATTTGAGCTGGTCGACCATGGTCTGATCGCACGCTGTGCTTCGACAGGCAAACCGATGATCATGTCAACAGGCATGGCGAGTGAGGAAGAAATAGTCGAAGCCGTACAAGTGGCGAGAGCAAACGGCTGTGAGCAACTGGCTTTGCTGAAGTGTGTTAGTGCTTATCCAGCACCAGTAGAGGAGATGAATTTATCCACCATCAATGACTTGAGTTTGCGTCATGCTTGTCCTGCCGGTCTGTCTGACCATACCTTAGGAACCACCATCCCTGTTGCTGCCGCAATGCTGGGCGCCACAATTATCGAAAAACATTTCACGCTCAAACGTAGCGACGGCGGCCCGGATTCGCACTTTTCCCTCGAACCTGACGAGTTCGCATCAATGGTTCATTCGGTTCGTGACGCACAAGCATCTATCGGCACGCCATCATACGAAATCACGCCATCACAGGAAGCTTCACGCCAGTTCCGCCGATCTCTTTTCGCAGTGAAAGACATCGCTGAGGGAGACAAATTCACGTCGAAGAACGTTCGCTCGATTCGACCAGGCCATGGTCTTGCACCGAAACATCTTAGTGCTGTCTTGGGTAAGTCTGCTGTTACCGCGATTCCTTATGGCACACCTCTGTCATGGGATCTCATCGGTTGAATCGAAAATCACCCTCCTAAATCCATGCCAACCCATACTCCAGAGATCATCTCAGAGACCACCTATCAAGAAATTGCTACATCAGGGAAACTCGGCCCGACGAAACATGGATATCCGGCAGTCATCTTCCACGCGAATGACACCGTTACCAAGTTATGGGCAAAAAAAACCGGTTGGTTCTCATCTTCTCGCTGGCGACCATATTCGATGCGTTTTATTAAAAATGCTGAACTGCTTAAACAAGAAGGCATTCACACACCTGAAATCATCTCACACATGAGAATAGCCAGAAGCCATGTGTACCTGGTTCAATACCATTCACTACCCGGCAAGAGTATCCGTGAGCTACTTGAGCATCATCCGGAACAAGTCGATATACCGTCCTTGGCTCAATACATTTATGATCTACACGAAAAAGGCATTATCTTTCGCGCCATTCATTTTGGAAATGTCATACAAATATCTACCGGCAAATACGGACTAATCGATTTCACGGATGTTAGTTTCCTTAAACATCCAGTGCCACTAACTCGACGTGCAGCAAACATTGCTACCCCACTAAGATATCGCGAGGATGTAAAACGTATAAAAGAATCAAAACTTTCAGATTTCCTCGAAGCCTATTTAGAAATCCTTCGGAGGAAGATCGGTGACTTTGACGAGAACGTATTCACGAAGACCATTGAAGATCGCATTCGCAGGAGGTCCTGAGCTAACAAACCTAACATCATGGCTCACATCAACATCATTGCACGAACAAACGGCGTAGGCTTGGACCGTGACGTCGACCTTGTGCACAGATGCCTGACAAATGCAGGGCACGACGTGACGGTCTCCCACTGCCGGGGCATCTCACCACTTCGAGCATTATTCCCAGGTAAACCCAAATTTGATGCCAACATTTTTCTTGAACGCATTTTTCCCCGCTGGATAGGCTCGGCAAAAAAGAATTTCATCATCCCGAACCAAGAGCGATTTCCCGAACGGCACATCGATCGGCTGAAAAAGATCGATAGCATCCTGTGCAAAAGCCGCCACGCAGAGGAGATTTTCTCCAAATACGGTGACACAAAATACATCGGGTTCACTTCGGAAGACATGCTCGATGAATCTGTACAAAAAGACTATCAGTCGTTCTTTCACCTCGCGGGGAGAAGCACACTCAAGGGCACCGAGACGATTCTCAATCTCTGGAAAAAACACCCGGAGTGGCCACTACTAACGATCATTCAATGCAAAGAAAACGCTCCAGTATCCGTGCCCGATAATATACGTCTAATATCAGATTATATCCCACATGAGGAAATGAAACATCAGTTGAATACTCATGGCATTCACCTCTGCACCTCGCTATCCGAAGGATGGGGGCACTATATCGTCGAAGCGATGAGTTGCAGGGCTGTCGTAGTAACTACGGACGCCCCACCCATGAATGAACTTATCAGCCCGGCCGCAGGCATTCCCGTTCCCCACAAAAAACGTGAACCACGACACATGGGCACCAATTTTTTCATCGACCCCGATAAACTAGAGAAAAACATCATACGTCTTCTCCAAATGTCTCCCTCACAGAAGAAAGAATATGGCACCATGGCCCGTGATTGGTTCAAACAAAATGACTCTAGCTTCAATCAAAAACTCGTAGCAACACTGCAACAAATCCTCTGATTATTAAAGCCAGTGAAATCATACAACATCTCAAACACCGAGCTCATCCTCGGAAACTCAAACCCCCGCTTCTCTGGGGTGACTTCTACGATGCTACAAGTCCTGCGTTACCAAAAGGATATGATCAACGTCGTGGTCATGGGTAAACACCATTTACCCGAGGACGTGCAAAAGGTAACGTTCATGGAGGTGGTTAAACATCTTCGTAAAGCTCATCCCGACGGCAAAACGCGCGTATTTCACGCACGACGGAACAACGAGGTCTTACAAGCCCTCGCACTCAAAATAATCTTTGGGGTTAAAATCAAAATAGCCTTCACATCTACTGCACAGCGAAATCACAGCTGGATCACACGCTGGCTGATCCGTCAATCAGACGCTGTCATCAGCACCGGTGCGGCCGCAGCATCCTACATCCAAGAAGGTGCAGACATTATCATTCCCCATGGAATCGATCTCGACCGCTACCAGCCAGCAGAAGACAAACAGGCACTATGGCAAGAACTTGGTTTTCCGGGGAAATTTGGCATTGGCATCTTTGGCCGTGTCCGACACCAGAAAGGGGTCGATATTCTCATACGCGCTGCTATACCAGCATTAAAAAAGAATCCTGATTTCACGGTAATTATTTGTGGCGAAACCACACCCGATCAGAAAAGATTCGAAGACGAACTGAAGGAACTCATTGATGCTGAAGGAATGACCGAAAGATTCATTTTTTTGGGCAAACAGCCCTTTGATGCCCTTCCCCGCTTATTTCGCGCAATGCATCTCGTCACTGCACTCAGTCGAAACGAGGGCTTTGGTCTGACTATTCTTGAGGCAATGGCCAGCGGCACCGCAGTGCTAGCTTCAGAGGCAGGTGCTTGGCAAGACATCATCAGAGAAGGTAAAGTTGGCTCGATAGTGCCCTGCGGCGACATTGATGCCACAGCGACGAAATTGCACAACATGTTAGCTTCCATCGACATCCTAACAACGATGGGGATCAAAGGACGTCAACATGTCGAAGAACACTACACCCTCGAGCGCGAAGCGATGAAACTTTGCGAGTTTTTCCGCCAACTTTAGTAACCCGGCCTACGCTTTCCCTTTTGCTTACGATACAACAGGACTTTTTCTGCTAAATCTCTCAACTCATGGCTATTAAGATCAAATCCTGAGTACACAGATAAAAAGTGGAGCCGTTCTTGATCAGAACATCGCTTATGAGCAAGGTGGTCCAACGTCGCGATATCTTTGATCACTCCGTGTTTTCGGCGTATAAATCGGCTCCAGTCAATATATCCATTCGGACAATCAATCCAAAAGACTTCAACTTTTTTTTGCCCTTGCTCTTCCACTCGACGCACCAAAATATTGCGCCATTTTAAGTCCGTATGATAAAAATGTTCGTCGTGGATCTTCCTTAGATTTGTTGCAATAGATTCAATAATCTGATGACGCATCTTGTCTTTTACAGCTTGATCCTCATCGCTCGAATCAAGTTCATCCATAAATACATCAAGTTGCTTACTGCCCGTCACCTCCCTCGTCACAAGAATACAATTCGTCAGAAGGCCCCATGCTGTCCTCACCTCACCCTGTGCAATGGGTTCACATGCAGGGATACCTAGCTTATTGAAAAATTGCAGATTTTTCTTCTCTGCCTTCGATCGCGCAGACTTAAAAAAACGCGAGAGCGCCCGCCTGAAGTTACCATATCCGTAAAGTTTAAAGTAAACTGTCACTTTATCGCCATCCGGCGCTGAAAGTTCTCTGCACACAAATTGCGATCGCTGGTTTTGCTCTCGCTCTAGCGGAAAACCAAAGTATTCAGCAGTGCTTTCTAATGGCCTCGATACATCAACAAAGTGGAAAAACTTTTTATAGTTAGGTTCGATATGAAATGCGCTGCGCATGTACAATTCATAGTATACAACCACATATTTTACCACGAACAACTCAGCAAATTCGCGTTATCCACTAATTTTCAACACGCTTGTTAAAATATTATAGGCAAAGTCCAATTCCCACAATCTATCGCCTTGTGGCACAAAATAATGTAGTATACTGCACAATCAATCACATGCCCGCCCTCACATCCATCGCCCTATGGTTATGTTTCTTGCTCAATCTCGCTTCCTGCTCACAGAAACCATCAATTGATTCCCAAGGTAACGTAACGGTAAAACAACCAAGCAAAATAATGCAGGATTACGGGACACGCCAATTTAATTATCTTAAAAGCTCCAAAAAAATAAGCTCCGATCTACGTTTAAACAAGCGCGTCGTCCGTGTAGCTAATAAACTTCAATCGGTCATCGATTTGCCGAACGCAAAATGGGAATTTGTGGTATTCAGAGACAATTCGTTAAATGCATTCTGCCTGCCGGGAGGAAAAGTAGGAATTAACACAGGGTTATTTCGAATTATAGGGAATGATGATGCCCTCCTCGCCGCAGCTTTGGGTCACGAAATTTCACACGCCACTGCCAATCACGCCCAACAACGAATACATCGTATGCTCAGAATAGTAATCAGTAGTGCCATTATTTGGAGGGTTTTAGATCACAATGATATCGACAATACAGGGGAAATCATCAGCGCCTACTCATTGGGGGCATATGTTTTTAACTCGCTACCATTCTATCGTATGCAAGAATATGAAAGCGACAAAATGGGAGCCATCTTCATGGCGAAAGCTGGATACGACCCCAGAAAATCTATTCTTTTATGGAAGCTGCTAAAAAGCCGGCACTTCTATGATGGTGATCAAAAACCTGAGTTTCTCCGAACCCATCCGCATGACATAAAGCGCATCAAAGCGCTGGAAGACTTCATGCCTATTGCAATGCAACACTACCACGAGGCAAAAAAGTCAAACCCCAAACGCCATCAACAATAATTGATATAGAAGCCGGTTTGACTCAGTATATTAAAACGATTATAGTCAGCTAATGAAATACTTACACAACATTAAAGCCCCCATAATAGTTATGACAGCGGCGATAATAATGCTCGTCAGTCAACAACAGATTTTTTCCCAAAGATTAATGGATCAGAAAACAAATACCACACTTCCCGCCATACCCGAAGGTCACGATATCGCAACACTAGCCGCTGGATGCTACTGGTGTGTCGAAGCCGTTTACGAACGCATCTCAGGGGTTCATTCAGTCACTTCTGGCTTCACTGGCGGACATGTTAAAAACCCTACCTATGAAGCTGTTTGCGCAGAAACTACCGGACACACCGAAGCAGTCAGGATCGTTTACGATCCAAAGAAAATATCTTATGTAGATCTGCTCAGTTGGTTCTGGAGATTGCACGACCCCACAACATTGAACCGCCAAGGTGCCGACGTAGGCACACAATATCGCTCTGGTATTTACTACCACAATGACGCACAAAAAAAAGCTGCGTTAGCATCACGCACTGAAGCACAAAAAAACTTCCCTGTTCCCATTGTTACCGAAATCTTCGAGGTTGGTGCATTTTACCCTGCAAAAGTCTCGCATCAGGATTACTACCGTATTAACGGACAAAAAGATGGCTACTGCCGGATGGTTGTTGCACCAAAGCTTAAAAAACTGAAGCTGGAAAAGTAGATGTCTAGGCCAATAAGGCACCCAACCTGCCGATCACATAAGCCTAATGGTATCTTCAAATAACAGGTCAAAGATAGCGGCCAACACTAGTGAACGAAAATTCGGTTTTATAAAGCACTCGGATTTTGCCAATTAACCACAATAGAAATTCCTACGATAAACAGATATATTCTCAGTATAAATATAAAGCACATAAACCGCGGCAGATCGAGAAAAATTGGCTGAAGCTTATTATCAGGCATTAATCGTTACTATCCGTATTATTATAATTAATCTAGGTCACATTGTAATTCCATGAAGCCAAAAAACATCTATATATTAGCTGCCTTAATACTTGTATCAGCAGCGCTTTTCATTGTGAAAAAAAATGAGTTCAACAAAGCCCAGCCCAAGTCAGCAGATCGTGAAAGCTCTTTATTTAACAATCGAACGTATGAAAAAAATGCTCAAAAACGTCCAGCCCGGCGATCTAGCACTCCCAGGCCTCACACGGAGTGGGAGCATCAGATTGATATAGCACTCGGGTCTGATTCTATTTCCAAACAAGAGGCCATACAAATCCTCCTGAAAGTCGTCACTAATTCAAGAGCTCCACTTCAGACAAGATCTGATGCTCTAGAACACAGCCTTAACCTAATCGAAGATGAAGATTACTCTAAAATCATAAACATCATTCAGCCGAGAATGACAGAACTACCTTTACAACTCGTCCAGACCATACTCGACGACACCTTAAATAGAGGTAGCGAAAACCAGTTGTCAGTAGCACTGAAGATATTACCAGGCTCGCACAAAGAAGTAATCGATGAAGCCCGAGATCTCCTTGAATTTCATCTGGATACGGATCATGGCGACAACTTAAGCCTATGGAAAAATGAGGTAGAAGTGCATTTGACAAACAAACTCAGGAAACCAAAGATTCCTTCCACTGATTGACCGCAGCATCATCGGTCAACAATTCACACCAAAGAAGCTTCTCCCCTTCGAAAATAAATTTCCCGAGAAATTTTCTCCCATTCAACATGTGGGGAAGCCAATGCTGGTCGTCCTGCCACATCCTCTCCCATGGAATTTTTTTGAGGGGTGTCCACAGCGGAATCGCCTCCTCGGTAGCAGTTGGCTCGCCCTCGTATTCACTGGCAGTATAAACATGACAATGAATGTCCGGGATATCAGACATGCTAAACCATAACTCACCCATTTTGATTGGGCTCATTGGAGTGATATGCAATTCTTCTTGGCATTCCCTGACCACACATTCAGCGGGCGTTTCTCCCGGATCTATTTTACCACCTGGTCCATTAATCTTGCCTTCCCCAATGCCCCGCAACTTTTCAATGAGTAGTATCTGATCATTCTGGACCACAAACATTAAAGTGGCAGGCATCTCACCTTGCCATGTTGTCCAATTCACGCTGCAATCGCTCATGCATAAATTCTTAGTTGGTGATCGGGCGCGTGGAAAGAGAAATTGAAAAAAGGAAAGGACATCGCAGTCATCGGAGGAGGCCCCTCTGGCTTAATGGCTGCTGAAACGGCACTCGCTCACGGTGCACGTGTCACGCTCTATGATTCAATGCCCTCAGTCGGCAGGAAATTTTTGGTAGCCGGTAAGAGCGGACTCAATCTCACTTTTGACGAGCCGCTCGAGCTATTTCTTAAGCGATACAGTGGCCCAAAATTCCCAACGGAACACTGGAGAAAAATAATCACTGCTTTTGATAACAACGCCCTTAGAGCATGGTCTAAAAGTCTAGGAATCGAGACTTTTACAGCAAGCAGTGGTAAGGTCTTCCCCCTACCAGTGAATGGCAATATTCGTGCCGCGCCATTGCTTCGCCGATGGATAGAACGGCTCAGGAAACAAAATCTAATATTTAAAACACGCCATCGTTGGCAAGGATTCAAGGCAGATGGCTCCGCTATTTTTGAGTATGAACACAAGCATCATACCGTAAAACACGATGCCACCATTCTTGCTCTGGGGGGCGGCTCGTGGCCACATACTGGCTCCGACTCAAACTGGATACAATACCTCGAACAATGCGGGGTCTGTGTCGAGCCGCTCTCGCCAGCAAACTGTGGCTGGGAAACCCACTGGCCAGAACCCATCATCAGAGAGGCTGAGGGTATGCCTGTCAAAAATATTACTCTTAGTGCCAACACAGACAACTGCAACGGTGAACTTGTCATCACTCGCTACGGACTAGAAGGTGGCCCCATCTACCGACTTGGCCCCAGTCTCCGTGCAATGGAGTCTCCCGAGGTCATGATTGATTTCAAACCTAATGTTTCTCACGCTGAACTCTTAAAACGTATGGGTAAAGTTCACAGAAATTTTATCCGTGAGGCAAGGCGGCGATGGAAACTTGATCCTGCAACCTGCTCGTTGCTCAAACATATGCCTGATAGAGGCCCATGGAAATCTGTCGAACAACTGGCACACGAAGTGAAAAACTGCCGAATTCCTCTCACCCAGCCACGCCCGATAGCAGAAGCAATTTCCTCGGCTGGGGGGATTTGTTGGAACGAAATCGACAACACTCTCATGCTTAAGAACCTACCCGGTATTTATGCGACTGGTGAAATGCTCAACTGGGAAGCCCCAACAGGCGGCTATCTAATGCAAGGTTGCTTCGCCACTGGCCACTGGGCTGGCACCACTGCAACCAACTGTTAGCAATCAAGATTAACTGGTAATCTAATCATGAAACATGTCCTCTGCCCCGGTTGGGAAGTTGCCGTAATTTCACCACCATGTGCCTCAACAGCCCGCTTAACGATTGATAGCCCCAAGCCGGTCCCTTTGATTTCACTCTTTACCTGGTCTTTCTCCACGCGATAAAAACGTTTAAATATATACGGCAAATCACCGGATGGAATACCTACACCGTTGTCACTCACTGAAATATTGATTCCGCCATCCACAGCTTTAGCTTCAATTTTAATCTCCAGCCCATTAGTAGGGTTTTGTTTAAGGGCATTCTCAACCAGATTAAATAGAATTTGTGTCCAGTAAAAGCGATCTGCATTTAAGGTGAGATCATCTGGCATGATGATTATAGAAATAACAGAGCCCTGCTTCTCAATCATTAATTCAAGCCGATCGACCACATCCTGAATACAATCCCTAACCAAAAAGTCGTCACGATTGAGTGCTATCGACTCCCCCGATTCCATTTTCGAAATGACCAACATGTCTTCAACCAGACGCGCAATACGTTGCCCATGCTTCCTCATCGCCCCTAGAAACTTTGTTGCCAGTGCATGATCTTCAATCAAACCATCATCTAACAGGTTTTCTAGATACCCATTGATGATCGACATTGGAGTACGTAATTCATGCGACGCGTTGGCCACAAAGTCTCTCCTTACTTGGTCAGACAGGTACTCGGTTGTCATATCTCTGATCACCACCCGAGTTAGCTCCTCATTACCTATCGTCTTCAAGGGGGCGGCATCGATCACCCAGGCACTAATTCCTTGGTTCGATGCTGCGCCCAGCGGGCTAAAAGTTGAATGCAAAACAACACGCTCCTGCATTGGCTTTCCAGTACGAATGCACTTCATGATGGCGACAGACAATTGGTCATCTATAAATGCCTCCATTAGACTTCGACCGCTCAGCTTTCTGCCTTTGACCAGCTTTCTTGCTGCTGCATTGGCAAATACAATTTGGCTAATTTCATTAACTAGCAGGAATGCATCACCCAAAGCATCAAGAAGCTGATCTCTCTCCATGAGTGCTTCCCTTCTAACCTCACGGTTACGCTTTTTCTGTTTTTGGATAAGCACCTTCTGTGCGCGATGCTGCCTAATCATGGCGTAACCAAGAATAGCGATAACAAGCACCAGCAAAGATTCGTTTATCACAAGTTGAAGAATAATTTATGTTACGCCACAATTAACAATTGTCTACTGGGGTATATTTTACAATGGCAATTTCACCTGATAGCCTACGCCGCGTACGGTTTCCACAATATCGGCATGGACTCCCAGTTTCTTGCGAAGCCTCTTCATATGAGTATCCAAGGTTCTACTGTGTACCTCACTACTATATCCCATGACGTCCATCAGCAGAGCATGCCGATCTTGCGATGCATTCTGACGCTCACAAAGATACAACAGCAGTTTAAATTCGGTTGATGTCAAATCCACTTGCTGACCGTCGAGGAAAAACTGTAACTCGTTTTTAACGAATCGAAATGGCCCGCAGACCAGTTCGTTACCGCTGACTTTACGCGTCGAGCGCTTGAGTAAATTTTTAATCCGTAACACGAGCTCCCTCGGGCTAAATGGTTTAGTCACGTAGTCCTCGGCACCCAATTCCAATCCTTGGATTCTATCTTCAGTCTGACCACGTGCAGTCAGCATGATAACAGGTATCGTTCTCGTGGATTTGTCTATCCTTAGCTCTTTAAACACACGAAATCCGTCAAGCCCAGGCATCATTACATCAAGCACGATCAGATCCGGTTTGATTCCTTTTGCCTTTGCCAGCCCCTGAATGCCGTCATGAGCCAACTCAACCTGAAATTCGTTACGCCTCAGGTTAAACGCTACGAGGTCAGCAATGTCCTCTTCATCTTCGACTACTAGAATAGTGTGCATGGAAACTTATTTACAGAAGACACACTAATACACTCACTCACTGGCAAAGTCACCCACATTCATTGTGACGGAACCGACACAACTAAAAGGTCATTGTGTCGGTTTTGTAACGATAGATTTTTCGCCTAACACCAGTGGCCATGCGAAACAATATCCGCGTCGTGAGCAACAAACCGCTCCGCGCTAACACAAAAAAACATATAACATGAAATTGATCCAAACCATTACATCCGTCCTCGCTAGCCTTACACTTTGCACAGCTATCCAGGCACAGACCAAGTTAGTCATCAAAGGGTCCGACACTCTCGGCGCCAAGATGGTTCCTCAACTCGCGGAGGCATACAAAGCCGCCGGAAACAACGTCAGCTTCGAAATTGCAGCTGAAGGTTCCTCCACATGCTTTACATCCCTACTGTCCGGCACTGCTGATTTCGGCATGTCTTCACGTGGCATCAAGGCGAGTGAGAAAAACAAATTCGCTAGCTCCGGAAAGGAAGTTGTCGAGCACGTTGCAGGCGTTGATATGATCGCTGTGATCGTTAACGAGGCCAACGGCGTGAAAAAACTCACCAATGAGCAGGTCGCTGGTATTTTTACTGGCACCATCTCGGACTGGTCAGAGGTTGGCGGTAAGGCAGGCACCATTAATGTCTACACCCGCAACACTTCATCCGGAACTTACAAAACATTCCAGAAGCTTGCCATGGACAAGAAGGACTATGGCAAGAACAGCCAGAAGATGGCAGGAAACGAGCAGATCGCTCAAGAAGTTGCCAAGGACACCAACGGTATCGGCTACGTCGGACTCGCCTATGTCAAAAAAGACGGCATCGCCCCTGTTGCGATCAATGGTGTGCTCCCCGCACCAGCGAACTCCAAGCAGTATGTGCTGTCCCGTAACCTCTACTACTACACCGTAGGTCAGCCTTCCGGTGAAGCAGCCAAGTTCATTAAGTGGTCAACCACTTCAAGTGATGCCGGCAAGATTATTGAGAAGGTAGGATTCATAGCACCTCCTAAAAAGTAATTCACTCCGGTAATAAATTAACAATGGCACCGCTGATCAAATGATTGAGCGGTGTCATTTTGCTATTTTATCATACATGAAAAAAAAGAAGTCGCAGCACAACCCCTTCTATGTAGGGTCTGAATTCCGTATCCTTGGCATCGGAAAACAGGAGGCTATCAAATACTTCTTTGGCGGTAACGCCACCATCGCCATCATCGTGATCGGGCTGATCATCGGCTTTCTTATCTATCACTCGGCGAATTTTTTTCCTCAATACCGTAGTAGCCTCGAACTCTATCGTAAATCCGGACAAGAGTTTGTCGATTACTCCGCCGAACAACTTGCTGCACAGGAACAGCTCAAATCACTCAGCACCCACGCTCGTGCCTATGAAATCCAAGAACGACTGGGGGCTCTTTACAACATTGCATCCGTTCACAGTGACTTTAAAGCGCAGGTGCTTAAAAAAATATCCTCCGAGCGCAAGCATTACAAACGCGCTAAATCTCGGTATGATAATCTAAAGTCGGAGGAAAACCCAAACACCGACGATCTCAAGTCAGCTCAGAAATATTACGAAAAAGTGCGTGAGGCTCTCAAAGCAGCTGCGCAAACTGCCGTCGATGCTCTTGATTACGGGGATCTCTCAAACCGCCTCTGGGCAACTGACGAAAAATACCTGGCCTCAATCCGTAACTCTATTGTAGAAAATCTCCTCAGCGGAGAAAAAACAGCTTTCCTCAAAGCAATTGAAGCTGAGGAACAACACATGACCGAGCAGATCGACTCACTCGGTTTTATCAGTAATTTAGTCAAAGCGAATCAAGGATTCTCTGAGGCAATACCTCCACTTAAAGGTTACGTAACCAGTCTACGCGAAATCGCCAGCCAGAGCAAAGCTCAGGCAGTCAACTATGTCACTGCGAAGGCTCGCAAAGACGCGCTTGAGGATAAGCTGGCAATCACTACCAATAAGGAAGACCAAGAGCGCACTCGACTTGAAATGAAGCGCATCCTTGATGTCGAACCCGATTACGCCAAGCTCAACAAACCTCTTTATAATTCTCTCGATAAGCATCAGGAGATAACCACCGCAGTAACAGAAAAAAACAAAGCCGCTTTCGCTCTGTTACCCGACGCAAGTGAGTTCCGGTCAAAAATTTCTCGTCGTAAAATCGATGAGATACAAGAAATTAAGGAAACAATCGACGAGCTTTTAAGCGCCAAACGCAAACAGATGGAGTCATGGGACCATTCAACTTCTTATCCACTTACCCAAGCGGTTATTGGATTCTTTTTCGGCACAAAATGGATCACCAATTCTTCGTGGCAAGATATCTATGGCATTGTGCCACTTCTTGCGGGCTCAGTCGCATGTGCGATTATCGCTATTCTCATCGCCATCCCCTTCTCCGTGGGTGGCGCCATTTATGTCAACCGTCTCGCCACCTCCACCGAGCAGCACATCATCAAGCCGTTCATTGAGTTCATCGGTGCTATCCCATCAATCGTTCTTGCATTCTTCGGGGTAGTTGTACTTGGCACACTCATTCAAGAATACTCACAGTCACCATGGTTGTCGTGGATTCCTGGGTTCCCTGTGGAAGGCCGTCTTACCATTCTCAATGCAGGACTCTTACTTGCACTGATGTCTGTGCCAACAATATTTACACTCTGCGAAGACGCACTCAATAACGTCCCTAAAGCCTACAAGGAAGCATCCCTAGCACTCGGTGCCACCAAACTACAAACCGTCACCAAGGTCATTCTCCCAAGCTGCGGGTCGGGTATCATCGCCGCTATACTGTTAGGTTTTGGTCGTATCATTGGTGAAACTATGGTGGTCTTGTTAGTTATGGGTGGCCGTATCGCCATTCCACAGTCATTTACTGACCCCGCGCACTCAATGACCGGCATCCTCGCACAGGAAATAGGGGAGGTCGACGAAGGCTCACTTCACTGGGGCGCCTTGTTCATGGTCGGGCTCGTCTTATTCGTCATCGCACTGAGCTTAAATTATATTTCTCAACGCATCCTGAAAAAATTTACCCAACATGGCTAAGCAGAAATCTAGCAACAACCCGTTCTGCAAAAAACAGCTCGGCAAACCAGTCAGCGAAATTTTACAATACGGATTCTTTTCGTTTGCGACGTATTGCATCATGCTCTGCGCACTGGTGATTTTTGGAAAAATCATCATTGAGGGTGCTCCCGTCATTTGGCGGAAAGGTGCAGATTTCATTACCAAAAAACCCCAGACACTTGCAGTGGTTGAGGCCGTGGAGACACAAGGGATTGAAATACCCACTAAGAATTTTAACAATATCCTGAGCAGTAATGATGCCGATACACTACCACTGAAGGATGTCGAAGAATTCAAAAAGTCATTTCCCTACAAGCGTTTCTCACTCATGCCGGGGTCCATCATCGGTGAGGGATACCTAAAAAGCATCGAACAACAGAACAAGGGCTTCTTTCTGATCTACACCGAGCGCGACACAAAAAGCTCTGTCGGCTTCAGCGTTACCTCTGATAAATCAATCACCTTAATGACCTCCGAATTTGAAAAGTTGAAGTCATTGGTTCCGGAACTCATTCCTGCCATGGTTACCACGCGTGAGGTAACGCTAAGTGATTACCAGGTCACCATCGACAAGGGGGATTATGCCCTAAGTAAAACTGCCCACGACGCACTAGCTCCGACGGATCTGATTTTCCAGATGCGCCAAGGGTTTCCCGATGACGAGCCTGATAAAATCTGCCAATCCATCATACCTAAAACCCAGACCATCACGGTAGATGCCAACACCTATTTCGCTGCCTTCGACGAAGATGAAAATGGGACACTGCCAATTGAATCACAGAAAGATCTTCCTAAAACAACCACATTCCATCAGTTCACCCTAGCCAAGGGAGTATACTCCGCCCCTTTATCAGCTATCGCTATCCTCGCGAACCAAGGAATTACCACGCAGCACAATCTCGTGCGAGGTTCAATCGTCGTAAACCTCGATGAGCCCGCAGATCTCATGCTTCCTATGAGTGACTATGAACAACTCATTGCCGCCAACCCTGGCATCAAACTTGAGGACGTGACAGATTTCGAACAAAAGGCGGATTACACACGGTTCACTCTGGCGAAGGATGCGGAGATCAGAATAGACACTGAGGATCTGGACGCAATTACTCGCGCCAATGAGGAAACCGGTAAGTTTAAAACCAATTCAGAAAACACCCACTCGTATTCTGGTGGTGGTATTTTAGGACCTATTGTCGGCACGGGATTACTCGTTATCATTTGCATGATCGTGGCCCTTTTCACAGGGATTGGCGCAGCAACCTTCCTGAACGAATATGCCCGAAAAGGCGCATTCACAAAATCGCTTCGTCTGGCAATGCTCAACCTTGCTGGTGTGCCCTCAATTGTGTTTGGCTTATTCGGTTTAGGATTATTTGTCATGCTTGCTCCGAGCCTAACCAGCACTCCTCACATCGAAAGCAAGTTATCCTTACCGCTAGCACCAGTTGCGTCGACACCACAGCTACGTGTTGTTGAAGAAAAAAAAATTCACATGGAAACACGTGAATTATCGACATCCACAGTCGTCGCTGCTGCCAGATCGAACAGCCAAGAATATTTCCATGATGGATGGACATACCTATCATTCGAAGGTTGGGGCACCTGTATGCTCGCTGGTGGATTCACCTTAGCTATCATGGTTCTTCCTGTAATTATCACATCTTGTGAGGAATCACTTCGTGCAGTTCCCATGGGATTCCGTGAGGCATCACTTGCACTCGGCGCATCAAAGTGGCAATCCATTCGCACAGCCGTCCTTCCCTATGCACTACCAGGCATCCTTACCGCCTCGGTGCTGGGAATCACCCGTGTGGCTGGTGAGACAGCGCCGATCATGTTCACCGCTGCAGCTGCAGAGCGCTCGGATCTCCCATGGGAAGCTGTTCAATCAACAGGATTTGCCGCCTTCGTTGAGTTCCTTCAACAGTCGGTTCAAGCACTCCCCTATCACATTTACACCGTAGCTGGCCGCATTCCACAATCAGAATACACAGAGCCGATGCAGTATGGCTCCGTGCTTGTCTTCATGCTCATCGTGATGGCACTAGCCGGCATCTCCATCTGGCTACGTATTCACTTCCGCAACAAGATTAAGTGGTAATAAAATTAACAGTCCATCTTTACCAATGAAATCTATGACTCAAAAGAAACCACAAAATATTGATACCACTGCTAGCGTGACCGACCGCGCTGTTAGTCAGCTACCCATACGTAATCACACGGAACAAGCGAAAGCACAGCATGCCCAAGCCAAGACAAGCAATCACCTAGATGGACTGAAAACTATGGTTGAAATCGATGATCTGTCTTTCAGCTATGACATGGGTAAGACAAATACCTTACAAAACATCACGCTTGATATACCCGAAAAGCAAGTCACTGCATTCATCGGACCATCTGGCTGTGGTAAATCCACTCTAATCCGGTGCCTGAACCGAATGAACGATCTGGTTGAAACCTCACGCATTACCAGTGGCCAAATCCGTATTATGGATCAGAACATTCATTCAAAAAGTGTATCCCCCATCGAGCTGCGCAAACAAGTCGGGATGGTTTTCCAAAAATACAACCCTTTCCCCAAGAGCATCTACGACAACGTCGCCTATGGTCCACGCATCCAAGGAATAAAAAAGAAAAGCCTCCTTGATGCGGCAGTAGAGAAAAGCCTGCGAGGTGCAGCCCTCTGGGATGAGGTCAAGGATCGCCTCAAGGATAGCGCCTTAGGACTTTCCGGCGGCCAGCAACAACGACTTTGTATTGCCCGGACCATTGCAGTACGACCAAAGGTCATTCTGATGGATGAGCCATGTTCCGCTCTTGACCCGATCGCCACGGCCAAGGTCGAGGAGCTCATTCTCGAACTACGCCAAGATTTCACTATCGTCATCGTCACTCACTCCATGCAGCAGGCGAGCCGCATATCTGACCAAACTGCATTTTTCTATCTCGGCGAACTGATCGAATACAACACCACAGAACATATTTTCACGAATCCATCCATTAAACAGACTGAGGACTACATCAGCGGGCGGTTCGGATAACATCCTAACAAACTACTATCATGCCAAACGGAGATCACATACTTAGCACATTTAACGATGCACAACGAGCACTCAAGGAAGCGACGCTTACCATGGGGGCTGGGGCACAACGGAATCTTGAACATGCAGTCAGGGGATTATTTCAGCGCAACAAAGAATTCTGTAATCAGGCAATTGCTGACGATGAAGATGAGGATAAATTAGAGATTGAAATTGACCGGATGGGAATGAATCTGATCATAAAATTTCGCCCCGTTGCAAGTGATCTACGCATGGTAATTGCCTCTATGAAAACCGCCTCTAATTTAGAACGCATTTCTGATCAGGCGGTGAGTATTGCAAAACGGGCTAGAAAAATGCTTAAGAATCCAGAGCTCGCAGAGGTTTCACGTGTTGAGGGATTATATCAAGTTACAGCCACGATGCTCGCGGATGCTATGACTGCTTATAGCGACAACAATGCGGAACTCGCTCTCGACATCGTCGAACGTGAAAAAATGCTCAAGAAAACCCAAAAGACCATCTCGAGGTTTTTTGCCAAAAAGCTTGAAGGCGAGACCGAGCAATACAGGGACTACCTTGATCTTGTCTTCATTTGCCGCTGGCTTGAACGTGCTGGAAATCTCTCCATCAACATTGCTGAGGACGTGATTTTTGAGGAAACATCAACTGACATTCGTCACGGAGGGGATCTTCCTCAGGCTCTTCAGGACTTCATTGAATAAGCATACTTATTGTCACACCCCCCCTTGATCTAATGCCCATGAGATCATCGGTTTGATTAGACAAAAAAACTCACATTCTACCATTCATCATGGTCCAATGGCCACCCACAACACCCACGCCGACTACGTTAGATCCGCCGCGTGTGAACATAATAAAACGGTGACCGTCAGACCCGAACCATGCGTTGTAAGCGGCCGTCGGTGATGCTGAACCCATAAAAATATTCTCACCCGTCCATCTTCCGGCAAACTTTGCCATACGAGCTCGATCCGCAGGGCTCTTTTTTCCTTTCACCGGAGATGTGTGAGCAAAAAACCCAAGGGTTTTCATATCACTGGAGTGGTCCCTCGCAGCAGCGCTTAGACGTTCTTCCAATAACAGAGGATGTAACCCCATCACTGCACGTTGTTCGTTCAGGTGATCGGAAAAACTTTTCTGAGAGGCATTTGCCCACTTGCTGTTCGCGTTATGTTGATTTGCCACTTCCAGTCGCTTTGCCACATCGAGCACTTCTTTTTTCAGCTTCACTCGAGCTAACCAATCCTCCACTTCAAAAATATCATCCGCCACCAGGTTTCCTATTTCATCCTGATCGGGTAATTCCGAGGTGTTTTCATGATCATCGAGTCGTTCGATACTGACGAGTTCCCATTGAATCTCTTTAAGTGCTGACATTGCGGTTAGCATTTTTGCATCAATGGAGTCGCTGTTTCTGCTGGCTAGCTTGATCACTTTCCTGTGATGCCGATTCAGCCCCTCCATCTCATTTTCCAGCATACGGATTTTTCCCGGATCTTTTTTCCAATCAGTATGGATCAGCACCATCACCCGTTCACGCTCTGAAGCCAGAGCATCAGTGCCCAAGCCTAACTCGATGTAGGGATTGGCTCGGACACGCATGGTGTTGCGCATCGATGCCTGATGATATCGCTGAGACTCGCGCAATAACGCAGCGTAGTCTTTGATAACACCTTTCCCGAGATGCTGAAACGTGCGATACGCTGACTTACGCTTTTTCGGGTCACTGTGCTTCATCGCCGCCAGTGCACGATTCTTAAAAGAACGGCTAAGCTCTGGTGTGTCGTCATCTTGCGAAAAAGTGCAGGGAAAAAACATTATAATCCCGATGACTATAAACAAATATTTTTGCTTCATGATTCACTATACATTACCTCAATTTTTATTACATTGCGTATTTTTCAAGATGACAACGCGTAAGCAATATGTGGCGTGTACAGCGCCGACTCTAGCAAGAATGAATCATGCCCTTTGTCTGAGTGCACGGTAATGTGCATGGTATCCACACCAGCCTTCTCTAGCCCATTTACAATCTCTGCCTGCTCTTCTGGGTAAAAACAAAAATCAGAATCAATACTGAAGACGAGAAACTTTTGCCCATGCTCACTACAAGGGCGAAAAAGCTCTTTGGGGGATGATACGCCAGCCTCTTTACATGCATCGTAGCGAGACCACATGTCAATGATGCGTAAGTAGGTATTCGCATCAAATCGCTTAACAAATTTTTTACCCTGGTGCAGCATATAGCTCTGAAATGTATCCTGCACACGATACCATGCAAGGGACTCATCATCTTGGCGCACCTCCTGTCGTGCACGTCGTTCAATAGCATCAAGATGCACAAATGTCTTGTGCGAGATCATTCGCGCCAGAGCGAGACCATAATCAGGGTGTGGCCCATCATAATAGTTACCACCATTGAAGTGGGGATCGTTTTCTATGGCAAGGATTTGCTCGAAAAGTATTAAGCGATTTAATACCGTTGTCTTCATTCCACTGGCAATTGGAATGACAGTTTTAACCCGATCAGGGTAAAGCGTGGCCAACGACAACGTAACTAAGCCACCGACAGATGGCCCTATAGATGCGTGTAACTTATCAATGCCAAAAGCATCCAGTAGAGCGATCTGCATCTTTACCTGATCGCTGACAGAAAGTTGCGGGAATTCTTTACCGTAAGCTTTTCCTGTTTCTGGATTGATACTACGCGGCCCAGTAGTGCCATAACAGCCGCCAAGATAGTTGGCACTGACAATAAAATACTGATCCGTATCCAGAGCCTTGCCCGGGCCGATAAAATCATCCCACCATCCTTGGTGTAATTCTTCACTCCATAGCCCCCCAGCCTGTGGAATCGATGGATTATACCCAGAAGCATGGTGAGACCCTGAAAGAGCATGGGTTAGCAAGATAGCGTTAGACTTGTCTTGATTCAACGTCCCCCAAGTCTGGTAGATCACTTCTACATGAGGGATGAAGCCACCATCTGACAGAGCAAATGGTTGCTCACCTAGGACAAGACTCAGCGTAGGTTCCTCCTTTTGTGATGGTGAATTTTTGGCCACGGAATCATTGTTCATAAAATCAACGATTAGAACATTGTTTTTTACGCCAAAAAAACCGCTATCTGCGCAATAAAGATAGCGATTGGTTGATCTCAGCCATACTCAGAGAGCCTTCTTCAGTCTAGCATACTCTTTTTCAAGAGATACAAGCTCGGCCTTCTTTTCGGAAATCAAATCATGAATGTCCGCGAGCCGACGCAGCTTAGCTGCAAAACCAGTATTGCTAGGCTTAGGCGCAGAATTATCTGAGTTCGTTTTTTGGGCCGGCGCAGTATTCTTTAGAATCCACTGCCCGATAGTAATCTGGCTAATCCCAAACTTCCGAGATGCAGCAGCCGCACCACCACGGCCCATGTCAGCATTCACCTCTTTCACATAGGCGAGCACTTCAGATTTCTGAGCAGTTGTATAACGCTTGCCGCGCCCCTTCGATTCAGTTGATATAACAGCTGCGGGATTCTTGCCATCTGTGTTTCCCGTTACAGCGGAATTACTTTTTGAACTCATAGACATGTTAGATGGAGTAGGTGGTCAAAAAATAAATCTGTTACAAGAAAAAAAAAGATAAACATATGACATTTTATCATATTTAAAATTACTACCGATGGGTAGTCACGGTTATTAGTCGCTTAAGCTGATCATCCTACAAATCAGAAAAAAGAATTTGCCGCTGTGCCGTCCTTGGCGCGAGAGCCACATTTCCGTTTGCTCAACAGGTTGGGGACATCCTGCAATCATCTGTCTTCCTGAAAAGGCATGACATCAGTCCACAGGGGCCGCCCCCAGTAATAGTCTATCGGTCTGGGCATGCATTCCAGTAACGGGCGAACACAGCAGCGACAACAATCTAATCAGTGCGATCAACTCACGCAACACGTAATTAACATTTTGGTGAAACTATATTTCTAAATCTTAGTTGACAGATATTGAATCTGCTCTTGCGCATCGGCTCGAGAACCACCAAATTCCGCACATGGAATTTCCTACTACCCGCGCCAGCGTGCACACCCTGGAAAACGGACTAACTGTGTTACTTGATCCAGATCCACAGGCACCCGTAATTTCTACCCAAGTATGGGTGGAGACTGGAAGTATTCACGAGGGCCGCTTCCTCGGCGCCGGAATCTCACACCTGCTAGAACATATGGTTTTCAAGGGTACTGAGCGTTACGACGGACAAGCAATATCGGATACCGTTCAAGCAGCTGGCGGTGAATGGAATGCATACACTACATTTGATCGAACCGTCTACTACATTGACGGTCCTGCCGAGAGCGTTGAAACTTTTCTCAGTGTGCTAACTGAGATGGTCTTCAAACCTTCTTTCCCAGCTGAGGAGTTTGAAAAAGAGAAGAATGTAATTCGGCGCGAAATCGATATGGGCATGGACGATCCCGATGACCGCAACGGCAGGCTACTCTACTCAACGGCCTATAGTATCGATGCTCGCAGACAGCCTGTGATTGGCCACATGGATCTTTTTAATCAACTCACCCGTGAGAATATGCAGGAGTATCATCGCGAGCGTTACACAACGGAGAATACCTTCATATGTATTTCAGGTGATTTTGATACTGGGAAGATTCTCGAACACTTAAAAGAAGAAACAGTAAACATAATAAGAACCTGCACTCGCCCTGCTTTGGTAACAGCTGAGCCTCGCCAAATGGGGCAACGTCAACGGACTGAAAAATTCTCCATTCCTACATCCAAACTCACCATGGCATGGCAAATCCCTGAACTCGAGCACCGCGACTCTGCCGCCCTTGACTTACTGGCAACGATTCTCGGCACAGGGCGATCGAGTAGATTATATCGCAACATCCGTGAGCGGTCCGGTCTATGCCATCACATTGGTTCTTGGTGCATGAATACTCCTCAGCTTCCCGGGCTATTCGCAGTATCAGCGATTGTAGATCCTGAGAAATCTGATGCGTTACAGGCAAAAATCCTCGAAGAAATCAATCAGCTAACAAAAGCTGAAATGAGCGATGAATTATCGAAGGCAAAACGCATAACCTACGTGAACCAAATTCGCACACTAGCTACTGCATCTGGACGAGCATCAGACCTTGCATCAAACTGGCAGGAAACACGAAATCTCAATTTCACTCGTGATTACCTAACTTATATTAATCGCGTTAGCGAAAATGACCTGCGCCGATGCGCAGAGACCTATCTAATCCCTGATACACTGACTATAACTTCACTTGACCCAGAGGACCAAGAAATAAGCAAAACAGATATCAAACCCATATCGACACGTGGCGAAATGATTACCCGTGAGCTCAACAATGGGCTCACCCTCGTGTTGATGAAAGATGACCGCCTACCAACAGTCTCCATTACCATGGCAACACTCGCGGGGTTAGTTTCAGAGACCGCAGAGAACTGTGGCACCAACGCTCTTCTGTCCAAACTTATACCAAAGGGCACGAACACAAGGACGGGTGAGGACATCGCGAATACGATGGACTCACTCGGCGCATCATACGGAATCAGTTGTGGTAATAACACAACATTGACGTCAGCATCATGCTTACGTGACGATTTACCGGTCGTACTAGAAATCGTTGGCGATCTGATTCAAAACCCATCACTTCCTGAAGAGGCACTTGAGCGTGAACGTAAAACGATGATTACCGAGTTACGTGAACAAGAACAAGATCCACTATCGGTAGCATTCCGACAGATGAGACCCGCCCTCTTTGGTGAAAATGGTTACGGATTAAACAACGGGGGAACTGAAAAATCCCTGAATGCACTTACCTCCAATTCACTTGCCACATATCATCAGAACTATTTCACGGCTAAAAACTCAGTGCTCGCTATTTTTGGCGACATCGATCTGGAAGCCGTGACTACTGATGTAGAGAAGTTTTTTGGCACCATGGAAAAAGGCAAACGCATGACCGCTCCAGATGTTGATATCTTGAAACCGATTGAGATTCACGAGCAACTCGACAAACAGCAAGCTATTCTCACAGTTGGTTTCCATGGTGCCAGCGCACATGAATGCGACAATCACGCACTTGAGCTAATCCATGACTATTGCACAGACATGGCAGGGCCACTATTCACCAAAATCCGAGAAGAACTTGGACTCGCCTACTATGTATCCGCCACTCAGTTCCATGGCATCAACACCGGTATGTTTGCATTCTACATGGGCACCTCGCCAGAACAGCTTGATACCGCACGCTCGGTTTTATTAGAGGAAATTGAGAAGATCGCAGAGATAGGCATTCCTGAGAATACACTAAAAGATGTTAAAACCACTTGGCTGGCATCTCATGCGCTAAGCAAACAAAAAATAGGAGCGATGGCACGCCTCAGCGCAATTGATGTCTTGTTAGGCTTCCCTGCGGATCATCATACGCACACACCTGATGTCATCCGTGCATTGACTGATGATGACATAAAAAAAGCAGCGCGAAAATACTTTGGCAAAAAGCCGGTTATTGTTACCGTAACGCCCTAACTGATAATACCAATTCTCTAAATCTGCAATCAACAACACAATGAGTGACACCAAACAAACTGACACCCGCTTCAATGACTTCGTTTACCTTCAGGCACAAAATGCTGGACTATTTCTTGGTCAACTCCCCAACCCTGCCACCGGTGAAACCAGTGTTAACCTCAAAGCAGCAGCTACCGTCTTGGACTCATTAGAAATGCTCGCTGCCAAAACCAAAGGGAACTTGACGACCGATGAATCTAGCTTACTTGAGAAAGCTCTGCTGAATATTCGCGCTCTGTATGCTAATGTAGAGGACCTCGCGTAGTTTCGCCTACTACTTTGACCTTTGCCACTCGAGCTCCATCTCATCCAGAGTGGCGCAATCGAGCGTAATCCCTAACGACTCCAAAGCATGATCCATCGCAGCGAAACGTTGTTCAAATTTACCGTTGGTAGATTCTAATAGGATCTCAGGGTCGAGCTTATGACGGCGAGCGAGGTTCACCACTGAAAACAATAGGTCCCCGATTTCCTCACTGAGTTTGTCGCTGTCACCCGACTTAATTTCCTCCTCGACCTCTTTCAATTCCTCACGGATTTTATCCACAACGCCATCGTCGTCTGCCCAATCGAAGCCTACTTTGGCGGCTTTTTTCTGAAGTTTAGCAGCACGCAGCATGGCGGGAAGCCCCTTGCCTATATTATGAAGATAGGGTTCGTCTTCATCTCCTTTCTCCTGCCTCTTGATCGCATCCCACTGGTTCAGCACACCATCAGTATCATTCACCGAGCTATCACCATAAACGTGTGGGTGTCGCCTGACAAGCTTATCACTAACTCCACTGGCGACATCATCAAAATTATACCTTCCAGCTTCCTCCGCTAATTCACTATGAAAAACAACCTGCAGCAACAGATCGCCAAGCTCTTCCTTGAGGTGCTCCCAATCACCGCGCTTAATTGCATCAACCGTCTCGTAGGTTTCCTCAATCAGATTTCGCAGCAGGCTTTCGTGCGTTTGCTCGGCATCCCACGGGCACCCACCCGGCGCACGGAGTCGGTGAATGATCGCACGCAGACGAGTCATTTGCTTTTCCTGCGCTGAGCAGTTGATCATTTCTTGGTCATCCATTGAACAAATTATTGATTAGCCACACGCTTCAGCACGTCGCGTTCTTCCTCGGTGAGGCTCTGCAGCCCGTCGCGATTAACTTTATCGAGAATACGGTCGATTTCAGAATCGTCTAAATTGATGGCAATGCGTGGCTTCATCTTGGAATCGCGCACCACCCGAGCATCTACGACTCGTCGAGTGCGTCCATTATTCTCACCAATAAAGTTAAGCAAGAAAGGAAACTTCATTAAGACGAACCCAAGAATAGCCCCGCCAAGGTGACCTGCTTCACCACCGGCGTTCTGGAGATTAAATAAAATAACTACCGCACTTATACCGAGCGCCATGTAAGCGAAGGTGCGCATACTCATAGGAAGAATGAAAAAAAGCAATACTTTGAGATTTGGCGCAATGATAGCAACACATGCCAGAATGCCAAAGATACCCGCAGATGCCCCCACTAAGGGAATGTATGAAGCTGGCAACATCTCGTTGAAGCCTATTGGCACTGGCTGGGTGCCGAACCAACCCGCGTAAAAAAGAACCACATAAAGTAAAGCACCAGCTGCGCCGGTCGATAAATAATAAATGAGAAACTTCTGACTCCCCCACCATCGCTCAGCAAAATGCCCAAAAAAGAAAAGACCAAGCATGTTGACCAATAGATGGTGAAAACTTGCCGTATCATGCAAAAACTGAAATGTGATGAAACGCCAAATTTGGAAATTTTCAATTGCAGTAGCCACGCTAAAATGCCCCCACGCTTGTATCTTATACTTAAGCACAATCATATCTAGGAAATACACCGCGATATTGATGATCATCAGCCACTTCACTACTGGAGCCGCCGCAAAACGTGACGGCTGACTCGCCATACCACTGTGCATTTTAGGCGGCATGTTTCGGTGGTAATCTCTATCTGCTATTCCCATATCTTGAGCCGATTGATAACACGTGAACAAGGCTCCCGCAAGACGTGGTCTTCATGAAATAACATACGAATGCAATGCATCCTGCTTACACTTGTGACTTGCCAGTTGAATCTGTCTCGGCATGATAGGGATGTGTTTGCAACGTTTTCGATCAAATCACTACTATGGCCAATCGGCCTGTCGATTTTGGGCGTTGTTCTATGCTCATACGTTATCCCTCATGAGATGGCAGCCGTGGATGAGCACATCATTGGTTTTCCCGATACTGACATCTCAGGGCATAGATTGCGCCCTTGGTTATTAGCATTACTCTGCATAATACCCGCCATCGCCTCATGGATGTATTATTTTTCAGGCAGTCTCGATCGCTATCTCGCCCGCCGCTTCCTCTCAGCCTTCGCTCTCTGTATGGGTGGTATGCTCGCCGTGCTTCTGCTCACCGATTTACAGAACAACGCGTCAAATTTCTCACAAAGCAATAACAGCATCGAGATGGCCATCAGCTATTACGGCATCTTTCTACCAGCGACAATCGTCTTTATGCTGCCCTACGTGCTGTTATTAGCACTGCTATACAGCCTTGGGAAAATGTCGCGACACCAGGAAATTGTGTCGATGATACAGACAGGCCGTGGTATTTTCAGAATTGTTTTACCCCTGCTAGTGACGGGGGTTTTTTCCTCAACAGTATGTCTTGTGTACAATTACCACTGGGGGCCTACAGCGGAGGGATACAAGGAAATCATCATGGATAAGGCCAAGGGTGGCGAGGCTGACAGGGCCCGCACTGTTCTCTATCGAGACAATACCTCAAAACGCGTTTGGCTAGTGGGAGCCTTTCCCTATCAATTTGAAAAAACCGATACGATCATGAATGTCACAGTGAGTGCCTTCAACAGTGGCGGTCACCCAACAACCGTTTTGCGTGCAAAACAGGCGCAGTGGTCGCGAGAGAACAAAAAATGGACTTTTACTGGCACACAAATCATCGATAAACGAGCATCGCCCAAACCAGAGCTCATGAAGTCGGGTGACGTAGTGGTGCGTGATTGGCCAGAAACACCATGGCAGATCGTCAAACCTGGCTTGTCCCAGTCGCACCTTGGTGTTCCAGAGCTCAATAGTTGGCTCAGTGCTCACAAGGGCATAGAATGGGCCAATCATAGACCCTATCTCACGCAGTGGCACTATCGCTTCGCACAGCCAGTAATCTGTTTAGTGGTAATCTTACTTGCAGCACCTCTTGGGATTGTATTTTCGCGAAGAGGTGTGGGAGGGGGCGTATCCATAGCTCTCTTTCTATGCGTGGGCATGCTATTTTCCTCGAGCTTTTTTCTGACTTTCGGTGAGGCTGGTACTCTACCCCCCGCCCTAGCTGCTTGGGGAACGAATATTCTCTTCGCCTGCATCGCTATATACTTGTTCAACCGCCGTGTTTCAGGACGGCCAATCTACTCGAGTTTGAAGCAGCTACTTCCTGGCGATAGTTAACTTTTTATTTTCTGCACCTTTCGTGCTTGACCACTGGCAGTATGATCCCTAGCGTCCGCCTCCCTGCTTGCTTGCACAGCGGTGCAACTAGTAGCTAACCATTTCCCAAACCAATAGAAATTCATATGAGAGGTATTGAAATCCAGAAAAATGAGCCCGTAGATCGTGCTCTGAAGCGTCTTAAAGGTCTACTCGATTCCGAAGGGATTCTTGAGGAAATGCGCCGTCGTCGCTCATTCGAGACTGTGACTCAGCGTAAGCAGCGTAAAGAGCGCACTGCATCCAAGCGCCATGCTATCCGCTGGAAGTTCCAGAGGGTAAAACCTGCAGAGGACACAGAGTCCTAACACTCGGCTCAGAGAGATTCCTGATAAAACTTTATAGAGCACTCCGTCACGCGGAGTGCTTTTTTTGTGGCTATCAGCCTAATTTTAAAAAATGAGCACATTTTCCACCATTTTAAAGTTGTCAATCTAGCGTCTCGACACTAAACCCTCCCCGCGCCTGTTTCAAAGCAGATCGCAAAACAACAGTAAAGGCCCGATAGCTCAGTTGGTAGAGCAGAGGATTGAAAATCCTTGTGTCCCTGGTTCGATCCCGGGTCGGGCCACCACTGTTAAATGAACAACCAACCGCTTCAGAAGTATTTTCTTTGGCGGCTTTTTTTTACCCCTTTTTACATGCGTATCGCCATCGGAGATATTCACGGGTGCCTAACGTCGCTCGAGACAATGCTGGATGTTCTTCAGCCTAACAAAACAGATCTAGTTATCACCCTCGGCGATTACGTGGATCGAGGGCCAAACTCAAAAGGTGTTATTGAGCGGCTTTTAGAATTTAGAAAAAATCACAATCTCGTCCACCTCATGGGCAACCATGAAATTCAGATGATTCGCGCACTTGAAGCCCCGCATCATAGGGAACGATTTCTTAGCGCGCTCTGTGGTGGCATGGAAACTCTTGACTCCTATGGCGGCAGTTTCGACGACATTCCTGAGGATCACTGGGAGTTTATCCGGTCGGCAGAACTCTATCATGAGCTGGAAGATCACATTCTCGTCCACGCCGGCATAGCTAGCGAGACACCCGTCGACTTACAAGATCAGGAGACGTATTACTACCAACGTTTCTACTGTCAAAAACCCCACATCTCAGGAAAAACTGTCGTTTGCGGCCACACCATCCAAGGCGACTTACCAAACAACCAAGGGCACGCTATCTGCTTGGACACTTGCGCATATGGTGGCGGCTGGCTAAGTGCGATAGATGTCGATAGTGGCACAATCTGGCAGACAAACGAGCATGGCGAAAACCGATTGCTACAGCTAGATAAACTCTAAAAAAACCATTTAGCTTGTAATAAAAAACGGCGTGCCACTTTCGTGACACGCCGGTGAGTAATTTGATTATTTGGGTAACGCGAGCGTTCGTCCCCTCACGCTTTACGCTTCTGCTGGCTCGGGAGCATCAGCAGCATCGTTCTGCTTTGCTTCGCGGGCTGCGGCGCGGATGGACATCTTAACACGTCCACGATCGTCAACACCGATGCACTTGGCAGTGACGGTGTCGCCTTTCTTAACAACGTCCTCAGTCTTCTCGACGCGGCCCTCGGCCAGCTCGGAGATGTGGATGAGGCCGTCTTTGCCGGGCATGATCTGCATGAAGGCACCGAAGTTCGTAGTTGATACGATGGCACCAGTGTAGACTGTTCCTACTTCCACTTCTGCAAACATCTGCTTGATCATCTCCATCGCACGGTCGAGGCTTTCCTTCTTGGAAGCATAGACGTGCACTGTGCCGTCGTCCTCGATGTTGATGTCAGCACCGGACTCAGCCTGGATGCCTTTGATGTTTTTACCTCCTGGTCCGATGAGTTCACCGATGCGTTCTGGGTCGATCTTGGTAGATTCGATGCGTGGTGCATGCTCGGAAAGAGAAGCAGGCTCGGCGATGGTATCTTCCATCTTTTTGAGAACAATTGCGCGAGCATCAGTTGCTTTTACAAGTGCCTCTTCAAGGATGGAGAGCGGTATACCTGGAAGCTTGAGGTCAAGCTGGTAGCCGGTTACACCTTCGCTCGTGCCACAGACTTTAAAGTCCATGTCGCCGTAGAAGTCCTCGGAGCCGATGATATCGAGTAGGGTCTTGTGCTCCTTGATATTGTCGTTTTCATCCATCTCGGTAACAAGACCAACAGCGATTGCACCCACCGGGCGGATAAGTGGTACACCTGCATCAAGCAGAGCCATGGTGCCGGAACAAACCGTTGCCATGGAAGATGAACCATTGGACTCAAGCACCTCAGATGTCACACGCATGGCGTATGGGAAGTCCTCTACAGATGGAATAACTGGCTCGATAGAACGCTCAGCGAGCGCACCGTGACCAATTTCACGACGGTTCATGCCGCCGAATCGGCCGGCTTCACCCACAGAGAATGGAGGGAAGCTGTAGTGCAGGAAGAATCGCTTGCTGTCGTCACCACCAGCGTAGTTATCGTAATACATGCACTCATCAGCAGGGGCGAGAGTGGCTGTTGCCAGAGCTTGGGTCTCACCACGTGCGAAGATGGATGAACCATGAACGCGTGGAAGTGATCCAGCCTCGGAGTAGAGTGGACGAAGTGTGTCGATGTCACGGCCGTCGGCACGCACACCTTTTTCCATGATAGCAATGCGGAATGCTTTCTTCTGAATATATTCGAAACACTGTTCGATTTCGAACTCAGAAACAGTTGGCACACGCTCCTTCAATGTAGCTTCTACTTCGTCGCGCAGAGCTCCAACTTTCTTACCACGCTCAACTTTGTTGGGGGCATAAATGGCGTCTTCGATGCGATCACCTGCGACTTCGTAGGCAATTTCAAGGAGGTCTTCCTTAGCAACAGTCACGGTGTAGTCACGCTTAGGCTTGCCAACTTTAGCAGCAAGTTCCTCGATAGCGGTAACGATCACGTTAACGTTCTCCTGAGCAAAATGCAGAGCTTTTACGAACTCAGCTTCTGGGAGCTCGTTTGCAGCACCTTCAATCATAATGACCTCGGTCTTGTTACCAACGTAAACGAGATCAAGATCGCTGTCTTCACGCTGTTCGAATGTTGGGTTCACAATGAACTCACCATCAACACGCCCAACGCGCACGGCACCGATTGGGCCAGCGAATGGGATGTCTGATATAGCGAGAGCAGCGGATGCGCCGTTCATGCTGAGGATATCAGCGTCATTCTCACCATCAGCAGCAAGCATCAGGGCAATGATTTGGGTGTCGTAAAGGTAGCCTTTCGGGAAAAGCGGACGCAGTGGACGGTCAGTCATGCGGCAAGTAAGCACTTCCTTTTCGGTAGGACGGCCTTCACGTTTGAAGTAGCCACCTGGGAAAGTGCCCGCTGCAGCAGCGCGCTCTTTGTATTCAACAGACAAGGGGAACCATGTCTGACCTTCACGGATTTTGGATTGTGAAACGGCTGTCACGAGGACAACGGTTTCGCCGGATCTGATTTCAACAGCTCCGTCGGCCAACTTAGCCAATTTCCCGGTCTCAATCGAGATCGGGTTAGATCCCACAGGGATCGTTATGTTTTCAATTTCTAGGTTCATTTCTTTTTTCTTCTATTTCTTGGTTTTAGAACCCGCTGCGTCAATGATTGCGTGGCAGGTTTAGGCGTCTCGTTGTTTCTTTTTTGTTTCTTTGGGTAAAGCCTCCAATCCTAACAATATTGTCAGAATTGGGAAATGGGATACGGAAGCGGTGTTCCGTGAAAGGGTTCAAAGGCTGTTCCCAAAACCCGGCCAGCTACGTGAGACAAGAAGCGCAACTGGCGAGGGTGATAAGCAGAGCGGCCACAGAATAACTGTGACCGCTTGCGTAAAATTCATTGTTAGCGACGAAGACCGAGGCCTTTGATCAGCTTCTGGTAGCGTTCCACAGACTCACGCTTAAGGTAATCAAGTAACTTCCTGCGCTGAGCAACCATCGTTAAGAGGCCGCGGCGGCTGGCAAAATCTTTTTTGTGCTCACCCATGTGGTCAGTCAGGTGTTTGATGCGCTTGGTGAGAAGGGCAACTTGAAAGTCTGCACTTCCGGTGTCTCCCTTGTGAAGCTGGAAATCGGCAGGGTTAATGTCCGCAGCGGGAATGCCCTTGGCGTTTTTCTCAGCGATGGCTTCGACGCTTTGCTCGTCGGCTTCAGTGGCAACGTCAGTTGCGTTTTCAGTATCAGTACTCATATAATTAATTTGTTTTCATACCAGCACCTTGCCAGCATGCCCTTGATCGGGAGGCGGGAATAAATCACAAACCCAAAAGATTGCAAGGGAAATACAAGGAAAGTCAAAATGCCATGATCCTGACACGCTCTGGCTTTGACAAAGTTAGTTAATAGGCAATATTCACGCCGAGATGTCAGAGACCACACACACTCAGTTGCCCAAGTTGTATATCCCAGGCCCAGTGGATATCGCCCCCGAGACTTACGAAGCTATGTGCCAGCCGATGATAGGCCACCGTGGAGGCGATTTTGAAGCTCTATACGCCAGTATTCAGCCGAACTTGAAGCCAATTCTCGGAACTGAGCGACCAGTGTATCTGTCCACTTCTTCGGCATGGGGCGTGATGGAAGGTGCGATCCGTAATCTGGTGCAAACCAAAGTGTTGAATCTCTGCTGTGGTGCCTTTTCTGATAAGTGGTATGGCGTGGCACAAAGCTGCGGTAAAGATGCTGAAAAAATCCAAGTAGAGTGGGGTGAGGCAATCGACCCTGAAGCTGTCCGAGCTAAACTTGCAGAAGGTGGTTTTGACACAGTAACGATGGCTCACAATGAAACATCAACCGGTGTGATGAATGATCTTGCTGGCATTGCAGCGGTGGTGAATGAGTTTCCTGATGTGCTATTGGTCGTAGATACAGTTTCCTCCCTATCCGCCGTTCCAGTAGAGATGGACAAGCTCGGAATTGATGTCGTGCTCGCAGGCGTGCAGAAGGCACTGGCATTACCTCCAGGACTTGCCGTGTTTGCTATTTCAGAAGCAGCACTCGAGCGAGCATCAACCACTGAAGGCCGCGGCTACTACTTTGATTTTTGCGAGTTTGAGAAGAATACGGTGAAAAATAACACACCCTCAACACCAGCAATCTCATTGCTCTATGCGCTGAAACAAAAGGTAGATTCCATCGCTGAGGAAGGGCTTGAGGCTCGGTTCGCGCGCCACGCAAAACTCAACGCCATGATCCACACCTGGATGGCTAAACATGGATTCGAGAATTTCGCCCCCGTGGGTTTCCAGTCCAAATCTCTTACGGCTATTGATAACACAGGCGGCCGTCTCGATGTTCCTGCATTTATCAAAGCGCTGCGAGCCAAGCACAATGTGCTCATTAATGGTGGTTACGGTAAAATCAAAGGTGCCACGTTCCGCATTTCCAATATGGGTAACGAGACTGAGGAGACGATGCAGACACTGATCGATCAGCTCGATGACGTGATCCCCAGCTTTCTATAGAGGGGAGCAAGAACTTGGCAGCATAACTATCAAGCCTCCTGTTTTCAGCTGGCTACTTCTGCAGCATCTGCAGCTTAGGTTTCTCCATCGTAAAAACGAGTGCCATTGCCGCAGTCAGATGGATACGTGAAGACATGTAGTAGCCTTTATCGTACATATCACGACCGGGAAGAGACACAAAAGAGCCGTCATGGCATCGCGCCATGTTTAGCCATGCCTTGTTGTAATCCATCATGTCGCGAAGGGCCTTCTCATCTCCGGAGACATTCGCTCCAAGAAGCCCCCAACAGACAGCGAGAATATTATCAGCATGTGCATCATTGAGGTATTTCTTAGAGTTACTCAGCCCAAGTGACGCTAGTTTGATGTAGCCATTGTTCTGTTCATTTTCTCCCGCAAGCCTATGGGCAATGATAGCAAGACCTTGCCGGCCAGAGGCCGAATAGGAACCACGATGGGTGTGGTAACCAATGTATCCTGTTTTAGTCGTGCTCTTGCGCACATACGCGAGTGCCATATCAATTTTCCTCTGATCGATTTTGGCGCCGCAATCCTTAGCTAGTTCAAATGCGGTAGCTGCCAGCGATGTGGTAATGGTCATAGTGCCATAACCGCCAACATTAGTGTTATGCCCAAATCCGCCTGTGCGGAATTTATGTCCCACATTACCCATTTTCCCATGCGTTCGATCCTTGTAATCGGCCATGTCTGCCACTTGACCTTTCTGAAGGACATCAACCAAACCCTGAATCGTAGGTAGCACTGCTTTATCTTTAGTTGCCAGATAGTATTCAGAAAGCAGAATACACTGATAGGATGCTGGCCAAACCCAAATGCCAAACTTAGGGATTTTATTCCATGAATAGACCAGTTTTTTGACCTCCTCAGTCTTACCCGCTGCGAGCAAGGCTAATCCACTCATACACTTGGCATGGCACATCTCACGTGAAATATGCTCGTTTTTAGAGAGATAATTCATAGCGGCCTGAGCAAGAAACGTAGATTTTTTACAGCCGTTTGGATATGTCTTAGAGAACTGTCCGATAGCTTCGAGCTGGATCACTATATCCATTTTTGTAGCCCCGCGGGTCACCGTCAGAGTAAGCTTGCCATCTTTACCTTCCGATTCCTCGCTCGCATTGCCAAAATCCATCAGTGGGCCTTCATAGCCAACGTTGGGAAATTTCTTCATACGAGTAAGGTGATGGCCAAACCGATGCTCGACCTGAAACGCGTTACCATTGACACCTGTGATCACATCATCAAGCTGGAGTTTTCCGACTGCAGGCGAGTCCGCAAAAATGTATTTTACGGTGAACGACTTACTCTCAAGTGTTCCACGGGCACCTGTCGGACCCAGATTAACAAGATAGCCGGGCACTTCCTTGTCAGGCCCTTTCTTCACCGGGGTCGTCCACCGGTCACGATTGTTTTTCTCAATTGCAAAGAGGTTGGCACTCGTGAGGCCCAGAATAACGAGTGACAAAGCATAGCGTTGTATATTCATACACAAGCAAATACGCCCTATGGGGCTGGGGTATTACATCGGACTTCCCTTAAGTGCGTCCACTACTTTAGCAGACACTATCCTCGAGGATGAAAATTCCGGTGCACCGACTTAAGTCCCTTCTGATCGACGTGCGTGTAGATTTGAGTAGTAGAAATATCGGCGTGGCCCAACATATCCTGAATGACTCGCAAGTCAGCGCCGTTCTGCAACAAGTGGGTGGCGAAGGAATGCCGCAGCAGATGCGGGTAAACATTCTGTTCAATTCCAGCATTTTTCGCACGCTGTTTGACGATCTCACGCACACGTTCGGGCGACAAACTACCACCTCGAATACTGAGGAAAATCCACGACGAGGTGTTTTGTTTCACCATGTTAGGTCGTTCGTTTTTCAGATAATCCTGAACCGCCTCGCGCGCCTTGCCCCCAACAGGAATGATGCGCGTTTTACCCCCCTTACCGGTAACGCGGACGAATCCCTCATCAAGATCGAGGTTTTCAAGGCGTGCGCCACAAAGCTCAGACAAACGTAAGCCGGACGCATAAAACATCTCCAGTATAGCAAGATCGCGCCTTCCTAGTGACTGAGATATATCGATCGATTCCAGAATGCTACGAACGTGCTGTTCGTTGAGTGTTTCCGGCAGGTGCCCTTCGGCTCGGGGTGGCAACAGAGGTTCAGCAGGATCAGCAGCGGTGATTTTTTTCCCCGCAAGATAACGGAAAAAAATCTTTAGATGCACCATGCTGATGCGAAGTGAAGCAGCAGATAGACCAGAATCTTTCTGGTAACTTAGAAAGGATGAAAGCTCATCTGTTCCAATATCATCCCACGAGGAAATGCTATTTTTTTCCAGCCACTTCAGCAGAGCCTCAAGTGTCTGCTGCACCGAGAGTTGGTAAGCGGTCGACAGCCCACGCTCGGTAGCGATGAAGAGCAGGAACTGGTCGATCTGCGTGTGCATGGCACCTTATAGCTCTAATTTTGAATAGATGCAATTTCTACGCAACGATCACTGTCGCTCGTAAACACCCTCGTCCTTTTTCTCCAGCACCGTGAACCCTGCCTGCTTAGCATTGGACACGGAAAACGGCTTAGCCACCTTCGGCGTGTTAACACGACTGATGACTTTTTTCACAGGATTCTTGCACAAAGGACAGGACTCGAGAGGTTCGCGCTCAATCGGCCTACGAAGTTCAAAACCTTTTGCACAGATACGACAACTGCGCTCAGAGTCGTCGGCATTTTCAGAAATATATTCGTAAAGCGGCATGGCAATCGGCATTTAATAGAGTCGATAACACAGGAAAACGCAAGGCGGATTACCCTTACGGGACCACCTTGCGTTAAAAAAGTATCACAACTGAGTCGAGCTTACCAGCTTGACTTGGTAACGCCGGGGATCATGCCGTGCGATGCAAGCTCACGAAATGCAATACGTGAGAGCTTGAAACGACGCAGGAATCCGTGACGACGGCCAGTATACTCGCAGCGGTTCACCACGCGGGTGCGGCTGGAGTCACGAGGGAGCATGCTGAGACCAACATAATCCTTCTCTTCTTTGAGCTGCTTGCGCAGATCAGCATACTTAGCGACGGTTGCTTGTTTGCGCTTGTTACGCGCGATCCATGATTTCTTAGCCATAATTCGGGAGGAGCGATGTAGCTGATTGGAGCGAGTAATCAAGCGATTTTTGCTTAAATCGTCACTTTTCTTGATCTGGGGCCGATTCCGGTTGCTTCAAACCCTCATGCCACGTTTATTTCTAATCGCAACTCATGTCCGACACAGCATTCCACTACCAAGACCCATTCCCACTCGGGAATGATACCACTCAGTACGATCTCATATCTTCTGACCAAGTCTCCACCAGCGAGTTTGAGGGACAAGAAATCCTGAAAATCCGACCTGATGCACTATCCATGCTCGCCAACGAGGCTGTCAAAGCGATCTCGTTCAAACTACGCACCAGCCATCTAAAACAAGTTGCCGCGATCCTCGATGATCCAGAGGCCACTGATAACGACCGAATGGTCGCACTCATGCTTTTAAAAAATGCCGAGATTGCCGCACACGGAATTCTCCCCGGATGCCAGGACACCGGCACCGCTATTGTAATGGGAAAAAAAGGCCAGCAGGTCTGGACTGGCGCTAATGATGCGGAGCGTCTCTCCGAAGGAATCCATAAGACGTATCAGGAGGAAAACCTGCGCTACTCTCAGGTATCCCCCCTCACGATGTATGACGAGGTCAACACCAAGACCAACCTGCCCGCCCAGATCGATCTCTACGCCACCGAGGGCAGCGAGTATAAATTCCTATTCATTACCAAAGGTGGGGGTTCGGCAAACAAAACCTTCCTCTACCAAGAAACCAAAGCGTTACTGAATCCGAAGCGATTGATCGAGTTCGCCATCGAAAAAATGAAAACACTCGGCACCTCCGCGTGCCCTCCATACCACCTCGCGTTTGTTGTTGGTGGCACCTCCGCGGAAACCTGCCTGAAGACCGTGAAGATGGCATCTACCCGCTACTACGATGCCCTACCAACATCCGGCAACGAGCACGGCAGAGCATTCCGCGATCTGGAACTTGAAGAACAATTATTAGTCGAGGCGCGCAAGATCGGTATCGGTGCCCAGTTCGGCGGTAAATATTTTGCGCATGATGTGCGTGTAGTCCGTCTCCCCCGTCACGGCGCATCCTGCCCGGTCGGGCTCGGCGTTTCCTGCTCCGCAGATAGACAAGCCAAAGCGAAGATTACCAAAGAAGGAGTTTTTCTTGAGAGGCTCGAAAGTAATCCAGGGCAGTTCATCCCAGAGGAATACCGCGACTGGAAATTCTCCGGTGTAGACATCAACCTGGATGAGGGTATGGAGAAAACTCTCGCTACACTCAGCAAATACCCAGTCACAACCGCACTCTCCCTAACAGGAACCATCATCGTCGCCCGCGACATTGCGCATGCCAAGATCAGTAAAAAACTGGAAAACGGCGAGGGCATCCCAGACTACTTCAAGGACTACCCGATCTACTATGCTGGGCCCGCGAAAACACCAGCAGGTATGGCCAGCGGATCATTCGGCCCAACGACAGCCGGACGCATGGACCCCTACGTCGACCTCTTCCAAAGCAACGGCGCCTCCATGGTCATGCTCGCCAAAGGCAACCGCTCGCAACAAGTCACCGATGCCTGTAACAAACACGGCGGCTTCTATCTCGGCTCAGCTGGAGGGCCGGCGGCCTTGTTAGCCAAGGAACATATCAAGAGCCAGGAAGTCGTCGATTTCCCGGAACTCGGTATGGAAGCCGTCTGGAAAATCCGCGTCGAGAACTTCCCCGCCTTCATCTTGATCGACGACAAAGGCAACGATTTCTTCACCCAGATCACCCAGTGCCCGGTGGCGTGATGGGAAAATGATCAGGGGGTATTTTCCTGCTTCACTAATCCGAGCATTGACTCACCCATGCCGCAACCTCTGTGGGTTGCGCTAATAATCGGGGGGCCTAGAACATGGATAGCTACGCCTTTTGGTGGTAAATGTGTCGCCAAATAGCCAATCAACGACTTACCGATGAAAAGTTTACCACTTTATTAATTTGCTTTTTTAGCAAAAAGTAACAATTGTTGACTACAATCTTATGCATTTGACCGACTGGATCATTATGACCGCCTACCTTGCCGGAACCGTTCTGGTAGGTGTTTTTCTCGGTCGCTACGTGAAAAGTTCATCGGACATGTTTGCGGCGGGAGGCAAGTCACCTTGGTGGATCAGCGGACTGAGCGCCTTTATGACGATGTTTTCCGCCAACACCTTTGTGGTGTGGGGAGGGATCGCTTACGAACACGGCATGGTAGCGGTGGGAATCAACCTATGCTACGGGGTGGCTGCCATCCTGGCCGGCTATACAGTGGCAGGAAAGTGGAAGTCGATGGGGATTGCGACCCCTGCTGAATACATCGACCTGCGCTTCGGCCGAAACGCGCTGCATTGCTACACCTGGTTTATGATGGCCTTCCGAATCGTCGGCACTGGGGGGGCGCTTTATGCGATTGCACGCTTGATGCTGGCGGTGATCGGAGGTGAGGACAGTATGGCTGGGGCGGCGCTCGCAAGCCCGCAACTCAATATCACGATTCTCATCTTCGCGGTAATCGTGGTCGGCTACACCATGATCGGCGGGCTCTGGGCGGTCCTGATGACCGACACCCTGCAATTCATCATTTTGAACCTCGCGGTGATTTTTGTGATCCCACTCTCGCTGGCCAGAACAGGTGGCTTCAGTGGCTTTATGGAAAAGGCTCCGGAGGGATTTCTCGCCGCCACCAGTGACCAATATACTTTTCTCTTTCTCGTCGGCTGGGTAGCCATCCACTACTTCATGATCGGGGCCGAGTGGGCTTTTGTGCAGCGCTACCTCTGTGTGCCATCGAAAAAAGACGCGCGTAAGAGCGCCTTTCTCTTCGGAGGGCTCTACCTGTTCAGCCCATTTCTCTGGCTCCTACCTCCGCTGCTGTGGCGGGTCCAGCAACCGATTCCCGATGGCACCGACGCCGACACCGTGACCCGCATGTCGGAAACCGCATACATCCTTTCCTGCAAGGCGGTTCTGCCAATCGGCATGCTCGGCCTGATGCTGGCAGCTCTCTTCTCGGCCACTGCCAGTATGATCAGCTCGCAGCTCAACGTCTTCTCCGGGGTCCTGACCAAGAATATCTACGAACCGCTCGCCAAGAATCCGGGCGAGAAACAGCTGGTGCGCATGGGTCGTCTTTTCACCTGCATTCTCGGGTTCGTCATCGCGGGCATCGCTATCGCCGTCCCCTATATCGGCGGTGCCGCCAAGATGATCATCTCTGTGACCCAGGTCATGGTCACTCCGCTACTTGCCCCCGCCCTGCTGGCGCTCTTTTTCGGCCGCCTCGGAACCAACACCATCTGGGCAACCGTCGGGATTTGCTTCCCACTCGGACTGCTTGCCACCTTCACCGAGGCACTCGACGGCACTTGGATAGCTAACAAGACCTTCACCGGCGTGACCCTACCACTACTCGTCATCGCCGTGATGCTGCTCATCTCCAAACGCGAGGCTCTCGGCTGGCGGACGATCACTGAACTGACAGCACAGGAGGCCGATAGGGAAACCACCCAGTCCAGTGCCCTGCCGGCCCGCATCGTCGGCATCAGCCTCGCGGTCTGCGCCGCCACCCTGTTCTGCCTCATCCCCCTCAACGACAACAACCAGGGCATGCTGGCCGGTTTCGGCCTAGCCCTAGCCCTACTCTCCTCACTAATGCTTCACCTTTCCCGCCGCATGCGGCAAACGACTTGATTTCCTCACATGATCCGAGAAGACCATCACGAAGGCCTCCGCGCCCCACGCACCGAAACAATCACCAGCGACCTTGTCGTGGTTGGCGGCGGCCTAGCCGGCACCTGCGCCGCCATCACCGCAGCACGCCAGGGAGCCAAGGTGACCCTGGTGCAGGACCGACCCGTCCTCGGTGGCAATGCCTCGAGCGAAGTACGTCTCTGGGCCCTCGGCGCCAACTCACACATGGGCAACAACAACCGTTGGGCGCGCGAGGGAGGTCTGGTCGATGAGATCCTCGTCGAGAACAACTTCCGCAACAAGGAAGGCAACGCCCTCATCTTCGACACCATCCTGCTCGAAAAGGTTCACCAGGAACCGAACATTCGCCTCCTCCTCAATACCGCCGCCTACGAGGTCGAAAAATCCGGACCCAAAACAATCTCACGCGTCCACGCCTTCTGCAGCCAGAACTCCACCCGCTACGTGCTCGAGGCACCGCTCTTCTGCGATGCCTCGGGAGACGGCATCGTCGCCTTCCAAGCCGGTGCCGCCTTCCGCATGGGAGCCGAGAAACCAGACGAGTTCGGCGAGGGCTTCGCTCCGACCAATGGTTACGGCGAGCTGCTCGGCCACACCATTTTCTTTTACAGCAAGGACACCGGCCAACCGGTCAATTTCGTCGCCCCCGATTACGCGCTTAAGGACATCACCGCGGTTCCCCGCTACCGCGATATCGATGTAAAGCACAGCGGCTGCAACTTCTGGTGGATCGAATACGGCGGACGCCGCGACACCATCCATGACACCGAGGAGATCAAGTGGGAACTCTGGAAGGTAGTCTACGGCATCTGGGACTACATCAAAAACTCCGGCAAATTTCCGCAGGCCGAAACAATGACCCTCGAATGGGTCGGCACCATCCCGGGCAAACGCGAGAGCCGCCGCTTCGAGGGCGATCACATCCTCATCCAGCAGGACGTGATCGAGCAGCGCCAACACACCGATGCCGTCGCCGTCGGTGGCTGGTCGCTCGATCTCCACCCGGCCGATGCCGTCTATTCGAAAGAGTCCGCCTGCAACCAATGGCACAGCAAAGGCGTCTACGGCATTCCCTACCGCTGCTACTACAGCCGCAATATTGGAAACCTCTTCCTCGCCGGACGTATCATCAGCGCCTCGCACGTCGCCTTCGGCTCCAGCCGCGTCATCCTGACCTGCGGCCACGGCGGTGCCGCTGTCGGCATGGCCGCCGCCCAGTGCCTACGCGACCAACTCAAACCAGCCGACTTGCTCGATGAACTACGCATGGCCGAGCTACAGCGGAACCTCAACCGCGAGGGCCAAGCCATTCCCAGCATCCCCCTCCTTGAGGACAACAACCTCGTCGCGCACGCCACCCTCAGCGCCTCCTCGACCCTCGAACTCGCCCTCATCCAGCCCGACGACTCGTGGATCAATCTCGAGTTTCCAACCGCTCAACTTCTACCCTTCGAACCCGGCTACCAACCGCGGATCACCGCCACCGTGCGCTCCCGAGAGGCGACCACCCTCAAGGTAGCCCTTCGGACCACCGAGAAACCCTTCAATTTCACCCCGGACACAACCCTTGAAGAGATCGATCTTGAGATAAAGCCCGGCACTCAGGACGTCGAGATCCGTTTTACCCGCCCTCTCGACGAGGCCAAGTATGCCTTTGTCTGCTTTTACGCCGACGCCTCGGTCGAGATTCAGACCAGCCCTCTTCTCTGCACGGGGCTGGTGTCGGTGCAAAAGAAATTCAACAAGGCTGTCTCAAACAACGGCGAACAGATCCCGCCAGAGGGCATCGGCATCGACCGCTTCGAGTTCTGGGTGCCCGGCCGACGCCCCGACGGCCGAAACCTCGCCCTGCACATCGACCCCGCCCTGCCGGCCTACGATGTCGAACATCTCCGCAACGGATTCACCAAGCCGTGGATCCGCAGCAATGCCTGGGTCGCTGACCCGCTCGACGAGCAACCCAGCGTGTACCTCAAATGGGATCAACCGCAAAAAATCCGGAGCATCTCCCTCTATTTTGACACCGACTACGACCATGCCATGGAAACCACCCAGTGGGGGCACCCGGAGAATGTCATGCCTCACTGCGTGCGAAACTTCCGCATCCTCGACGACCAGGGCAGAAACGTCCACTCCTGCAATGGCAACCACCAGTCCGTCCATCGCATCGAGTTCGAGGAAACCGTCGTCACCAAGTCACTAGAAATCCAACTCGACCATCCGTCCGCCCACGTTCCCGCCTCGCTTTTCGAGGTTCGGTGTTATTCTGAGTGACTAAATCGCCTGCTCAATCTGCTTGGATCCCAACCCGGCGGCAAACTGTTCGGCGTTGGCATCAATCTTCGCAACCGTCTCACGCAACATCGCCAGCACTTTGTCGCGCTGTTCATCTTTGATCCGACCCGAGATCCCAACACCCACAATGGGATTCGATGCCAAGGGCAGGGCGATCGTGGTATTGTGTTCCTCACTGTGGGTCTCGACAATTGCATGCCCTTTCTTCCTTACTCCTGCAACTCGCTTCAGCAGACCATCCACCCCCTTCTTGTCAAACTCGAGTTCTCGCCCCTCGTAAAGCCGCCGGATCTCCGTGTCGTCCATACCTGCCATCACCGCCAACCCAATCCCTGAGTCAGCCGCCGGCCAGTTTCCGAAGGTGCCGATCGCTTGCTCGAGCGGCGTCCCCCGCTTCGCGTGGTAAAGATAGTTCACTCGGCGGTTCCAGACCACCCCCATCGCTACAATGTGCGCTTGCTTCGCCCGCAGCTCCTCCAACGGACCAAGCGCATCACGGATAAAATGTGAGGAATACAAAGTTTGTGCCGCCAAGGCGTAAATCGCCGGCCCAGGCCCATATTTCCGGCTGCCATTCTGTTGCGTAAACCCGAGATGCGCCAAGGTCCGCAACAAACGGTGCACCTTGGTCTGCTCCATGCCCAGCATCTGAGACAACTCGCTGACTCCAACATGTTCAGTCCGCGACACGACCCCTTGGAGGCAGCTGATTCCATCGATTAGGCTCTTGTTTGGTTGCTTCGGAAGCATGCATTAACTTCACTGAATCCACTATAATAGCAACTCGAATATTGTAGGGGTGCCTATCAACATTCTTTCCCACCTTATCCCATCTTCTCAGCAACGTCCTCAGAGACAGCCAAAAAGGCAAATTCTTAACACACACACCAACCGCTACCCGCGAAAAGATGCCAAGCACCTTGCATCGTGGAAAAAAAATGTAAGAAAATCGCGAATTCCCGTTGACAGATCTAATCAATATTGCTTTATTAGCAATCCGCTCATGATTGAGCTTTGGCTCTGTCAGCTGAATCCACCAAATACACAAACCTAATAAAAAATGAAAAAACCATACATAATCGCACTTTTCCTAACTACAAGCCCACTGTCGCAGGCAGCGCTCATCTCCTACGAGGGCTTCGACTATGGTACTGGAGTTAATCTCACCACCGAGACGGCGAACAACGGCACCGGGTGGACAGCAGCTTGGGCAACGACCGGAGTGAGCGGATTAACCACCAGCAGCAACAGCCAGAGCCTCTACTTTAGCCAATCTCCGGCCTTGACCTCGGATGGCAGCACTCACGTGTGGTCGGAATCGAGCAAGGGCAACGAGCGGGATTTCACGACGAGCGTGGACCTTGGCACCGAGACCTTCTACTTCACTGCACTCGTTCGCGACTATGGCGGCGGTGCCGGGGTCGCCAAGATGCGTGCCAATTTCTTCGACGGGGCGGGTGCGAGTGGCAATATGCGGGCTAACATCGGGATTGATGGCGGCACTCTCTTTGTTGATGGCAATACCGCTGGATATGGAGTGGGGGGCACTCTTGCGAGTGCATTCGCCACCAACACCACCTATCTGCTGGCGATGAAGCGCACCGGAGCGTCCATTTTCGGCGCGCTCATCCCTGCTGATGGCAGTGCTGGCACCCTCGCTGCCGAGCCGGTGTGGCAGGTTCAGGATAATGTGGTCACGGGGGTCGATTTGACATCGATCCGCTTGTTGACCAATAGCACCAATGCCAGCAGCGGTGCAGGCATCCGCATCGACGAACTGCGCGTCGCGACCGACTGGGATAGCGCCGTTGCAGGTATCGCTGTTCCTGAGCCATCCTCCGCCGCCCTAATCGGTCTGGGAGGTCTCGCCATGATCCTACGCCGCAGGAAATAACCTCCCTTTTCTCATCAACAATGGCCCTCAGGACGCCCTGCAAGAAGCAATCCCTTAGTCAATCAACCTTGCAATCCTCAGCAACAAGATCGCGTGCCGACTCAGTAGCTGGCTTCACCCTGACCGAGCTGCTGATAACGATCGCCATCATCGCGGTCTTGGCAGCACTGGCATTCCCGGTATTTAGAGGCATGGCCCGCAAGGGAAAGACCGCGACTGCCGTCTCCAATGTGCGCCAGATCGGGATCCTGACAGAGCAATACCAAGCGGACAGCGGGGGCACCCTGCCTAACGACCTATTTACCCGCTCCGACACATGGATCAGGGCCCTCTGGGAGTTGGCCTACCCCAACCAGGAAGGCCCGGACTTTACCCCGGACGGGGCAGGGCAGGTGATGAAGGGAACGATCTTTCACACCCCGCTGCAAGAGAAAGTCTCACCAAACGGAGGGCCGTCCCGCTGTTTCGCCTGGAACGGGCACCTCCGCTACCACTTTGGACATCCCAGGCCCATCGCCTTGCGGATCACTAATCCGACACGAACTATCCTGCTGTCCGATACCACAAACTCCAGCCGGATCACCGTCGACAACAACCAGATCAACTACCGCAACGATGGTAAGGCGATCTTCCTATTCGTCGACGGCCGGGTCGAACTCCTCAAACCAGAACAGGTCCCACTCGTCCGCGATAACGTCTTCTGGGGGGGCGATGACCTGGGCACAGATTAATATTAGACCACAAGCTTCATCGGCGCGACACACCCCCGCTTAAGGTCCCCTTTCCTTACACAGAATAAGGTTTTCAGGAAACCACGCCCGACACTCCCGCAGCGGACTAACATGAACCGACGATGTATCGAATGAAGCAAATCCTGTTTTGGACGGCCGTGCTGTCGGCGGCCCTGCCCTTGACCGCAGACGAACTACCGGAACTCAAGGAACAGCCGTGGATGGGGTTCTGGATTGCTCATGACCAGCGCGCATTCGATTACTCCATCATGGCACAAAACGGGCGGGGCCTTCTGTATCCCAAGATTCGAAAGAGCAGGGACTACGTTCGCGCCGGGGATAACGACCGGTTCCAGTTTGTCTTTATTGTGGAGGAACAGGTGAACGGCAAGTGGACGCGCCGTATGATGAAGGAAGATGGATTCAAGACGAAGCAGAAAGCCAGCAGCGAGGTGGAGGAATGCGGATTCGTCGCCACCTACGAGGGAGGTTCCAAGGCGCGGATCCACCACCATTTCAAACGAGGAAAGATCATCTTCTCCACCGAACTCATCCACAAGACCACGGAGAATCCCCATCGGGTCGGCATACTCATCCTCACGCCGAAAATCCACAACGTGCTCGAGCGGAAGAAAGTGCCAAGCGAGGACGAGATCGAGGACATCATGGATGACGACGAGATCCGAGCGGTGCGGGTGGATGGCAAGCGGTTCAAGTTCAAGCTGCACGAGAAGATGAAGCTCGGCAATGCGGAGCTTCTGGGTGATGGAGCCTCGGAGTTCTCGCTCGAAACCAAGCGCTACGGAGGCAAGCCCATCATCTTCTCCCCGGCGGCAGACGATGCCGGCAAGTTTCTCTTCAGCCAAAGCAAACGTCTCTTCCAACCATACCGGGTCACCTGGTATCCAGCGGAAAACAAGAACCCTTCGCAGGGAGCAGAGTTGGTGATACAGTTCAAATAATGGAATAATTACTCGAACGCCGCCCCCGATCAGCACGCAGGGACCACTATTCTATTTACATCATCATGAATCGACCTATCGCCTTATCCATCAGTCTGGCCCTACTGTTCAACGCCGCCGCTTCCCCGGCGGCCGCCAAGGACGAAGATCGGCCCAACATCGTGTTCTTCCTGACCGATGACCAACCGCTGCGCGCGATGAGTCACGTCGATCCCTGGTTCCACACACCGCACATGGATCGGCTGGCGGAGCAGAGCATCGAATTCACCAACGGCTTCGTCGAGTGCTCGATCTGCTGCGTCAGCCGGGCCAGCATCATGATGGGTCAGTTCAACACCCGCCACGGGATTCAAAGCTTCGATGATCCGCTGAGTGCGGAGCAGCTCGAGCAATCGTTCCCGGTGCTCCTGCGCAAGGCAGGCTATCGCACCGCACTGCTCGGGAAGTACGGTGTCGGCCACACCCGGGCGGCAAAGAAGGAACTTTGTCTGCCGGCGAAATATTTCGACCTCTGGTATGCTTTCCAACAGGGACCAAGCTACTGGCAGATGGAGGACGGCGAGAAGCGCTACCTGACCACCGTGATGGAGGACAAGGCGATCCAGTTCATGAAGGAGACGCCGGAGGATCAGCCGTTCCTTCTCTACCTGTGCCTGCCGGAGCCGCACGGCCAGGGAGGTCCGGGAGGGCCGTGGAATTACCGCGATCCGGACTTTAAAATCCCGGCTCCAACCACTCCCCCTCCGTCGGTGAAAACGATGACCGAGGGCGCTTACGATCGTCTTCCCAAAGCGATCCAAAAGAGCAAGAACAGGAAGATCGTTGGCAAGCCGGAAGAGACGTACACGAAATATATGACCACCGTGCGTCACTACACCGCACGAAGCGATCTCGCGATCGGGAGAATCCGCGAGGCATTGAGGAAAATCGGGCGCACCGAAAACACGGTGATCATTTTCTCCTCCGACAACGGCAGTATGTGGGGCGCGCACGGGATCTCAGGCAAGTGGAACATGTACGAGGAAAGCATCCGCGTGCCGTTGATGATCTCCGACCCGCGCCTGCCGAAGTCCACGCGTGGCACCCGGCGCGATCAACTGGCACTCAACATCGATCTAACTGCCACCATCATGGACATTGCGGGAGTGCCCGCACCACACATGCAGGGGGTGAGCCTGCTGCCGGTGTTGAAGGACCCGGATGCGAAGATACGCGATGACTGGTATTACCACCACGACGTGCACACCCGCAGCAAGGGTCGGCCGTTGCCGAAATGCGAGGGCGTGCGGACGGAGCAATTCAAATACATCCGCTACAAGGACACCAACCCGGTCCAGGAAGAGCTGTTCGATCTGCGAGCCGACCCCCAGGAAACGAACGACCTCTCAGCCAAGCCGGAGTATGCCGAAGTGCTGGGTCAACTCCGGACGCGGAATGGGGAACTGAAGACGGAACTCGCCGGGGCAGCGGATGCCAAGAAACCCGCACCTCGGGCCGACGCTACGCCACCGAATTCCTCAAATTAACGCACAAACCAGCCCAGTAATCATGCGCTCAAAAACACGAATACTCACCAAATCCCAAGCCATGTGGCATGGCGTCCTAACAGATCTTCTTAGTTACAACAATAAATACTGATAGAATGAATGCACGTTTGATAAGATTATCGTGGTTTTGGGTGGGTTTCATGACGGTGCTTTGCTCTGCTGCGACAGCCCGGGAACAGTTGTCGGTCTCTCCGGTAAGTAAGCAATTAGACAAGCCGCTCGCTGAGCTGCGCAATGAGCGAGTGAAGATCTCTTTTGTTACTTGTGAGCGACAAGGGAAGTCCAGCGTCACTCCGGTTTTTCAGGTGAGGACAAAGGATGGGTGGCACCGGGTGGCTGCGGATGCTTCGGCGGAATCCTACCAGGTCTTGCAGGCGGATCCGGATTTGAAAATGGATCTTTACCACGTCATGCACCCCAAGTGGAAGGCGGTGAAGGCACTAAAATTGAAGGGCGGCATCACCAAGGTGGTTTGGAATGCGGGTGAAAACCACGAGGCTATTGTGAAGTCTGCCAAGCAGGACGGACCCAATCGGGTCGTTCTCAGTTTTCACCAGCAGAAGGTCGGAGTGTTGCAGGCCATCTGGGAGCTCGCGCCGGGCGATCGCTCGGCCAAGGTGGAACTGAAGTTCACAGCCACGCAAGCGGCGCAGTATTCGTTAGGCTATTTCATGCCGAACCGTAAGCCGATTGAGCAGGTGGATGAATTGCTCATGCCGATGCTGGTTCAGCGCAAGCGTTTTCCTGCGGAGAACTACACGCAGTTGCAGGCAGCCGCGCCGACTCCGCTGTCTTTGATGCAGACCACCGATGCGGGGCATACTTTTTCATGGGGTGTGTCGGGTGATCCTTCGCAGGTTCCGTTTGAATTCCCTGTGCCGATCAAGTCACACTACGGTCTCCATATTAAAAATGAACAGGGCCATGTTCAGCCTTCGATTTACGGACCGCTTCCAGGGACCGAACGGGCAAAGTTCGAGGCGGGAGAGACGGCCTCTTTCACCTTACGCGTCTTTGTCCAGAACGCAGACTGGTATGGAGCTTACCGCGATATCGCGGATAATGTTTTCGGTTGGCATGACTACCGTAAGAACGGGGAAGTATCCATGACGCAGTCGGTCTACAACATGATCGATCTGTACATGGACGATGAATTTGGAGGCTGGTGGGAACGGGCCAAGGCCAACTATCAGATCGAATCAAAGAACGGCTCTACCCAGTCTTCGCCGTTGACCATTGCTTCACTCTATCGCCTGACGGGGAACGAGGAGCTCTATAAGAAACGGACCATCCCCACCTTGGAATACATCCTTTCTCGGGATAACCCGCATTTCTCGCCGGAGCCTGAAGATACCGGCGGCTACAATCGGGGACACATGAAAGGACCGGTCGATATTTTCGGATCGGTTGTCTATGCCGGGTTATGGGAGATGATGAACCACCGGACGCCTGTGTTTAAAGATATCGCATTCCCCGGCGGAGGATTGAAGCCGACGACAAGGCAGCAGGGATTTGTGCCGCATGTGCAGCCCTTTGATGATCAGCTTGCCAAATATCTCTATACGCGAGACGAGGCTGCGCTTGAGAAGGCAATGGCTGAAGCCGATGCCTACATCGAAAACGTGATCAATAAAGCACCCAAGAATGAGATTGCCCTGAGGGAATTCTTTTTAATGGCTTACACGCCAGACTGGGAAGGTCTCTTGGCGCTCTATGAGACTACAGGAAAACAGCGCTACCTGGATGCTGCTGAAAAGGGTGCCCGTGTGGTCATGACCGGCATGTGGACGCAACCGATGCCCAAGGATGAGTCTATCACGATCCATGAGGGTGGTCATATACATGGAGACAAAATGAATCGCTGGCTTCATCGCGGTGAAAAGGAATTTCGCCTGGGTTTTCCGCGCAAAAAAGGGGATGTGAAAGAAAAGCAGGTGCCGGCATGGCTGGTGTCCAATGCCGGTTTAGGTTTTGAGCAGCCTTCGACTTACACCTTCAAGGATAATGGCGGTCGTTTGATACTACAGGCCAATTGGACAGGTGGCTTCCTGCGCTTGGCACAGCACACGGGCGACAAGCAATTCGAAACCTATGCCCGCAATGCGGCGCTGGCCCGGATGGGCAATTATGCCGGCTACTACTACACGACTTTCACGGACCTGATGCAGAATCCTCGTTACCCCTATGAGGGGCCGGATATCGGTTTTGTGTATTTCCACCATTTGCCCGTTCACCTTTCCTGGACGATCGATTACCTCGTCGGCGAGGCTCAGTTGGCCACCGATGGTGAGGTCAAGTTCCCCGGCTTGAGACAGTTCGGCTACGCCTATTTCGACAACATGGTTTACGGCCATGCCCCCGGGAAGATCTATGGGAATGATGACGCGTGGTTATGGTTCGATAAAGATCTGGTGACGCTTGATAACGAGCAGATCAATTATTTGACCGCGCAGTCAGGAGATAAGTTTTTTCTGATCATGATGAATGAGTCACAGGAAGCTCAAACGGTCAATGTCGCCTTCAATGCCCAGGCGATCACGGGCAAGCCTGTGGATTTCAAGCAAGCGAGAATCATTTCCGCAAAAAACAGCAGTCTTGATTTGGCTAATAACCAGGCCGAAATGGAGTTGGAGGCCAGGGGCATGCGCGTTTTGGAAATCAGCGGACTGAATATTGAAGTCGCCACCCATAAAAGCTATTCAACGCCGAACTCAAACGACACCATCAGCCACTTGGCATTCAAATGTGATGACGGCACGGAGGTCCGGGCCGCCGCCATTCAAATAATCCCCGGTGACTGGCAGGCCTACATTTATTCAACTGCGGAATCCAAGACTCTGAAAAAGATCACCCTCAAGTGGAAAACCAAAAATGATGCCGGCACCGTCGTCGACACCGATTATCCTTATGAATTCTCAGTCCCTGTCGCAGCCGGAACCGATCAGTTCAGCTTTTCGGTTCAAAGCGTCAACGTGAACGGAAAAACCGTTAGGACACCAGAGCTAAGTATCGGCCTGCCCAAGGAAGCAAAACAAAACCCGCCGAAACCTATCAAGTGATCGCAACGCGTTCACTTGGCGGACATCGACGCTTTACCTTCCCCGCCAAGCATTAAAAAATAATTGTATATTTTGCTAATAAAGCAAGTTTTCCCAACGTAACCCACATATGAAATCAAGAAGTCTTATGAGGCTGTTGCTTGGCCTATTGACCATGACCGGGGCCTTTGCCGCCGGAGAGCGGCGGCCCAACGTCCTTTTTTTTCTAACCGATGACGAGAGCTGGCTGGAGCGCAGTGCCTATGGTTGGTCGAAGCTGCCGACCCCCGCCTTTGATCGCGTGGCCGAGCAGGGAGCTCTGTTCATGAATGGCTTTGCGACGGCGCCGTCCTGTGGGCCGGCGCGGGCGAGTGTGCTGACCGGGCGTCACTTCTGGCAGAACGAACAGGGTGGCTTCATTCAGGGTTTCATTCCGAAGGAGGTTCCAGTGGTCACGCGACTGCTGGCGGCAAGCGGCTACCAGGTCGGGCGCACCGGCAAGGGATGGGGGCCGGGCTCACATGCGAAGCTGGGCATCCCGAGCAACTCATTGGGAAAGGTCTTCATGAGGGAGAAACTCGTCAATCCGCCGGAGGGGCTGAACGGGACCGACTACGCGGCGAACTTCGATCGCTTCCTCGCATGGCGCGATGCAAAGAAGCCATTCTTTTTCTGGGCGGGAGTGATCGAACCGCACGAACCTTCAGGCAAGGAGAACCATGTTTTGTTAGAAAAAGAATTCGGGGTGACACTGGATCAGGTCTCGTTGCCGCCCTTCACTGAGGACACCGCGGGCAACCGGAAAAAGCGCGCGCGTTTCATCTATGAAATCTGCTGCGCCGACACCCATCTCGATCGCATGCTCAAGAGTCTCAAGACCGCCGGGGAACTGGACAACACGCTGGTGGTGGTCAGTTCCGACAACGGCACGGCGATTCTCTCCGAGGGCCAACACCGGGGCAAGGCCTCACCCTACGACTTCGGTGTGCACGTGCCGCTGACGATGATGTGGCCGGCCGGAATGAAGCCGGGGCGGAAGGTGACCGACTTTGTGAGTTTCGCCGACCTGGCGCCGACATTCCTTGAGATGGCCGGTCTGGAAGTTCCTGACAGCATGACCGGGCGCAGCCTGCTGCCGATCCTCAAGTCGGAGAAATCGGGCCGCATCGAGGCGCAGCGAGACTTCATCATGACGGGCTTGGAATGGCACGGGGAGTTCGACCCGACGAGCCGCTCGTCGCGCAGCATCCGTGACGACCGCTTCTCGTATGTCGTGCGCTACGCCAACGTCGATGCACAGGGGAAATCGCTCGACAACGAGGCCTTGATGAAGCCGTTGAAGATCGAGTTCTACGATCTCAAAAAAGACCCGTGGGAACTCAATAATCTCGCGGATGACCCGAAATTTGCGGCGGAGAAGAAACGGCTCGCCGACAAAATGCGGAAGCTCGGCAAGGAGAGTGGAGATCCTCGGGTAACCGGCGAGATGGACCTCTTCCGCAAGACCCGTCAGTATGTGCAGAAACGCAAGCGCATGGGCTACAAGAAATCTGCAAGCCTTCCCTTTGATGAATAAGATAATAAATAAGAAACTGATCCCGCTTAGTGTACTGCTTTTTGGTCTGCATGCCATCACGACGGCCTGCAAGAAAACTCCCAACCCCTCCCCTGCCCTCACCAAGCCAGGCAAGACTTTTGTCGCCTCAGTTGATCAAGCGGTCACCCGCGAACCGATGAGCTGGGCCCACCGGGTGGTGGAAGCGGGCAACTATCAGGTCGGCATGGCCTGGGTGGAGGTGAAGGCCGGAAACGAGGTCGAGGTATCGATCACAGCCGGGGGCAAGCTGGCGAAGTCCTTGGTGGCTCGACCGGGCCCAGCACCACAGCGATTTGAAACCCGGCTCGAGGGCCTTACCGCAGGTGATGAGATCACCATCACGGCGACGCCCAAGGACGCAAGCTACCGGCTCGGCTATCAGGTCGCCTTCGGCACACCGACCTTTCCCGGTGCAAAGGTGTTTCATGTGAAGGACTTCGGAGCGCTCGGCGATGGAGTGACCGATGACTTCAGGGCGATCCGCCGGGCCACCGTCGCGGCATTGGAAAACGGCTGCGGAATCGTGCGCTTCGACGGATCTAAAACCTACCGCGCGATCGGCAAGAGCAATTTCACCGTGGAACCGCTGTTCGAACTCAAGGGCGCTAAAAATCTCAAGGTCGAAGGCAACGGCGCTAAGATCGTGCTCCATCCACCGGACTCCTTGGCACTGATAGACGGGGCCGAGAACATCCAGATCGACGGCTTCAAGATCGACTACCAGCCCAAGCCCTACTACCAGGGCACGATCAAGAAGATCGACGTGGCGGCGATGACCCTCGACGTCAAGGTGCCGGAACGCTATCCGGTTCCGGAAATCGGGAAGAACGAATTCCGATCGCCCTTTTTCGGACGCTCATTCATCCCGGATACTCCCGGTGCGCGGTCGGGCCACGGGGAGAACATCTATGTGGAAGAGGTGACCCGTCTGACGAATGAGCGCCACCTGCGGGTCCACCTGCGCAAGACCGCCCTGGGTAGCGACACTCCAAACGCCAAGTTGCTGCCGCGGATTCGCAAGATGGTCGAGCAAGGCGCAACCGAATTTGTGGTCCCACACGTGAAATACGGACACCGTGGCTACGGCACGCGCATCACGGACAGCGCGCGGGTCACCCTGAGCAACCTGCACTACTATTGTGTTCCGCATTTTTGGCTGCCGATCACCCACAACACCGGACCGGTCACGCTGAGCAATGTCGACCTCAAGACGCCGCACCCAGAGACCGAACTCTTCGTTTCGTGGCGCGACGGTCTGCACATCAAAAACGGTCGCTGGGGGATCATGATCGAGGACGGCGACTGGGATGGCGCTTCGAGTTACGACGACAGCTTTGCCATTTACTCCCGCGCGCAGAAGATGGTCGCGGTCGATGGGAAAAAGATGACCATCACCCCGACATTTCTGAGCAAGGAGTTCTTCCTGTGGCAGGCGGGAGACTGGGCGAGTGTCTGGTCACCGGGTCAGGAAAAGCTGCGCGGAATGGCCCGGGTGGTGAAGGTACAGGGCAAGACCGGCAACCAGACCTTTCACGTGACGCTTGAGTCGATGCCGGCTGGCGCGGCGAAAGGAGACATCGTGCTGCACGAGGAAAGCCTAAATCGCGGGTCGGTGATCCGGAATTGCAGCACCTCGAACATCGGCACCGAGAACTCCAGTACTCGCTTCCGTTGTGTGGATCTGATCTTTGAAAACAACCGCTTCGAGGATTTTCACTTCTGGTTTCATGCCGGCAAGAACGGGCCACGGCCACGGGACATCGTGTTGAAAAACAACCGGGTGAGCGACAAGAGACGCGGCGGCATCGTCTTCCAGCAGGGGCTGAATTGCGACCTGCAAGATAACCAGCTCAACGGTGTATCGCTGGAGTTCTTCAAGTCCGAGAACATGCACCTCGCGGGCAACCGCTGGACCGGCATGAAGGCCGAACAACCCCACGTGATCGCAAGGAAGGGATCGACGGTGCGACTCACTGGCGACAAGCAGGGATCCGATCCGGATTCCGCCAAATGGATCCAGCACGACAATACCTCGAAAGTAATCCGCAAGTAATGATGAATGCAGCAAGAAGACTGAAGATGGGCGCATGGCTGGCGATGGGCGCAATGGCCCTGAGCCAGTGTTCGAAAAATGAATCCGAGACGAAGGACGCCGTCGGGCCGATCGAGTTGGTTGCACCCAGCTCTGGAAGCGAGACGACCAGCCCCTTCCCCGGATTCTCGTGGAGCGAGCACCCGGATTCATTCAAGAACATCGGCAAGCCGGTCGAATACGACATCCAGATCGCGTCCGATGCCTCGTTCGCGTCTTTGGTCGACGAAGACCGTGTGGCACTCAACCGTTACATTCATGATGAGCCAATGGCACCGGGCCACTACTACTGGCGGGTGCGGGCGATTCCACACGGAGAAGAACCGACCGCGTGGAGCGCACCACTGGATTTTGCCATCAACCCGCCCGACTCGGTGGTTACCGTCGATGTCTCGGGCGATCCGGTGCGCGGTGTCCGCGAGGCCGTCGCCAAGGCGAAGGAGTCGGTAGGTCAGTCGGTGCGCATCGTGATGCCCCCTGGCGAGTATGAGATCGGCGATTCAATGCGCGGCTATCTTTTCGACCTTGATGAATGTTCTGACATCATGATCGACGGCACCGGAGTGAAGCTGAACTTCACCAGCCGCAAGCAGGGGCTCATCCGCGCCAGCGGCTGCGAACAAATCGCGGTGACCGGTTTTGACGTTTCTTTCGCCAAGGGCTCACTGCGGGTGCAGGGCCGAGTCACGGCACTCGACGCCGCGACCGGCAAGGTGACGGTGAAGATCGAGCCGGGCTTCCCCGGTTTCGATGCCTCGGACAACCAGGTGCACGACATCATCTACCTGCTCGAACCCGACAGTGAGGGCCGCTTGAAATCCGACGTACGGAATTTTTTCCGTCCCGACAGCGCCTATACCAAGGAAGGTGAAGACACCTGGTCCTTCACGATCGGCACGGACTTCGACCGATGGGAAGTGGGCGATCGGTTCGCCTATAACTTCCGCAGTGGTTCGATACATCTGGTGGATTTTTCAAAATCCCGGGAGGTCACCGCACACGGGCTGACCACCGCCGGCTGGGGTGGCATGCAGTTTGTATCGATCGAAGGCGATGACTTCCGCATCCTCAACTGCAAGAAACGATTCGACGAAGGCAAGTGGATGACCGGCAATGCCGACGGCGTGCACATCCGCGGCCACCGGCTCGGAGCGTGGATCGAGGGCATGTCGATCCAGGCGATCGGCGACGACAGCATCGCGCTCTACGCCCGCCCGGCGTGGATGAAATCCGTGGTGAAGGGCGAGAACAGCCGAACCGCCATTTGCCGAACCGAGTTCTTCAACCTCGAGCCCGGCGACGATGTCTCCTTTTTCCAGCCGATGACCGGAGAGATCCTGTTAGAGACCACCGTGGAGAGCGTAAAGCCGATTGAGGATGGCTTCGAGACGAGCTTTGCGGATCCCGTTCCGGAGAAGATCCGCTTCAAGGGCCCCGTCCAGCAGGCGACCCAGATCTGGAACCGCTCGAAGTCCTGCGGGAACTTCATGGTGCGTGGTTGTGAGTTCACCAACATCCGCCGCTACGGCACCGTCTTCCGCTCGAAGCGCGGAGTGGTCGAGAAAAATACCTACCGCGGCATCTCGGCGCGCGCGATTGTCTTCATCAACGGCACCGCCTGGCCGAACGGCCTCTACGCCTCCGAAATCATTGTCCGCAACAACACCATCGAGGATTCCTGCTTCGACCATCCCAGCGGACCAGCGGCGATCAGTTTCATCTTCAATGGCTACAAGCGCGGTGCGGCGAGCATCGGACCACGCCATATCCTGATCGAGGGCAACACCATCGAGGACTGCCCGTCACCGGAGATTCAGTTGAGCTGGGTGCGCAACGCCGTGGTGCGGGACAATACCGTTCCAAGCGGCGACATTAGCCTTCCGGTCCGTCTCGATGCGCGGAACTCGCAAGACATAGGCCATACCGACCCGGTCGCGGTCGAATGACCCACCCGAAATCACAGCCATTCCTTCCATAAAACCCTCCCTACATTCATCCTGAGCGATGACAAGGGTAACGACTTCTTTACGCAGATCACCCAGTGCCCGGTGGCGTGATGGGAAAATGATCAGGGGGTATTTTCCTGCTTCATTAGTCCGAGCATTGACTCACCCATGCCGTGGCCTATTCGGGTGTACCAGATCGCGCTGCCAAGATAATGGTATGGCCGATCTGACCCGACCAGTTTCCACGCCTCAAAGTTTTTCTTCCATGTGGGATAGAGTTTCTCCGCAGTCTTATCCACGAGAACATCCGTCCGAAACGCCTTCACGTTGCCTTTGAATTCGGGAACTTCGTTCATCGACATCTGGGCGCCGCTGACTGCGAGCATACCTCCTTTGGCTGGCTTAGAGCCGTTGTTTCCTATCGCTGCGATCACGAATGGCAATTCCGGTTTCTTGAGATCCTTGCGGACATCGCTGATGAAGTGCTTCATATTGGAGGCATATTGGCCGGGGGCGTGGTCTCCAAACATATCGTTGAAGCCCTGAAACCAAACAAAACCGACGAGCTCCAGTTTCTTGCCCTTCAATTCCGGAAACAACGTTTCGTAATTCGCGAAGGTGTCTTCCACTTCCTTCATCATGTTCCTGTAGGAAATACCGTAGACTTTCTTGATCTGATCCATGGTTGGTAGCGGATCATTTTTACCTCTTTTTTCGTTAGTTTTTTTAACCTTCGCCTGCGCCTTCTCCAACTCAGCGGCGAGAATCTCGGCAGTCGGCATCCCGGCCGAAGGCGGACGGAACTTCTGATAGAGTGAGTGCCCACCCCATGCCGCCTTGATCAGAAGCACTGGTTCGTCAAACTTCTCCGCCATCATGTGGCCGAACTCGAGCTCGGGACCTGTTTTGCCCGGCGAACCGAACCCGGTGGTCAGTCGCCCGTGGCGACCCAGAAACTTGATGAAGGCGTCATCGCGCACCGTCCAGGAATCTCCAGTGCGCAGATGCTTGAAAAAATCTTTAGTTTTCGGATCAGTCGCCTGATGGTCGATGAGTTTTTGATCCGCCTTACCCTCCATGTTAGATTGTCCAGCAAGCAGGAAGACCTTCACTGTCTCGGCTGCATTCAACGAAGTGACCAGAAAGATGACAGCTAATATCGATGCCATCCAATACTGTCCTGATCCCTGTGGCCTCATCATATGGTGTATTTTTTTCATAAGTATATTTGGTTTCCCGATTACTTGAGCTGCACGGGTTTAGCCCCCGTGATCTGGAGTTTTTTGAACTTCGCGGATAAAACAAGGGCATTCGCGGCGGTGGCGTTGAGCCTCGGCCCGGCACTGTAATCCTGGGGGTTGTTGTCACGGTTCGGTTGATAATAAAAGTTCCCATCGGGCGTGTGGGCCATGGAGAAATGCCAGCGGTTGTAGTCCATGAGTTTGCGGAATTGTGCTGGGTCAGCGAGTGCTCCAAGACCTGTCCAGGTGAGGCCGAGAAGAGGTGATCCATGGATATCAGGAAAAGTTTTCGGGTAAGTCCCTATGCAGTTGGCTGTGAGCAGAGCAAAGTCACGGTATTGTTTTCCACCCACGGGGCTCACATGATGTGCCAGAGCCGCAATACCGGTTCGGCCCATGTCGGCATAGCTGGGGTTTCGGCGCCCGCGGTCTTTATACCAAACGTAACCGATGTCGTTAGTCCCTCTGGCCACAAAATCATGAGTCGCTCGAAACTTGTCCGCCGGGACATCGAGGCCACAGCGCATCATCAATCCAAGAGTCATTTTCGCCTGCATGGTGATAGCGTTGATGGCACCGTATCCGTTGCCACCTGGCTTGTTGGCGGGGCGGTGCCCCCAACCTCCATTCGCCATTTGGGCTTTTAGCAACCAGGATTTGATTTCTTCGAGCTCGGGCTTCACCCACGCTTCACGGGTTAGAATATAATATTCACAAAGGGCAGCACCATAGAGGGTGTATTTCCAGCAGTCGAGACCACCGTAGCTGATCTTGTCGTTGGTTCTGATAGCGAAGGCTTTCATTGCCTTCTCGATCGCTGGAATGAAGGTCTTGTCTCCGCTACCGAGAAGCGCGAGCGCGGCAAAAGCATCCGCGTCCGGACGACCGCTCCCGAGGCCGTCTTTGCGCTGGGCATTCACCAGATATTGATAGGATTCCTTGAGAATGAGGTCGGTTTTAGGACAGTCGTAGGGAAAGGTTTTCGAGAACGCCCCGTAGCGAGTGGGAAGGCTTATGGTGACGGTGCGCTTGGCATCACCACGATGAATTTGCAGGGCGAGTTTACCTTTGAGTTTTCCCTGTGAAATTTCGAGAGCCTGCCCCAGCTCCATCATGGGGCCTTCGTAGCCGAAAAACTTCGGACCATACCCAAACTTGTGAGGTTTGGAAAACAGGCGGTTATTGGCACCGAGAATTCGGTCACCTGGTTGAAGTTTGTTATGAGCGGGAGTGTTTGGAAACACATAGGCCACCTCAAACTCCTGTGGTCGATCAAGGTGAATCTTAGCGCGGACGCCCGTAACACCGAGATTGATGAGCCAGCCGCCGGCCTTGGCATCAGATGCGGCTTTAGTTTGCTTGTTCCAGGTGGCGTTTTTGCGAAGCGCTTGTGCCGGCAATGCAGCAACAAGAACCAGAGCCATGATGATGAATTTCATTCGCGCACCATACAGAAATGAAAGTCGTAAGAAAGCAATTACCCATTACAGTATCTATTTAACCAGAGGATTCCCCGGAATGCGGCGTTTATTCTTAGGGAAATTGGGTTTGGTCGGCTGCTTTTTTTTATCCTCGGCGACTGCCTGTTCGTTTTCTTTGAGAAATTTGATCTGGCTTACGATGCGTTGCCGATCTGTTTCAGCAAGCTTGGCTTGGCTCGTGCCATTAAATTCGGCGAGAAACTTGATATAACCAAAGTTGATTTCTTTCATTTTCTCAAGTGATCGTTCGGTGATTTCCCTGAAGAGCAACTTCCGGTGCTGCACCAGTGCCTTTGCTTCTTTTTGAACACTAGGCACAGCTTCGACCTTCTTGATTGAGTCATCGACTTGTTTTAACCACAGCTTTCCTAACACTTTCGCATAGGGCAACGCACGAATACGCTTGAGTTCATTCCATTTTTCAAAGCCTGTGAGCTTTGATGCATCTGCGAGCAACCGCTCCATCTGCTGTTTAATGGAATTGGTATTTTCAGGCTTAGTCACCGCCCTCAAGGCAAGCCACTGAGTGAGTGCCTCGGATCCGCTCTTTGGAAACGCGTGCGCAAGTTTGGGCCATTCTTCCATCGTCACAACCCCTCCCATTTTCCGATGATGAAGCACACCTCTCAGTGCAAACGGGTAGTTCCCATCGAGCCGACCCACACCAATAAACAAGGGTTTTTTCTTCCGGTATTTCACCGGCGTCTTGTGGTATTTGTGCAGGTGTCCAGCAGCAAGAATCACACCACCCGCCAGTGACTGATCTGCCTGCAAAAACATATCCGCCATCCATCCTCCTTTGGAAAAACCGGCGACATAGCACCGAGAAGAATCCATGCCATACTTCGTCTGAAGGTGCCGTTTCACTGAACGAAGCAGAGTCAGTTCCTTAACCATCGACTCCCTACTCATGTTGAACTGGCCCAGCTGAAAATAACTCATACCCACCACGATCCACGGCTGACCACCGATGTGTTGCTGGATCAGACTGGTGTCAGGCTCACCTCCAACACCGTGGTAGTAGAGGATGGCAGGGTATTTTTTCGTGGGGTCGTGATCGTCGGGAAGCGCCACCTTCACCCTGTGCGTCAATCCAGGGAAACCTAGCTCAATAACCTTTGCCGATGAAATGGTCGGCAACAGCAATAGGAATAATAAAATGCGCATGCGTGCACACTCGCACATCAGCTCATAGAACGCGAGTGGATTTGAGTGCAATTCCCCCATCTGTTACCAGCGGCAGCTCACGTTAAAGCGGCAAGGTTTCCTTGCCTTTCCGGGCTCAGAATCCTGGACAAACCATGGAACCCCAGCAGACCCAGAGGGTCGGCAGCCGGTAGCGCGGGGTGGAGCGACGAGAAACCCCGGGTATTGCCCGTAAGAAGCATCAAGCTCCGGCGGAGCGACAGCATGGTGACTGGCACAAGCAAGACTCCGACTGCCCTGCTGCCGTCCCGCAGGGACTCGGGCGGCTCCTGTAACCCGACAACCCGGGGTTCGCACCCCGCGCTACCCGCTGGCATCCCTCCGGTATTGGTGGGCACTAAAGCACTGGGACAATCGCACACCCGTCCGTGGAACGCGAGTGGATTTAGCTATTTCCAATAGCTCAAAATTTACACGTCCTGTCCGGCTCGGTCTCGTAACCATCGACTTCGATGCGATCATTATAACATCTAACAACCGCAAACGCGCTCTTGTCTTTGGTTTCGACCATGCCTTTGAGGTTCACATAATGGCAGCCTTTGTTCACGGCGTAATTCCCTCTGTGGTTGTGCCCATTCATGTAAGCGATCACATTCGGATGCTTGGCGATCAGCCCGACCACTTCCGTGTTATTCCAGAGGTTGTGACTATCGTTCAACGGAAACACAGGGTAATGGTTAAACACAATCACGCGTTTATTGGCTGCCTTCGCTTTATCGAGTTCTGCTGAAAACCACTGCACCTGTTTCGCGCCGAGCGCGCCGTTCCATGGAACTGCGTTCTTGCGTTTTTCCTGTTTCATCTTACCCAGCACTTCCTTCGCCGATGCCGTTTCAGCGCTGTCTTTGGGGTGCCGGTATGTAGAAACATCCGTGCCGTCGAGATAGATGAAATGCCAGTCGCCCGCTGACTCAGCGTGGTAGCCATTTTTCATATCCAAGTGCCCAAGCACTTTGTCCTTATCTTTATCATCGACAGTGAAATCATGATTCCCGAGCACGAACCGGCGTGGTGCCTTCAGCGTTTTATAGATGGGCATGATGTCATTGAAACTGGCGATATCCCGATCGATCACATCCCCCAACGTAACCACAAATTTCAGATCATGCTTATTGAGCTCCGCCACCGCGCCTTTCAATTTCCCCAATGAGTCACGGTAATGCCTCGATCCTGCAGATTTCACATCAGCATACTGGGGGTCGGCAATCACACCAAAGGAAATTAATGGCAGATCCGACTCGGCTGCACCCGCATATCCAGTGAGCGCGGCAGGTAAGGTGATCTTGAGAAATGTTCTACGGTGCATGACTCACATCCTAACCTCGAAAATTCTGATGTCCATCTTCGTCGTACAAGATGAGCAATATTCACCGCACGAAAAAACCCGCCAGTGAAGGCGGGCTTTGAAAAATTCATATGTGTTGCGTGAATCGCCTAGCGGCGTCGACGCAAGATCAGCGCGAATCCGCCGAGGCCGAGAAGGGCGGTGGTGGATGGCTCGGGCACTGCTTCAAGAACGATCGCGTTCATTGCCCATGCGTTTGGATCTGAGTAGGTCACGGTGATGTTGCCGCTTCCGTCGGTCTGAAGATCCGAGAACACCGTTCCAGCCGCTTCCAGCGTTCCCGCGGTCCAACGGCTGGTATTCGTTCCGCTGTAGTTCTGCGTTCCGCCACCATCGGACACGCTGTAGGTATAAGTGGTACCGCCGCTATTGCCGATTAAGGTGTAAGACCGGAGGTTGTAGCTCAGGCTGTCGTCAAGGCCGCCAAAGGTGACGCTGAAGTCGGCGGCATCGGCATCGTTATGAAAGTAAATGTCATCAGTCGCGAGCTCGTAATAGGCGTCGGCAGCCGTTCCACCCCAATTTGCGGCACCCCCATCGTTGTTAAACGATCCAGTCTGTAGGTTTGTGAAGGCAATTGTCACGCCATCGACAGTTCCGCCGCCGTGCAGCTTCACGTTTCCTGCGGTGATGCCCGTGGTGTTTAAACCTGTGCTTACCTGATTCCAATCCGCGATGGAGCCACCGTCACCATCGCCAGCGGTGGCGAAATCTAACTTGATGACGTCGCCATCGGCTATGACAGCAGCGCTTACGCTAATCATTGTTCCTAATGCCACGAGGGCACCGATTATTGTATTTTTCATGATGTGTTAGTGTTTTTTTATTGCGACATTAGGAAGGGCTTACAATGAAAAGATGAGTAGCCCCGCCACATCAGAACCCTAAAATGGCACAGAATTGGCCGACCTGTCTATACGGCCAACCCACCACCACATGCGCATTATCCACATCACTCGATCCATCACCCCGACCAACCAAGCCTCTTCTCAGCTTACTCCCCGCCCGCTCTTCCCTCGCGGTACTCCGACGGACGTATGCCCACCCACTTGGTAAAGGCGTTGGAAAAATGGGCCCCACTGGCGTAGCCGACCTGATCGGCGATGGTATCAATCTTGTCCCCGGTGGTGGCCAGCAGTTCACTGGCCCGCTGCATGCGCAAGAATGTCAGGTGTTGCACCGGACTGCGGCCAAGCTGCTTCTTACACAACCTGCGCAGGTGCTCATCGCTGAGAAATGCCGTGCTAGACAAATCCGTGAGTGACCAGTCGGCACCCAAGTTTTTTTCCACCTGATGCCAGAGCTTGAACAGCCTCTCGTCCTCCTGGTGCGGCTGGGCAAATCGTAACACGTAGTGGTGGATCAGTTCCACCCAGTGGTGCTGGGATGCCGGCACCGCCGCCCCTGTCGATTCCGCAATCAAACCCTGAATCGCCACATGCAGTGGCTCGGCCTGATAAGATCCGCGCACGGGAGAAATTTCTGAAACAATCGGCAAAGAATCCCGCGACTCGACATATCTCACCCAGCAGAAATCCCACGGCTTGCCTTTCACACACTTCAGCGCGTTGGCTGCAAACGGCGGCTGCAAACACGCCTGACCTGCCTTGATGGTGATCCAGCGACCATCCGAGAGGACTTTTCCCTGTCCACCAAAACAGGCGAGCATAAACGTGCCAGACAGATCCTTACGCACAATCTCAAGCGGAAACTGCCCGTGCATGATTCCAGCGTGTAGAATATAGTGCTGGGCGAGCAACTCACATACCGGCTGGTCGCGCAGCCACGGACGACCCTCCTCACGATACGCCTGCACCACCTCAGCCTCAGTGCGGTCGCCAAAAACGCGCACGTCTGATAATGGCTTCCTGCCTCCGGAACCATTGTTGGGAGATGATTTATCCTGTGGCTTGCTCATCGAGTGGATTGTGCTTTAATCTAATTATAGGGATCACCATGTCACGCATATTCAGTAGGGCAATTTTGTAACTTGCCGGCAGGATTTGTGATATGGCCAGCCAAGCTTGATTACTCCATGAGTTGTCGGCAAGTTGCAAACTCGCCCTACTCTTCATTCCCTCTCGATCTTTGAATCGACAAAATGCTTCGCCCGCACCAGTCCATTTTCGGGATTCGGTAAGAGTAACACAAGCTCGCGCTGGGTCGGCGCGATCGACCAGTTGCTGCGCCTGACGTATCGTGGCTTACCTGTCTTGGCACTGCGCACGATGATGCTGACCGGCAACGCCTTGTTGCCC
>Ga0222717_10000029_pt1 | contig 108915 bp, 96 predicted proteins | sample C33_18DmetaG_FD_165053 | JGI IMG/M metagenome (GOLD analysis project Ga0222717, IMG submission 165053) | Estuarine water microbial communities from San Francisco Bay, California, United States - C33_18D | ecosystem: Environmental > Aquatic > Marine > Unclassified | place: USA: California... | reverse complement strand
TACGGGTGACTGATGGGACTCGAACCCACGACAGCCGGAATCACAATCCGGGGCTCTAACCAACTGAGCTACAGTCACCATTGGCTTAAACTAAATAAGCCTGCAAACTTATTATAGTTTACGTTTTTACACAAGTAGAGTTAAATTTTTACCAATAATAAAAAAATGAGCACTTTAAACAAATATTTAGTCAAACAATCCTTTGTACCTTTCATACTTTCGGTCGGAGTTATTACCACGGTATTATTTCTTCAATTTTTAATTAGGGCGGTTGATAGATTTTTAGGTAAAGGATTAGATCTTTTTACCATTCTTGAATATCTTTATTTAAATCTTGCATGGATTATTGCATTATCAGTTCCGATGTCTTTACTCATTTCAAGTGTTATGACATATGGTAGAATGTCACAACAGAATGAAATTACTGCATTAAAATCTGCAGGCATAAATCTATTTAATATTATCAAGCCAGCTATATGGTTCGGAAGTTTTATTGGATTATTGCTTTGCTTATTTAACAATTTTATTCTTCCTGATATGAATTATAATGCTCGCTTACTCGCTAGAGATATCTATCAGAAAAAACCAGAACTCACAATTGAACCTGGTTACTTTGTTGATATGATTCCTCAGTATACAATGATTGTAAAAGAAATGGATGGCAAAGATTTTAAAGATGTTAAAATATTTAGTAAAAATACTACAGCAGAGCAAACAACTATTTATGCTAAAAGAGGAGCACTTGAATCTAGTGGCGGTATTATCACAGTCAATTTATATGATGGTGAAATACATGAAATCGATTTAGAAAACTATGATCATTATCGTAAAATAAAATTTGGTACGCATCAAATAATTATATCGATGCAAGATCTTTTGTTGAATCGAACTAGTGAGTCTAGTCGAACAGATCGTGAAATGAAAGTTCCTGCAATGATTAAAAAGATTCAGCAAAATAAAGTTTCGATTAAACAAATTGAAGAGCGTATTCACCAGGTCAAAATGGCTATCGGAATTAGTATTAGTTCAGAAATGAGCCTTTCAGATATTCTGGAAAATATTGAAGATCTTAAAAAAAATGATGGCAGTAACAGTCAAAACGAGCGAGACTATAAAAATAGTGTTTCTACAAGTGAAAATGAAAAAAGTGAGAGAATAAGATCTTTAAGTAATAATGCTAGACAATTTAAGAATGAATTTATGCTTATAGAAAATTATCAGAAAAATAATAATAAGTACCTCGTTGAAATTCATAAAAAATTCACTTTAGCTGTAGCTTGTATCTTGTTTACCTTAGTTGGTGCTCCATTAGGCATATTAGTGAAAAAAGGAGGTATAACTATTGCTTCAGCTTTAAGCATTGCTTTTTTCCTTGTCTATTATATTCTTTTGATTTGGGGCGAACAATTAGCAGATAGAGCTTTATTAAATCCAGCTGTAGGCTCATGGATGCCTAATATTATACTACTACTTGTAGGTCTAATTATTTTATTTTTATCAAATAAAAAAAACTAATTTGATACAGGTTGATTACTCTTTAAGAATACTTCAAGCTCTGTTTTCTTAGTTCTAGAAGAAGGCAACTTTTTTGTATCAGAATCAATTTCTACTTCAACTACTCCATCCGGCATAATAAAAGGCTCATTTGGTATGTCTAATATTTTATGAGCTTGTTTCATAAATAATGCCCATGCTGGTAATGCTGCTACACTACCTGCCTGTCCTTTTCCAAGGCTAATAGGATATTGATCAACTCCAAACCAAGCTCCTGCTGTAATACTTGGCGTGAAACCAACAAACCATGCATCGCTCCAATTTTGAGTAGTTCCTGTTTTACCGCCAGCAGCATGTCTAAATTTATATTTCCATCTGACACTTCCGCCGGTTCCTTTATCCATAACTGTTTGCAGTAAACTGGTAACCATATATGCTGTCTCAGGACTTAGAACTTCTTTTTGAGTATTAGAAAATTCTTTAATAGTCTGACCATACTTATCTTCGATTCTTGTAATGGCAATGGGAGAAGAATAAATTCCTTTGTTTGCAAAAGTCGCATATGAAGCAACAATTTCTATTGGTTTGACTTCGGATGTTCCTAACGCAATAGCATCTACAGCTCTAATTGGAGATGTAATTTGCATTCTTTTAGCAATATTTTTTACTTGTTGTGGGGGAACTAATTCTTGAACCATTCGAACTGAAATTAAATTTAAAGATCTACGCAATCCTTCTCTAAGAGTTGTTAGGCCACCGGTACTATTATCATAATTTCTAGGGGTCCACTTTTCTTTTTCTCCTTTAGCATTGTTACGATATAAAGCTACAGGCTGATTAAGCAGCTGAGTAGTTAAAGGATAGTTATTATCAATTGCAGCTGTATATATATAGGGTTTGAAAACAGACCCTGGCTGTCTTAAAGCTTGAGTAGATCGGTTATATTGATCTAGATAATCTGATCTTCCACCAATCATAGCTAAAATTTCTCCGTTTCTACTATCGATTGCTATAAATGCACATTGTACTAATAAATTTTCTCTTAGATCTTCATAAAGTTTCATCTGACCATTCAACATCATTTTGACAGAATCTTCAGGAAAGATTGATAAGTATCCTAACTTTGAAAATCGGTCATTGTCTTCAAAAAGTTGTGCATTAAATTCATCTTGATTTTTTCTCAGGGTCTTCATGACGGCATCTTCCGCTATCTCTTGCAATCTATAATCTAACGTAGTATGAATCTTTAGTCCGTCTTGATAAATATTAATTCCTAACTCATCATCTTTTTTTTCAAGTATTCTTCTGACATGTTCTGCAAAGTAGGGTGCTTTCCCTCTAGGAATCTCATATGAAATATTATCAGGAATAATACTGTTATTTTCTATATACTCCTGATGATTTATATAATCCTGGTTATACATGACCTTTAAAACAATTGACCTTCGCTCAATAGCTTTATTCAAATTTCTTAAAGGAGAATAGTTGGCAGGAGATGGTAATAAACCAATAAGCATTGCAGATTCTCCTATAGTTAATTCCGATGCTTTTTTATTAAAGTATCTTTTTGCTGCTGATTCAGCCCCATAAGTTCCATGCCCAAAGTGAACTGTATTTAAATACATTTCTAATATTTCTTCTTTCGTATACGTTCTTTCAATTTGAATTGCAGTAATCATTTCCTTTAATTTTCTTGTAATACTATCTTTAAAACCAACTTCTTTATAAAGATTTCTTGCTAACTGTTGGGAAAGCGTGCTGAATCCCTGCCTAAAACTCATGGACGATACATTTACAACAACTGCTCTAAAAAAGCTTTGTAAGTCTACGCCCCAATGCTGATAAAATCGTTTATCTTCTGATGCTATAGCAGCATTTTTGAGATGCTCTGGCATATCTTCAATATCAATAAATACTCGCTTTTGAATATAGAATTCACCAATAACTTCTCCGTTCCTATCGTAGAGCGTTGATAGCATAGCAGGATCGAAAGTCTCAAGTCGTTCAAGGGAGGGCAAATCTCTAGAAAGATAAAATAAGTAAACAAATACTAAAATTGACAGATAAGCAATTATTCTAACAGATGTTAGAAAGGATTTAATCATATTTTTTTGGAGAAACCATCAATTCCGGTTTAACGATTTCATCAAACTCTTTTTCTGAAAGATGTCCTAATTTCTTAGCGCTTTCTTTTAGTGAGATATTTTCTTTTAATGCTTTCTTTGCAATTTCTGCTGATTTCTCATATCCAATAACTGGATTAAGTGCTGTTACTAACATTAAAGACTTATCTAAATTCTCTTGAATCTTTTTATTGTTTGGTTTCAAACCATTTAAGGCATTAAGCGTGAATGATTCTGCAACTTCAGCTAGTAAAGTAATTGATTCATGAATTGAAGAAGCAATAATTGGTCTATAAGTATTCAATTCGAAATTACCATTTGAACCTGCATAATTTACTGTTAAATCATTACCTAAAATTTGTGAATAAACCATGTTTACTGCTTCGCATTGTGTTGGATTTACTTTTCCTGGCATAATAGAACTTCCTGGCTCATTTGAAGGTAGTTTTAACTCTCCAATTCCAGCCATCGGACCACATGCTAGCCATCTAATATCATTTGCAATTTTATTTAGTGATCCAGCACAAATTTTAATTTGAGAGGATAAATTGGATAATGGATTTTGGGAAGAAAGAAGTTCAAACTTATTATCACATACTTTGAATTCAATATCTGTTTCTTCAGTAATGAAAGTACATACTAATGTGTCAAATCCTTCCAAGGTGTTTATTCCAGTTCCCACTGCAGTTCCACCAATAGGGAGCTGTGTACATTCTTCCATTGCTGAATTTATTCTATGAATATCATGGCTAATCATTGATGCATATCCTGAAAACTCTTGTCCCAATCTAATTGGAGTTGCATCTTGAAGATGAGTTCTTCCCACCTTAATAATATTATCAAATTCTTTGCTCTTTTTTTCCAAAGATTTTTTTAACTGCTTTAATGCTGGCAATAGATTGTCTTCTACACTTAGCACACAACCTACTAAAATAGCTGTGGGAAAAGTATCGTTGGTAGATTGTGACATATTTACATGATCATTAGGATGAACAAATTTATATTCTCCTAGTTTCCCGCCTAATATTTCATTTGCTTTATTGGCAATCACTTCATTGACATTCATATTAGTCTGAGTTCCACTTCCAGTTTGAAATACTGGTACTGGAAATTGATCAAGAAAGTTTTCAGGGTGATCAGTTATCTCGTCGCATGCTTTCATGATTGCATTAGCTAATTTTTCAGATAAAAGCTTTTGCGCGTGATTTGTCATTGCAGCTGCTTTTTTTAGAATTACGTAAGGTAGGATTAGGCTAAGCTCCATTGGCCATCCAATTTCAAAATTTTCGACTGCTCTTTGAGTTTGCGCTCCATAGTATGCATTTATAGGGACTTTAACTTCCCCCAAACTGTCTTTTTCAGTTCTAAATTTCGTCACTTTACCTCCCAGGTATCTCCAGCATTTAGTAATTCATCTAATCCTTTTGATGTTTTATTATCTTTCTGGGCATCATTCATTTGATCTCCCATAAGATCATCATAGGTTGGTCTTTCGTCGCAATATAAAACTCCAACCGGTTCTGGAAATTCTTCGCTTGCTGTAAAGTTAGACAGCATATCTCCTATAAACCTATCTTTTTCGTTATGAACTACTATATCGTCAATCGAGTAATCTTTACCGATTGTGACTACTTTAGGCTTTGTACCATCAAGCATAATACCTTTATTCTTGTCTATACCAAATAACATTGGTTCACCATGCTCTAATCTAAGCAATTGCTCTTCTTTGGTATCTCTGTCAGTTAATTTAGCAAAGGCACCGTCATTAAAAATATTACAATTCTGATAAATCTCTATAAAAGAAGTTCCTTTATGATTGTTAGCTCTTTTAATCATTGCTTGTAAATGTTTTAATTCTTTATCAATTGTTTTAGCTACAAAGGAAGCTTCAGCACCTAGTGCTAATTTTGTGGGTTTAAAAGGATAATCCAAAGAACCCATCGGAGTTGAATAAGTTACTTTTCCTTGCTCTGAAGTCGGAGAATATTGCCCTTTAGTCAATCCGTAAATTCTATTATTAAATAACATAACATTTATATCAAAGTTTCTTCTAAGTAAATGAATCATATGATTTCCACCAATAGAGAATCCATCACCGTCTCCAGTAACAAGCCATACTGATAATTCAGGATTAGCTATTTTCAAACCACTCGCTATTGTTGGTGCTCGTCCGTGTATTGTATGAAAACCAAATGTATTCATGTAGTATGGAAATCTACTAGAACATCCAATTCCTGAAATGAAAACTGTATTTTCTTTACTCTGAGTAATCTCGGGAAATGTTTTTTGAGTTTGTGCTAATATAGCATAGTCTCCACAGCCTGGACACCAACGTATTGCTTGATCAGACTGAAAATCAGCTTTCTTCAATGTTGGTTTATCGCTCATTAATAATTTCCTTCGCTTTAGCTATGATTGTTGAAGCGCCTAATGGCTTTCCTTGGACTTCATTTAAGCCAATTGCATCTACCAAAAATTCCGCACGAATCATTTGACGAAACTGCCCCGAATTAATTTCTGGCATTAAAACTTGTTTATATTTTGACAAAATATCTTTTAAATCGTTTGGCATAGGACTTATCCATCTAATTGATACATGTGCAACCTTATAGTTTTCCCCTAATAATGATTCAACTGCTGATTTACATGCGCCATGAGTACTTCCCCAGCTTAAGACTAATAAATCACCCTTCTTTTCTCCATACACTTCTGTAAGAGGTAATTCATTAGCAATATTCGCTACTTTCTGTGCTCTAATTTGAACCATCTTTTCGTGATTGTCAGAATCATAGTTTACATTTCCTGTAACATCTTGCTTTTCAATACCGCCTATACGGTGTTCCAGTCCTTTTGTTCCTGGAATTGCCCACCCTCTAGCTAAAGTGTTTTCATTACGCTCATAAGGGAGATACTGCTCATCTGTTAAATTTTCTTTTACAAATTCAGCTTTAAAATCGGCCATGCTGTCTGGGTTTGGAATTATCCATGGCTCGGAGCCATTAACAAGATATCCATCCGATAGCATCATTACTGGAGTCATATATTTCACAGCAATTCTACAGGCCTCATATGCTGCATAATAACAATCTCCAGGAGTAGCTGCTGCGATGACCGGCATTGGTGCTTCTCCATTTCTTCCATAAACTGCTTGAAATAGATCTGATTGTTCTGTCTTTGTTGGTAAACCCGTACTTGGACCCCCTCTTTGAACATTAATAACAACTAATGGAAGTTCGGTGATTACAGCTAATCCCAAAAATTCTCCTTTTAGTGCAATACCTGGACCAGATGATGCTGTAACGCCAAGAGAACCGCCGTAAGAAGCACCAAGTGCTGCTCCAATACCAGCAATTTCATCTTCAGCTTGATAAGTTTTAACCCCGAATCTCTTCCAATTAGATAATGTATGCAATATGTTGCTAGCTGGAGTAATTGGATAGCCTGCAAATGTTAAACTAAGCTTACTTTTTTCGACGGCTGTAAGTAGTCCAAGACACGTAGCTAATGTTCCGTTAATATTTCTGTATTTTCCGGGGGCTAATTTTGCTTTTTTAACTACATATTTAGTTGTAAAAATTTCAGTTGTGTCACCATAATTATAGCCAGCATTTAAAGCCTTTACGTTTGCTTCAATTACATCCGGTTTTGATTTAAATTTTTTATTCAACCAATCAATTGTAGGTTTTAAAGGCCTATCGTACATCCAAAATAATACACCTAAAGCACATAAATTTTTTGTTCTATCAATCAGCTTGGGAGATAAATCAATGCCTTCACATGCTAAAGTGACAAGCTTGTTCATTTCAATAAAATGTGTAGAATAATAGTCTTCTAATGTTCCATCTTCTGTTGGATCACTTTCATACCCAGCTAATTTTAAATTCTTTGTAGTAAATGCATTCTTATTAACAATTAATGTTCCGCCTGACACAAGATCCTTTAAATGAACTTTTAATGCCGCTGGATTCATCGCAACAAGAACGTCGGGCTTTTCACCTGGAGTATGAATTTCTTGAGAACTAAAATGAATTTGAAAAGAGCTAACGCCGGCTAAAGATCCGGCAGGTGCACGAATTTCAGCGGGGAAATCAGGTAAAGTGCTTAAATCATTTCCCATAATTGCAGAAGTCTGCGTAAATCTTCCACCACTTAATTGCATTCCATCTCCTGAGTCACCAGCAAATCGAATAGTTACATTATTAACTGTTTCTAATTTTGTATTTTTAGCCATCTCTATCTTAAAATAAAAGTCAATTTACATTACGGAAATTAAGTAAGCAATGAGTTAAAGTGATTAAAGTTTTAATAATATTAATATTACTTATTCTGCAGCAATCTTTTCAATATGAGTAACAGTAAACTCTATATCGTTACCTTGAATCTCTAGGATAAAGGTTTCATTGACTTTTTTGCCAATTACAGCTCTGGCAAATGGTGACTTATATGTAACAGCTAACGGATACAAATCTAACTCTGATTCAATAGGTCCGAGTATATAATAATCTTCTGGCTTATCTTTACCTTCTTCAAGAATTTTAACTTTATTACCAAAGCCTACATTTTCAGTTTGTATATCACTATTTCCAACAATTTGAAATGGTGCATGAGATTGCATTAATTGAATTTTATAAACAAGTAAACTTTGGTGCTCTCTAGCAGCATGATATTCTGCATTTTCTTTTAAGTCTCCTTGATCTGCTGCTTCTCTAATTCTAAGAGCAGTTTCTCTTTTTTCTTTGTTAAGTGATTCTATTTTTTCAACTAAGATACGATGAGTATCTTTTAAAATTTTTGTTGCCATAATGTATATCCTTTTTTCCTTTCAAATAATTTAGTTTAAAAAAAACTAATACCAAATTTTAATAAAAAAATTCCAAAAAATATAGCACATCACATTTCTGTATATTAAGTTTTTTCCTACTATGGATAACATAAAAAATAGTATAATTGACATATTAAAAAAAGTTTACGATCCAGAACTTCCAATTGATCTTTGGAATCTGGGCCTTATTTACAATTTAAATGTATACAAACAACCCAAAGAACAATATGGTGTTGATATAACAATGTCATTAACTACTCCAGGATGCACAATGGGCCAATACATGGTAGAGGATATTAAAAATCAAGTTATAGAGTTAAAATGTATCAGTATTGTAAATGTTGATATTACATTTGACCCCCCTTGGAGCCCGGAAATGATGACAGAAGTAGGAAAACAAAAGCTTGGATTTTAAATGGAAAAACAGCCCTTAGAACAACCGATTACAATAACAGAAAAAGCTGCTTTACGACTTAAAAGTATCATGGAAAATGAAGAAAATTCCAAGAAAGGGATTCGTGTTGCTATCGATACAGGTGGATGTTCAGGGATGTCGTATAATATCACTTTTGACGGAGAAAAAAAGGACTTTGATAAAGTTTATGAAAGTCACGGAATCCACATTTTTTGTGATGTTAAAAGCTGGATATATGTTAGAGGATGTGTAATAGACTTTTCAAATGATTTATTAAATGGAGGATTCAAAGTTAATAACCCAAATGCAAATAGAACTTGCGGATGCGGTATTAGTTTTTCAGCATAATGATAGATAAAAATCAACAAATAATTGATTCTACTTTAGATCAAGAATATAAATATGGATTTACTACTGATATTGAACAAACTACATTTGAGCCTGGCTTAGATGAGGGCGTAATAACAAGACTGTCACAGTTAAAAAAAGAACCTCAATGGTTATTGGACTGGAGATTGAAAGCCTTTGAAAGTTGGAAAAAAATGAAAGAGCCAACATGGGCTCAGGTCGATTACACTCCAGTTGATTATCAATCTTTAAGTTACTATGCTGCTCCAAAAGTAAAACAAAATGAAAGTTTAGATGATGTTGATCCAGATATCATTGATACTTATAACAAGCTTGGAATTTCTTTAAATGAACAAAAACGACTCGAAGGAGTAGCAGTTGATGCCGTTTTTGATAGTGTTTCTGTTGCAACAACTTTTAAAAAAGAATTAGCAAAACATGGTGTTATTTTTTGTTCTTTTTCTGAAGCAGTAATAGAACACCCAGAATTAGTAAAAAAATATTTAGGATCTGTGATACCCAGAACAGATAATTATTTTGCAGCTTTAAATTCAGCAGTCTTTAGTGATGGATCTTTTGTATATATTCCTAAAAATGTTCGTTGCCCAATGGAACTCTCTACATATTTCAGAATTAATGCGGCAAATACGGGGCAGTTTGAAAGAACGTTAATCATAGCTGACGAAGGAAGTCATGTTAGCTACCTTGAAGGATGTACTGCGCCAATGCGCGATGAGAATCAACTACATGCTGCCTGTGTTGAATTAGTAGCGCACAAAGATGCTACTATCAAATATTCTACTATTCAAAATTGGTATTCAGGTGATAAAGAAGGAAAAGGTGGAATTTATAATTTTGTTACGAAGAGAGGAAAGTGCGAAGGAGACAGATCTAAAATATCTTGGACACAAGTTGAAACTGGATCTGCAGTTACATGGAAATATCCTAGCGTAATAATGCAAGGAGATGATAGTGTTGGAGAATTTTATTCGGTAGCTGTTACAAAAAATAAGCAGCAAGCTGATACGGGTACAAAAATGATACATATAGGTAAAAACACAAAAAGCACTATTATTTCAAAAGGAATTTCTGCGGGAGAAGGTCAAAATACTTATCGTGGCGGAGTAAAGATTTTAAAAAATGCTGATAATGCACGAAACTTTTCTCAGTGTGATTCCATATTAATTGGAAATAAATGTGGTGCACATACATTTCCATATATTGACGTAAAAAATCCAACTGCAAAAATGGAACATGAGGCCACTACATCAAGTATTGGTGAAGATCAACTATTTTACTGCAATCAAAGAGGGATTAATCTTGATGATGCAGTATCTATGATAGTTAATGGATTCTGTAAAGAGGTATTCGCAGAATTACCTATGGAATTTGCAGTTGAAGCAAAACAATTAATTGAAGTAACATTAGAAAATAGCGTAGGATAAAAAATGATTAAAATCAAAAATTTAGAAGCATCAATTGAAGAAAAAGAAATTCTTAAAGGTATTAATCTAGAAATACCGAATGGAGAAGTTCATGTTATTATGGGAAGAAATGGCTCTGGGAAAAGCACGCTTGCAAACGTTATTGCAGGTAATGAAGCATATGATGTAGATGGAGGATCTATTCATATGAATGGAGATGATATCACAGAGATGAGTATTGAAAATCGAGCTCTTCAGGGTCTATTTTTATGCTTTCAGTATCCTGTAGCGATTCCAGGTGTAAGTATGGCTTATTTTCTTAGGGCTGCTTTAAATGCTCAAAATAAACATGCTGGAAAAGAGGAAATGGATGCTCTTCAATTTTTAACTAGCGCAAAAAAAATACTATCCGGACTCGGTCTTGACGACTCATTTTTAAAAAGGTCAATCAACGATGGATTTTCAGGCGGAGAAAAAAAGAAAAGTGAAATTTTACAACTTTTAATGTTGAATCCAAAATTAGCAGTTCTCGATGAAACAGACTCTGGGTTGGACGTTGATGCATTACGTACTGTCGCTAAGGGTGTTAATGAATTTAAAAATGAGCAGAATTCAGTTTTAATCATTACCCACTACCAGAGATTACTTGAATATATTAAACCAGATGTTGTACATATTATGATTGATGGTAAAATTGTAAAAACTGGTGATATGGCTCTAGTGCATGAAGTAGAAAAAAATGGTTACGCAGGTCTTGCAAAATAATTATGTTAGAAAAATTACAGAGTAAGGGTCGTAAGAAATTTGATGAATTAGGTTTCCCATCAAAAAAACTTGAAAATTGGAAATTTTCATCAAGTAAACACTTAAAGAAATATAATTCCTCATATCGTAGTGATGCAATTTCATTAACTGCTAAATATAAAGATAAATACACTTTATGCTTTTTCAATGGGCAGCTGTTAAAGGAGTCATTAGAAAATTTTATCTACCGAAAAGAAATCACTATATCTGATATTAAGTCAATAGATGACAAAAGCATTACTTCAACCTCATCCAACTATGAAAAAGATGCTTTATTTAATCTTGGGCTTGCAACTATTAAAAGCGGTAAATATTTTGAATTTGATAAAAATGCAACATTTGATAAACCAATTCAAATCATAAATTTCTTTAGCAAAGATGATGAAGATTTAAGAATTGCATCCTATAATATTTTCAAAATTAATGAAGGTAATAATGTATCTATCATTGAGAAAGATATTAACTCAGGTGCAGGAAGTTTTAATTTATGTCTAAACAAATTTATCTGTTCTGATAATTCTATTTTAAACCATTCAATGCTTTATGATGATAAAACAAGAAGTAATTATCTAGGTTACAACTACTATGAAGCTGGAAGAAATACAGTGCTCAATATTGATAATATGAATATCAACTCATCATTTAATAAAAATTTCATTGAAGTAGACTTAAATAAAGAAGGCTCTGAAGTTAAAATTAATGTTTTAAACTTGGTTCGTAATGACGAACATTTAGATAACAATATATTAATTAATCACAAAGCAGAGCATTGTATAAGTTTTCAAAATGTGCGAAATATTTTAGATAATGAAGCAACCTCCGTTTTTAACGGTAAGGTCATAGTATCATCCGGCGCACAAAAAACAGATTCCAATCAATCAAATAAAAATTTACTCTTATCAACAAAGGCTACCGCTCATTCAAATCCACAATTAGAAATTTATGCCGATGACGTCAAATGTGGGCATGGATCTACTACTGGAGCACTGGATAAGGATAGTATTTTCTATTTAAGAGCTCGCGGTATTAATGAAAAAGATGCAACCAACATACTAGTTAAGGCATTTGCAAAAGAAATTTTAGATGAATTTGACAACGAAGACATTAGAAAGTTATCAGAAGAAAATTTAAACAATTGGATAGATGGATAGTATAGTTCAAAAACTATCTCCACTAAGAGATGGATTTGATATTCTTGATGGTCAAGACAGGCTGGTATATCTAATTGATTTAGGGAAAAAAATTGACTTAATAGCTTCTGACCAAAAAATTGAAATAAATAAAGTGCACGCCTGCACTTCTCAAACATGGATTCACCTTGAAAACAAAGAAACAGTAAAGATTACTGTAGATTCAGAAAGCGCGATAGTTAAGGGTTTGCTAAGAGTTCTTCAAATTGCTTTTAATAATGAAGAAAAAAATAATATTATTGATTTTATTGATCATTTTGCTGAACCTATAGAGATTTTTAAATGGCTCAATATAGGACCTACTATATCCAGTCAAAGACAAAATGGGTTCATTGGTGCATTATTGTTCATTAAGAAAGAGCTAACAAATGAATAAAGAATTTATTATTCAAAAAGATGTAAACGCTTTCAGCGTTCCAGATGGTCAAAAAACCCTCTTAGTCAAAGGAATGTCCGGTATAATTTCACAATCACTTGGAGATAATTATACCGTAATCGTAGAAGGAAATATGTACCAAATCAAAGGTATTGACGGAGAATCTATCGGTGAGGAAAAACGTATAATTGATTCAAATAATTTTGCTAATGAAGAAGAAATTTGGAACATATTACATACATGTTATGACCCTGAAATCCCAGTAAATATTGTAGATTTAGGTTTAGTATATGATACTGAAATTATTGAAGAAGACGATGGTGTTAATATTAATATAAAAATGACCTTAACAGCACCTGGCTGCGGGATGGGCCCAGTAATTGCGGACGAAGTAAAGCAAAAATTATCTTCATTAAGTGGTGCTAAAAACGTAGACGTTGAATTAGTTTGGGAGCCTCAATGGAATCAAGACATGATGTCTGATGCAGCTAAATTACAACTTGGTCTTTACTAGTTAATAATGAACATTGATAAAATAAAAACTCAATTTCCTATTTTAAAACAAATGAACCGAGGGAAAAAGCTTGTCTATTTTGATAATGCTGCAACCAGCCTAAAACCTATACCTGTTATTGAAGCCGAAAGTGATTTCTACAAAAATTATTACGGCAGTATCCATAGAAGTGTTTATGAATTAGGAGAAAAAGCTACAAATGCATTTGAAGGCACCAGAAAAACAGTTGCAGATTTTATTGGGGCATCTAATAGTTCAACAATTATTTTTACAAAAGGTGCCACTGAAGCTATAAATCTTGTTGCAGATTCATGGGGTCACGCCAATCTAAATAAAGGTGATGTAGTCCTACTATCAGAAATGGAGCATCATTCAAATATTGTACCATGGCAAGTTATTACAAAACGTACTGGAGCATCTCTTGAATATGTATCTATAAATGAAGATGGCACTCTAAATATGGATTGTTTAAAAAATAAACTCAAAAATAATGTAAAAATGTTGTCAATAACTCAAGCTTCAAATGTGCTAGGTACAATCAATCCATTAAAAGATATTATTGAACTTGCTCATAAAAATAATACCTTAGTTACTGTCGATGGCTGTCAAAGTACTCCACATTTTAGTGTTAATGTAGAAGATTTAAATTGTGATTTTTTTGCCTTCTCAGGTCATAAAATGTTAGGTCCTACTGGGGTAGGTGCTTTGTATGGAAAGCAAAATTTATTAGAAAAAATGGAACCTTATCAAACAGGTGGCGGAATGATTAAAGAGGTTGGGTTATATGAATCAACATGGAATGATATTCCTTATAGATTTGAAGCTGGTTCTCCAAACGCATCACAGGTTATTGGATTAGGCTATGCTATTCAATTTATTAATGAAATAGGATTAACCAATATTACTAAGCATACTGAAGCAATATCTAATTATGCATATGAAAAATTAAGTCAAATTGATGGGGTTACAATTTATGGACCTGCTAAAGACCGTATTTCCATTGTTAGTTTTAATATAGATGGAATTCATTCAGGTGATATAAGCCAAATGCTAGATTATGAAGGCATTACACTGAGATCTGGTAGACACTGCTGCTCTCCCTTAATGAATAAACTAAATATTTCTTCATGTCTAAGACTAAGCTTATATTTTTACAATGATATATCAGAAATAGACTTATTTATAGAAAAATTAAATGCTACAATTGCTACTCTTAAGTGATGAAAACTATTCGTTTAGATGACTTTCTTTTTGAGGGAATGATTAAAGAAAAAGAATTTCGTAAAAAAATAAAAGGAATCGACTGGAAAATATTTAAGGATAAAAAAGTTATGATTAAAGGTTGTGCAGAAGTTCCTGTACCTACATGGGCCTACTTAATTATAGCCTCTAATTTATCTATTTATGCAAAGAGTATATATTTCGGTGAACCTTGTTCTGCAATTCAAATCTATAGCAAATAATTAGCTTAAATTTTCTGCAACTATATCTGCCACATCTTTTACTTTAATCGGCTCTTGCCCGGCAGGTGTTAATGGACCAACTCCTTGATTCATCATTCCATAACAGAAATTACAACCAGTTACCACGGTATCAGTTTTGGACTCTATAACTTGCTCTGCTCTTAATAAATGTGTGCGTCCTTCTCCACTATCCTTCTTCCACCATAGTGCACCGCCGGCCCCACAACAAAGAGTTTCCTTACCACTTTCATCTAATTCAAAAAATTCAGGAGCTGCTGCTTTTATAGCATTTCTTGGAGCACTTACTTCATCGAGCGTTCTAGACAGGTTACATGGATCATGATAGGTTACCTTTTCAAGAGATCCGGGGTTAATATCAATTTTCCCCTGCTCTAGTAATTCTGAAATTACTTGCGTATGGTGCTTGACTTCATATTTTATTTCATGATATTTACTATACTCTTTTTGAAGATTTACAACGCAATGTGGACACATAGTTGTAACATTTTTAACCTTATTTAACTCTTCAACATTTTGATCCATTAGTAATTGATATGTTAACTTATCTCCCAGCTTATTTGCTGGATCTCCTGAACATTGTTCATTACTTAGTACACCATATGTTACCCCTGCTGAATCTAAAATTTTTGTAAAGTTCTTCACTGAGCTTACAAAATTTGGATCCATTGCATGCTTGGCAAAACATCCTAACCAAAGCACTAGCTCTTTATCGCTTGTATAAGCTGGTAATTGTTTTAGTAGTTCGCTTGATGAAGCGCCTTCAGTGTTCCCTGTTTCCTGTAAATTTCTTAATAATTTTTGATATTCTTGAGGAACATCTCCCTCTGCTAACACTTGAAAACTCCTAATTTCATCAGCTTTTTCAACGTGGTTACCAACAGGACATACTTCTGTACATGCTTGACAGGTAGTACATTCCCAGCCAGCTTCAACATTAATCTTATCAATAACATTTACATCACCAGAATCGAGCATAGGCTGTTTAAGATCTAATATAAAATGATATTTTGGGTCTAATATGCCACCACCTCTATTGGCTGGGCAAACATCTGTACATCTTCCACACTCAACACAAGTAAAAATATCAAGAGCTTGATCTTTGCTTAATCTAGATAAATCTAGTAATAAATTATCTAGCTCTTCTTCTGAGGCATCCAAATCAATTGGGATTGCTGGGTGATTTGGCACTTCGAAAGGTCTTAAGAAGATATTAAATGGTGACAAAACTAAATGCATATGTTTTGATTTTGGAATTAAAAATAGAAACCCACCAATAACACCAGAATGCAACCACCAATTTACTTTGAATGCAAACGGACTTTTTAGTAAATGCAACTCATCAATGAGGTATGTTATCATTAAAGTAACAATAAAAATTGTTACCACACCAGAAGTTGCGGAAAATTTCCCAAGGGCTTTTGGCTTCAAAATAAACCTTCTATATGCTAAGGCTAATATTCCAAAAGAACATAAAAATGCCCAAGGGCCTCCAAATAACCTAAAATACCATAGACGAAAGGTATCGCTAAATAAATGATAACCAAATGCCATTAAAAAATGATTTATCGTAATGAGACCAAAAAATATAAATCCATACATTACAAGCGCATGCATTATACCTGCATATTTTCTCTTTCCACTTGCTACTTTTTTATGAAGAATTACTTCATCAAATACTCTTTTTAAACGGCTCGGTAACTGATCAATACTGAAATCAGATTTCCCTTTTAATACAATTTTAAGGCGAATGATTAGTTGGTATAAGAAAAATGATAAGCCAGCAGATAAAAATAAAACTAATACTATTTGCTCTATAATGGAGAATGTTACCATAGCATTAATATAAGGTTAAATTTCTTTATTTCTTAAGTTCTTCTGTCAATTTTGGTACGATTTCCATTAAATCTCCAATGACAGCATAGTCTGCAATCTCAAAAATTGGTGCTTCTTCATCTTTATTGATTGCAATAATATTTTTTGAACCTTTCATTCCTACTACATGTTGAATTGCACCAGAAATTCCTACTGAGAAATATAAGTTTGGAGATACTGCCTGTCCAGAGCTACCGACTTGTCTGTAAGAAGGTAACCAGCCCATATCTACGACAGGTCTGGAAGAAGCTATCTCAGCCCCCATAACTGTTGCTAACTCTTCAGCCATAGGAATATTGTCTTCACTTTCGATTCCTCTTCCGATAGAAACGATAACATCAGCTGTAGTTAAATCTACACCGGACGAAGATTCTTGAAACTCTGGTTCACTTGTTGATTTTATATCGCCAACATCAAGATTAACATCAAAGGTTAAGGATGATTCGTTACCACCCAATTCAATGTCGTCGCTTGAAAAAGCTGCTGATTGGAAACTTAAAAGTGCTGTATTACTACCTTGTTCAGGTTGAATGTTTGTAGCTAGCTTTGCATTAAATACCTGTCTTGCAAATATAGGATTATCATTATCGTACGTAACAGAAATAATATCACTAATAAATGGTAAGTCTAACTTAGCACTGACTCTAGGTAAAAAATCTCGCACCATATAAGAATGACCCATAATTACATACTTAGGTTCATACTCGTTAATTATGTCTGAGAGTACTTTTGAATAACCATCAGCTGAATATGAATTAATCATTTCATTCTGTGCCAGAATTAAATTTTGTACTTTAAAGTCGGCAGCCTGCTCTTTCAATGAGCTGGCATTTTCACCCATACATAATACTGATAAGTCCATTCCTAATTTTGATGCTAGTTTTTGGCCTGCAGAAACAGCTTCCTTACTAAAAGCATGAATATTACCTCTTTGATTTTCTAAAACTACAAGAATCATGATATTACTCTCAATTTATTTTTCAATATATCTATTAGCTTAGCGACTATACTATCAACATCACCTTCGATTTTTTCTGTAGCCTTTTCAGTTTTGGGAATGAAAAGATTTATAAAATTTTGTTTTGGAGTGTCAGAAAGTTCGCCTTCAATTACTTTAGACTCCTTGCGTTTTGCTCCCATAATTCCTTTTAAAGATGGGTAGCGAGGTTCATTAATACCAGATTGGATTGATACGCTAGCTGGAAAAGGAAGAGTAACCCATTGGAACCATCCAGATTCTAGTTCTCTTTTGACTTTAATTCTATCATCCTGCACATCAGTTTCTATTCCAAGCGTGGCAGTTGACATACCCAATAATTCACCAAGCAAAACGCCGGTTTGTCCTGAACCTAGGTCGTCAGATTGTAATCCAGAAAAAACAAGATCAAAATTTTCATCTTTAAGATTTTCGGAAAATAGTTTAGCAATTGAAAGTGGATCTGTATTTGAATCTTCATTATGAATAAAAATAGCTCTATCTGCACCTTTCGCTAATCCATCTTTTAATATTTTAGAAGTATTGTCTTGGGATCCCATAGTAATAACAACAACTTCGCTATCATTATCGAGCTTTTCTTTGATTTGTAAGGCTTCTTCAAGGGCATACGAATCACTCTCGTTAACAACATAATTCACAACGGATTCATCAATCCATTTTGAAGAGGCGTCAATTCGAATACTTGATTCATAACTTGGGATTGCTTTTGTTAGTACTGCTATTTTCATTTCTTATATTTTTTTGAAAAACCGACTATTCGGTCTAGTTTGCAATATTAGCTCAATTCTTTTAATGATGCAAATTAAAAGTATAAATAAAAAACAGGCTATAAAAGAAAGTTGATAAGCGGGGGAAAGTCTTACAATCTTTCAAAGTTTTATAGCCTGAAATTTTTGTCGTTCAACAAATTTAATAGAAAGTGCGATGTATTACTAAGAAAAAAAGGAGTGGTTAGGAATCAGAATCTTCAGTTGCAAACTTAGTCCAATCACTAGAAACTGCTGATTCATCAATTGAAGTTTCTGATGGTTTTGCTGTGGAAGTAAACTTAGAATCATCTTCATAAATATTTAAACTATCTTTCTTAACTTCATATTTATCAAGATCAAGCTCTTCATCTTCGCTATCCAAGCTTTCTTTATCCTGACTATATAAGTCTAAATCAAAAAAGTCTAGATTTTCTACATGCCCATTTTCCATCAAATATTCAAGAAAGGGCAGGTATAACCTTTGTTTTAAGTTTGCTTTGCAAAGAGGGCATTTTAGTGACGAACCTATTTCAGAAGTTTTAATTTCCTCGTCACAGCAAGGGCTTATGACCTCGTCAACCTGATTTAAATCAAATGAATTCATATAGTGACGAAAGTATTATTAGTAATCTATGGAGTCAATAGTTTTTGTAAATAGCATTAAGATCTAACTCGTCTGACGAAGAAAGTACTCTATCTCTTCTTTTCATAGCAATTTTAACGGTATTTAAAAAATCAATAAACTTAATTTTTATTAATTTATTTCTGTAAAAAAGTGAAAATGCAGGTATATGACTTGGAGGAAACACTTGAGAAACTATGTTCGAACCTAACTCAATTACTGTTCCCGTGTTAAGGGTTGTACCAATAGCTGTTTTTACATGTTCTCCTATCACAGATCCGAAGAAAATAGTGTTAGTATCTACAAGTTCTCCGTCCCATTTCACTTTAACTGATGAGTAATTATTTTTGAGATTACTAGTAGTTGTTCCTGCACCCAGATTCACCCATGAAGAAATGAAACTATGACCTATAAATCCTTCATGAGATTTGTTAGAGTATGGCTGAAAAATGCAAGAATGAATTTCTCCGCTTACCTTACAACTATGGTTTATGATAGAATTTGAAATAGTAGCATGAGATTTAACTAAAGTATTTTTACCAATGAAGATAGGTCCATTTAAAACTGTAAAAGGCTCAATAATAGCTGTTGAATCAACTATTACAGGCCCATTATCTTCATTAATGATAACATTTTCATTTGAATAGCTAGAAGAGATTTGTTTGTTAAAAAAATCAGGTATACTATCAATTAAGTCCCATGGATATTTTCCACCATCAAAATAAGAACTTTTTTTATCCATAAGGACAAGCTCAGATATAATAATTTTTTTCATATAGTTTTTCATATTTTAATAAATTGTTGTATCATTTTAAAAGTTCCTTCTAAATCTCGCTGATAATTTGTATCAAGTATAACATTATAATATTTTTTTGAATTATCATAATTAAAACCCATTCTAACTTTTGGATTGCAGGCTCTTAATAAAAATGAAGAAAATCGACTAAAATTAGTATTCAAGTCTATCATATTTGCATAATTATAAGATCTAACCTTTTTGACAAATTCCTCTGTTGGGACTCCAAGTGAACTAATATCTTTATAAGTGAATAATATTGCTGAATCATTTAATACTAATGGGTAAAAGTTAATTAATGCATCTTTTACCAAAAAATGTATCCTAGTTTTGTTAAGCTTAATTTTTTCTAAAAAAAGATTTGCTAAATCAAATGCAACTTCTCCGTCTGGAAGAATAATTAGAATTGATTCTTTTTCAACTCTACTATACTCATTTTTTTTAGGGAGATTATTAAAATAGTTTTTATAGCGCCACCAATATAATACTTTTTCTTTTCTTGAATATTCCATATTGTACATGTTAGGCAAAAATCATTAATTAGAATAATAATTTTAGAATTAAATTAAACTATCATGTCAAATAAAAAAATAGGGTCATTTCCGTTTACAAAAGGTATTTACAAAGATATGTACCGCAGTAAATTGTGGACAATGAGGCAATATGCAGGTTTTTCTTCTGTGGCTGAATCTAATGAAAGGTATTTATCTCTTTTGAAAAGTGGAGTAAGTGGATTGTCCGTAGCGTTTGATTTACCAACCCAAATGGGATATGATTCTAGCGATGAAATGTCATCTGGAGAAATAGGAAAATCAGGAGTTCCTATATCAACCCCAGAAGATATTGAACTTCTTTTTGATAATATCGATCTTTCAAAAATTTCTATATCTATGACAATTAATTCTACTGCACCAATTTTGCTAGCATTTTACATATCGCTTGCCAAAAAAAGAGGGTATGATTTAAACGAACTGCGCGGTACTCTTCAAAATGATATTTTAAAAGAATACATTGCTAGAGGGACATATATATATCCTATTTCTTCATCGTTAAGACTAACTACTGATATATTTGAATATTGTCAAAAGAATTTACCGAATTGGAATTCCATCTCCGTGTCTGGCTATCATATTAGAGAAGCAGGAAGTACAGCTGTTCAAGAACTTGCTTTCACATTTGCAAACGCAATTACCTATTTAGAGGCTGCAAAAGAATCTGGAATTGACATAGAAAAACTTACCACACAAATATCATTCTTTTTTAATTCCCATAGAGATTTTTTTGAAGAAGTAGCAAAATTTAGAGCTGCTCGTGAAATTTGGGCGCACATTGTTAAAGATAGATTTAAGATAAACAATACTAAATCTCAACTATGTAGATTCCATGTTCAAACCGCAGGATCGACTCTAACAGCTCAACAAATTGAAAATAATACACCTAGAACAACTCTACAAAGCTTAGCCGCTGTATTGGGGGGCGCTCAATCTATACACACAAACGGTAAAGATGAAGCACTAAGCCTTCCTTCTGAAGATAATGCTCTGTCAGCATTAAGAATTCAACAAGTTATTGCATATGAGAGCGGTATTTCAGACTATGTTGATCCAATTGGAGATAGTACATTGATAAATAATATGACAATTGATATGGTAAGTAATGTCAATTCTAAAATTGATGATATGCTATCTAAGGGAGGGGTTGAAAAACTAATTCAAAATGGCACTATTCAGGATGAAATTGCAGAATCGTCTATCGAATTTCAAAATAAACTTGACAGCAAAGAAGCAATTGTCATAGGAGTAAATAAGTTTGAAAGAGAAGAAATTTTTGATAATCAACGCTCATCAAATTTTCAAGAAAATAGATTAGATATTATTAAAGAATTTAAATCTTTGCGAAATAGAGAAAAAGCAGATAGCGCTCTTTCTCTTCTTGAAAAAAAGGCAAATACCGATGAAAATTTAATGCCATATATAGTTAATTGTAGCGACAATAAATGTACTTTAGGTGAAATTTCAAATACTTTAAAAAAAGTATTTGGAGAATATTCCTTATAGATTTAAAAAAATAAGGAACATTAAATAAAAAAAATGATAATATTATATGTGAACTATTTAAAAAAGAAGGAATGTTATGAAAAATAATAAATTTATGTTATTAAGTGCTTTAATGTTAGCAAGCTGTTCTGGTACTATGCCAAATGTAGGCAATGAAGTAGCTGTTCTTGAAACTCAAGACAAAGGCGAAGAAATTGTTAAGCAAGAAGTTTCTGTTGAAACTTTTACTATACAAGAACCAGAATCTCCTCCATTACCAATCACCGTTTTTGAACCATATATGATTAAAAGAGGAGATTTTTTAATTAAAATTGCAGCTAGAGAATATGGAGACTCTTCAATGTGGAAAGAAATATATGAATGGAACAAACAAGAGATTGGTCCTGATCCAGATAAAATATATCCTTATAATTTCCTTTCTCTTAAAAGAGATCCTATGCAAGCAAAGAATTGTGAATTAGAATTTTTTGAATATACAATTCAATCAGGGGACACAGCATGGAACTTAGCTCAAAAAGTCTACAATGATGAATTAGCATGGGTTGTCATTTATATGGATAATGCTGATATCATTAAAAATAATAATGGCGTCTTACAGCCGGGCATTACTTTTCAGATGAGAAAAAAACTAGATCCTTGCAGCTAGATTATAAAAGTATATCTTTTAATACAAAATGGATACTACCTGGCTCTAATTCTATTATTTATAGAGAATTAGTCGACTCTACACTAAGTATTGCTATGAACAAAGAGCGTCAATTAAAAGATGCGAGAAAAATAGTTATTACGGATAATCAAGTAGAGGGGAAAGGAACGCATGGGAAACAATGGATTTCTTCACCATATAAAGATCTTACATTCAGTATTATTCTTGGCAAAGACCATTCATTTGGGCAAAGCCTTGTTAATGCATGTTGTGAAAAAATCAATGCCTCTTTATTAAAATATGATTTAAAAGGTACAGTACAATATCCAAATGATATTTATATAAACGAGAAAAAAATAGCTGGAGTATTACTTTCAAATATTTATACATCGGGCTCCAAAAAAAGTTCTTTTCAATCTTTGAGTGTTGGAATAAATGTTAACTCATCTTTTGACATTAGAAAAATTGATAATGCATATAAAGTAGGTAGCACTTCAATGTATCTAGAATTAAATAAGAATGTAGGAAGGGAAAAATTATTAAAACGAATTATTGAAAATATTGATGCTGCTATTCAAAAGCAGGAATCCCAGTAATTTTTTGTCCCATGATTAACGTATGTATTTCATGAGTTCCTTCGTAAGTATAAACTGTCTCTAAATTTACCATATGTCTCATCATTGGATAATCATCCATAATACCGTTTCCTCCAAGAATTTCTCTTCCTAATTGAGCACATTTTCTCGCAATGGCTACATTATTTTTTTTACCCAATGATATATGTGAAAAATCTAAATCGCCCCTGTCTTTTAATTTTGCTAACTGCAAAGCAATGAGTTGAGCTTTTGTAATTTCTTCAATCATATAAACTAATTTTTTTTGTGTAAGCTGAAACCCAGCAATGGGTTTTGAAAACTGCTTACGATCTTTACTATAACTTAGGGCTACTTCATAGCAATCTATAGCCGCTCCAATAACACCCCACGCAATAGAATATCTAGCTTGGGTTAAACATGATAAGGGACCTTTCAATCCTTCTATGTCTGGCAATCTATTTTCGTCTGGCACTCTCACATCCTTCATAAACAACTCAGAAGTGATAGATGCTCTCAAACTCATCTTGCCGTGGATATTTGATGAAGTGAATCCTTCCATACCCTTTTCTAACAAAAATCCTCTAACTATATCGTTTTCATCTCTTGCCCATACCACCGCAATGTCTGCAATTGAACCATTAGTAATCCACATTTTTGATCCATTAATAATCCAATCATTTCCGTCTTTTTTTGCTCTGGTAAGCATACCCGCCGGGTCTGAACCGTGATTTGACTCTGTAAGTCCAAAGCATCCTACTGCTTTACCAGCTGCTAATAAAGGTAACCACTTTTCTTTTTGTTCCTTTGTTCCATATTTAAAAATTGGAAACATTACTAATGAACCCTGAACGCTGCAAACTGAACGTAAACCAGAATCTCCTTTTTCTAGCTCCTGCATTATTAAGCCATAGGCTGTGCTAGATATCTCGCTACCACCGTACTCTTTAGGAAGTGTAGCGCCAAAAAAACCTAGCTCTCCCATTTTAGGTATTAAATCAAGCGGAAAGGATCCTTTTTCATAATATTCATTTACAATAGGATTAAACTCTTCTGAAACAAATTGATTCGCTGTTTTTTGAATTAAAAGCTCTTCATCTGAAAGTGAAGAAAAAGTATTACAAAAATCTGGTCCTATATATTTCATCTATTTGCTTAATTTATTCATTTTTTAAAATATCAAGTCTGATATGCTATTAAATAAAGTAGAATTTGTAGCTATTATAGGGTCTGTAACAAGAGTTTTTTTCTGATTATAAATAATATCTTTATCATTAATTGTTTTTACGATACCCCCGGACTCTTTCACAATGCAATCCCCAGCACATATATCCCATTCGTTCTTTGGAGCTAACGTCGAAAAAATATCAAATTGATTTCCTCCGACTAAACCAAGCTTGTAGGCAACGCTGCCAATTGGATCTATAGATTTAAAAGAATTTTTATAGCCATCCCAAAGTTTTTTTCTGTACTCTGATCTACTGACAACAATTGAGGCGTCTTTTAAATCCTTTTTATCTGAGATAGAAACATTAACACCATTGAAAGAAGACCCCTTACCCTTTTCCGCAGAAAACATTTCTTCTGTACAAGGATTGTAAATAATCCCTACAACAGGATGGCCATCTTCAACTAAAGCAATACTAACTGAAAAATGAGGTACTCCTTCAATAAATTCTTTTGTACCATCCAAAGGATCTACTATCCAAACTCTAGATTTATTTAATCTTTCTGGGGTATCTACTGTTTCCTCTGAAAGCCACCCATCATCAGGGAACTCACCACCAATAAAATCAAATAAGTATTTATCAGCTTCATGATCTGCTATAGTAACTGGGTTGTTAGCACTTTTATATTCTACTTGCTTGTCTTTATCAGAAAAATACTTCATAAGAATTTTTCCCGCATTTCGTGCTGCTACTTTTCCTGCAATTAATTCTTCGTTAAACATAATTAATTAGATTATATGTATTTTAAATCTAAAAATCGCTACATTAGTTTGAAATTGAAGATTGAAAGTAAAAACTAACTTTTTTTATTTTTTATAATTTTAAACAAAATAATTTTTTTATACCTAGTATTCGGTCTTCACTTTCTAACACAAATAAAATAGTATTAACCTATTTAATATTAAGTAGGTGAAATGAAAGTAAGGCTTTATGAAAAAAGAAATTTACATCAGTAAGGGTGTAGGAGAAACAAGAATAGCTGTTAAAGAAAACGGTAAACTTGCTGAACTTCACGTCGACAAAGAATCAAAAGAAAGAACTGTAGGCAATATCTATAAGGGCGTTGTTGAAAACGTTATACCTGGAATGCAAGCAGCATTTGTAAATATTGGAGAAGGAAATAATGCTTTTTTACCTTTCTCTGAAATTTCAGATCCAGAACTTATAGCAGATAGAAAACCTAAATCCAAAAATTCAAAAGAAATAAATGTTCATCTTTCTCCTGGCCAAGATATAATTGTTCAGGTTATTAAAGAACCGTTTGACAATAAAGGTGCTAGAGTAACAACAAACCTTTCAATTGCGGGTCGCTTCATTGTACTCATCCCTAAATCAAAATATGTGGGTGTCTCAAAGAAAATGCAAGATCGCTATGAACGAAGAAGGCTTAAAAAAATTGCATTTGATATGAAAAAACATGGATTAGGAATAATTATTAGGACAGTTGCAGAAGGCAAAACTGACCAGCAAATACAAAATGATTATGCAAATCTTGAAAAAAAATATAATGGCTTGATGAAATTAGCTGAAAAAAGTGAAGCTCCGGCTCTTATCCATAATGACCTGGAGATGACCTCAAGTGTTCTAAGAGATTTGATAAGCGATAAAGTAGAAAAAATTGTAGTTGATTCTAAAGATGACTATAAAAAAATACAAAAATTAATAAAAGAAGATGCGCTTGACATAGGAGACGCTTTGCAATACTATCGCAAAAGAGTTCCCTTATTTAAAGAGTCTGGCATTGATCCAGCTATGATAAAATTGTTGAAAAATAGAGCTTGGTTAAAAAGTGGTGCATATTTAATTATTGAAAGAACTGAAGCTATGGTAGTAGTTGATGTTAATAGCGGAAAATTTGTAGGTAAAAAAGGACATGAAGAGAATTCATTAAAAATTAATCTAGAAGCAGCGAAAGAAGTTGCCGCTCAACTTCGTTTAAGGCATTTATCAGGTTTAATTCTAATCGATTTTATTGATATGGTCTCTGCTGAAAATAGAAAAAAAGTCTATCTTGAAATGAAAAAAGAACTAAGAAAAGATAGAGCTAAAGTTGCAGTTTCAGAAATTTCAGAATTCGGAGTTCTTGAAATGACTAGAGAAAGAACTGGCTTAAGTATTATTGACTCTCTCACTGAATGTTGTGATGTTTGTAGTGGTAATGGTAGAATTATATCAAAAGATACTTTATTAACAAGAATTGACTATTGGTTACGTGACTACAAACAGAAAAAGAAGGATCTTAGACTAAAACTATATCTTCACCCAGAAATTTCAAAATATCTTAAAGAAGAAAAGAAAAGGGATTATATCAGTTTAATGTGGAAAAATTTTGTATATCTCAAAGTTATAGAAGATGTATCAATGAGTAAAAATGAATTTCGTTTTACTAAAATGTCAGATACTTCAGATATAACTCATGAAATAGGTACTTGATAACCAATAATTTAGCTATTAAGTTCCCAAGCTTATGTTTGCAATTGTAGAAATATATGGAAAACAATATAAAGTCGCTAAAGGCGACAATCTCTTAGTAGATTCTAAGATAGATATTGCTGTAGGTAAAACTTTAAAATTTGATAAAGTTATGGCTATTTCGGACAAAGATAACAATATCTTTAATCCTAAAGATCTTGATTCATACAAAGTAAGCGCAAAGGTTATCGAGCACAAAAGAGATAGCAAAGTTACTATTATTAAAAAGAAAAGAAGAAAAGGTTACCAAAGAAAAAATGGTCATCGACAAGATTTAACTATGCTTGAAATTCAATCTATTTCTGGAACTAAAGCAAAAACAGCGGCAAAAACTACAAAAAAAGCTGCTCCAAAAAAGAAACCAGTAGCTAAAAAGACAGCTGCTGAGAAAAAATAAAAGGTAAGGACCTATGGCTCATAAAAAAGGACAAGGTAGTTCAAGGAACGGAAGAGATTCTAATGCCCAAAGATTAGGCGTTAAAATGTCAGATGGACAATTAATATTATCTGGCGGTATTATCATTCGACAAAGAGGTACTAAAGTTCATCCTGGACGAAATGTTAAAAGAGGCAACGACGACACCTTATTTGCTACATCACCTGGACTTGTGAAGTTCAGTAAAAAAGGTAGCACCACATTTGTTAGTGTCGTAGAACAAAACTAAAAATGGCTAGACCAAAAATAGCTCTAATCGGTGGTGGTCAAGTCGGTGGTAATATAGCCCTACTATCTGCTCAAAAAGAACTAGGTGATATTGTTATCATTGATATTCCTCAAGCTGAAAATTTTATAAAAGGAAAAGCTCTCGATATATCTCAACTTTTACCCCATGATGGCTACGATGCTAAATTAAGTGGCTCATCAGATTTTGCAGCAATCAAAGATTCAGATGTAGTAGTAATTACTGCTGGATTTCCTCGACAACCAGGGATGGATAGAGAGGATTTATTAAAGAAAAATTTAGATATTATGACTAACGTTGCAGAGCAAGTAAAACAATATGCTCCAAACTCTTTTGTAATAGTTGTTTCAAATCCTTTAGATGCAATGGTATATGCTTTTTATAAAGTGTCAGGATTTCCAAAAAATAAAGTGGTTGGTATGGCTGGAGCACTGGATAGTGCTAGGTTTAGATCTTTTATTGCAGAAGCTACAAACCTTTCTTCACAAGATGTAACATGCATGGTTCTTGGTGGACATGGAGATACAATGGTTCCTGTAAGCCGTCTTGCAACAGTAGGTGGCGTCCCATTAGTATCATTACTCAGTGATGATGCTATTAAAGCTATTGAAGATCGAACAAGATTTGGTGGAGGTGAACTAGTCAAATTGTTTGGTAAAGGATCGGCATTTTATGCTCCTGCACAATCTGCAGTTGAGATGATTGAAAGTTTTGTAAAAGATAAGAAAAGAGTTATTCCGTGTGCATCCCTATGTGAAGGTGAGTTCGACGTAAATGGATATTTCATTGGTGTTCCAACGGTTATTGGAGCTGATGGAGTTGAAAGTATTTTAACCTTTGAATTAAATGACGACGAGAAAAATGCACTTCAAAACACTTTAACAGAAGTTAAAAAAACTGTAGAAGAAACAGAGTTATAATACTTTTGAAAAAAATATCTTCCTTTCTTTTTATTTCAATTCTAATTATATCTAATCTTTCAGCTCAGTCCGGAACTCTCGTTCAAGAAACTACTAGCGCTTCCTTCAAAATGGGTTCTATGGAGTCTACAATAAATACATATTATTCAAGTGATTCTTATTCTTCAAAAATGATCTTTTCTTTTAAGGGGAAGGGCTTAGCAAGACTGATGAGTAGGGATGCTGAAAATGCGACAATAATTTCATTCAGTGATTCTACTATTGTTAAAATAAACTACAAAAAGAAACGTTTTTCAAAGAAAAAATTATCTGAAGCTCTAGAAGAAATAAAATCTAATTTAAATAAAATTCCAGAAGACAATAATACAAATGAAGTTGACGAGAGTCCATCTCCAATTATATCTGATTCTCTAGAAATGATTAATGGTTTTGAATCCTATAAAATAACTTTAGTTGACGAAGATGGAAGTGAGCAATTTATATGGGTTGCAAATACTTTACGTAAATCTAATACCGCTAAAATGATGCAAGAAAAAATTGAAGCATATGAAAGAAGTTGGATGAATTTTGATGGCGATTTTTCTGAAATGGGAATTGATCCCGATGGAATTATAGTTAAAGCAATTTTCGGAGATAGTGAAGGAAGTTTTGAATACAATTTAACAAAATATATTGATACGGATACCCCTCCTGAAATATTTAACCAACCAAAAAACTTTAAAAAAGTAAAAAAACTAAAGATGTTTTAGTTTTTTTAGTTCTTTCTTTATTTCTTCATATATTACCTTTTCCCTTTTATATGGTCTTTTCAAATTGACAGCAGTATTAAATAAGGAGATCTTTTTATCTGGCATTTTTAATTTATCATATGTTTTACCTAACCAATAGTATGTACCTATATAATCAGGATTCAAGGTAAGGCTTTTTTGAAGAAAATATTCTGCTTTCTCAAATGAACCTATAGGAGGTTCCTCAAAAATAATAGATGCCAGTCTTCTTGACAAAGGATTAATACTAGCAAGCCTATAGTGCCACTGCCCCATAATATTGTAGCAAAAGGGGTCGTTTGGATTTTTTTCAATTGCTTGCAAACAATGGAATGCAATAATTTTTGAACTTTCAATCTGCTTTCTTATGCTCTGACCTTCAACATGTTTGCCATATGATATAGCATACCATTTATGAACTTCTGGGTGCTCAGGATTTATTGACATAGCTTCGGTAATATATTTTAAGGATTTTATATTATTTAATTTATCTAGTTTTTTGTCCACTGATTGTTCAGACAAGAAATGATAAGCTGCTGACAACCTAGTTAATACTTGGATATTTTTTGGATAGTTATTATTCATTGTTTGGAGCGGAATAATAGTTTTTTGATATTCAGAATTATTTAAGTCTTTGTCAATTTGTCTGAAATCTTGAGATTGTAATAAAGAAATGAAAATTAGAATTGTAAGAATTTTAGTCAAAATACCAATCAAGGGTAAAATGACATGAATACCGGCTGATGATCTGAAACTCTATTTGATACGGTTGTTGCATCTGTGCTTGTTTCAGTTGGCATACTAATCACCCCTACATTCATTATAGAATTATATTGGAATAAGGGCTGATTAACAATTATATGATCGAAGTGTGCCGGAGAATATGAGCTTGTCCAGCCTTGCCATGAATAGCCACTGCTAGGTCCCGTAAGAATGCTTTGATCCACCATAGAAAAACTAGAGGACGAAGAAATGTTCGGGTCTGTAAATGGGCTCAGAGTAGGATTAGTAATTGATTGAGAGCCTGTATTATTAAAATCCCCTACTATCACCACATTATCAGAAGATCTATTATTTATAACATAGTCGGTTAATAATAAACTTGCATGATGTCTTCGAGTAGTTTCATCGGAGCTATCGCTACTATCGTAAGCATCATCTCCACAACACTTATAATGAACATCAATTACATACAAATCTATTGATTTAGTTCCATCTGTCCATGTTATGTAGGTTTCCATCGGCGGACGACTTGCAAACTGATACTGTGCGTTGTTTTCATAATCTGAATCACCGTCGTTACCATTTGGAGTGTCCGCCCAAAGCTCGTTTTTAGAATTGAAAGTGATATTCGCGCTTTTATATATTAATGCAAATCCATTATTACCCGATTCTTCGTCTAAAATATAAGAATAGTTAGCCATTGAATTAATCATGGTAATCAAATCAGATCTTTTTTGATTGGAACTACTTACTTCTTGCAGTAAATAAATATCAGCATTCCATTTTTCTAATAAATTTTTTACATAGTCAACAGAAGTAGAATGCTGTGGAAATTGTCTAATATTCCATGTAACTATTTCTATTTGGCTAGCTTGATCAAGATTAGTTGCATTTGGGAATTCATAGAGGTTGGTTCCATTATTGTCTCCTGGTTCAGTTTCAGTAGGAGAAGAACCGCCTCCGCCTCCGCAAGAAACTAAAAGAAATATTAGTATAAATAATCTATAAATGCTTTTCGTCATATATATAACTTACTAATAAAGTTCCTACTTGTGCTAAACTTTGTGGAGAACAATTTATTGGAATGTCATTTTGGGTATGCCAGTAATTATAAAACATGTTAGGATATTGAAAATCAATTATATCTATAGCAGGAATACCTGCAATTTTCCATAAAGGGACGTGGTCATCATAGATTTCGTTAGCAATAGTTTTTTTAAAAGCTGGAAGATTTAGTTCTTCAGCTAACCCCCAAATTTGTTTTACTTTTTCAGGTGCAATGCTATACGAAATTCTTTCAATCGGTATAGTTAAATTTTTATCCCCAACCATATCTACGATAATAGCAAAATCAGGTTTTTTTATAGGCAGATTTTCTGCAAAGTATTTAGCTCCGAGTGCAAATGTCTCAGGCTTTCCTGCTATCCCACCATCTTCCGCATCAAAGAATACAATATCTATGCCAATATTTGGATTATTATCAGAAATAATATTTGCAATCTCCATAAGAACTGCTGTTCCACTTGCTCCATCATTTGCTCCAAGAACAGGAGAATTGAAATTATCTGCATTATCATCTTGATCTGAAAATGATCTTGTATCCCAGTGGGCACCAAGTAGTAGTCGATAATTGGCATCTGAATTAAATTGTATGATAAAATTTTTTCCTGCTCTTTGAGAATCAGTAATTGGCTCTATATATAAAAAATCTTGGACTATTAGTTCTCCATTTAATTGCTTTAAAAAATTATTTAAATAATTGCTAAAATTTATGTGTCCATTGGAGCCTGGATTACGTGGGCCAAAATCACACTGTAATTCTAAATAACTGAATGCTGTTTTTGAATCAAAAGTAGGAATGAAAGTAGATTTTTCTTCTGGAGTATTACAGCTGATAATCAAGAAAAATAGTAATAATCTTATCATGCTATCCTCTTATTGCTACGTTAATATTAACACCAAAATCTCTATCAATTCTTTCGCCTGTTAATCTAGTATCATTTTCACGATATTCATAAAATAAGCTTCCAGTTACGTTATCTGTAAGTGAATAAGTTAATCGTAACACACTCTTTCTTGTATTTGTGAAATTTTGTTCAACAAAATTAATTTTATCTTTTGATCCTTCTTCTTTTTTCTGACTTATATCAAAATTAAGGGAAATATTCATATTATTTTTTAAAGAAATATTTCGTTCAGTAAATGGTAAAGAAATTCTAATGCCCTTTGAAAAATTATAAGTTATGCTTGCTAAAATACTACTATCGGAAACATAGGTTAATCCATTAGCTACTTCATCTAATGTATGTGTTATGTTTGTTCTAATGTTTGTTGATACTCCATTTTTAAAAGAAGTAGTAATACCAATTAAAGGTGTAAAACTTCTAGATACACGTGCAAATTGTCTATTATCATTATTATTGTTAGCAAATGAAGAAATATTAAACAAATCAATTGCACCAATACTGTCATCACTGAACTTCCAAGATAAGTTTTCTTTCCCGCTAAATGCGTGTTCAATAGATAGAGATTTAACATATGGTGAAACTATCTTTATTTTTTCTAACCCACCAATTCTTAAAGACCAATTTGAAAAAGGAATTCCATCTGACAGGTTGTCTCCATATGCTAGATAGTCTCTTGTTGTCGATCTTGTATCAATATTATATCCATTAATATTTGAAGAAATACTTTCGGAGAATGATAACGTCAAAGATGAGCTAGGATTAAATCTAATACCAGTACGTATAGATAAAGATTTCTTAATATCTTCAGCTCCTGTATTTAGCCCTACCTCAGGAGCGTTTTCTAGTCCATGACTATTATTAAACCCAAACCTATAACTTAACGGAACGTCACCTCGAATACCGTTTGCAGTCCTGTTTGTAAGATTATTAATCGTTACATTTAGAGGCTCAACTTTTTTTGACATTTGGTAAACTCTTTCCATAAAAAAGTTATTTTCTAATTTTCTTTTTTCTTTTTTCTTAGTTGATGTATCAACTGCAAGTTCTGGGTTCTTTTTTTGATCTTCATTTTTAATTTCGCTTGCTCTGGATAAGCCAGAAGCAGATCTAGATCTACTATTTGGAGAGACCGTTTTTCTTTTTGAGGCTGGAGTGTAGAAAGTTTCAATGATTTCTGTTCCGGACAAGGAAAAATTAATAGTGGTATTTTTTACAGCTGTAATATTTGCGCCATCTATGACGCTGGACAAAGGCTTATTCCAAGAATAATTGGTATTATATGTAAAATTTGGTTTGATCCAACTTATCCATTGAGGGCTAAAGTTAGAACCTAATGATTCGGTACTTCTGGTTACAGAACCTATCTTCAAATTTTCTAAAACTTCATCCCTATAATCAGACATATCACTTTGAATATTCTTATTATAAGTAAACTGTGTATTATCAAATATTTTATAACTGATATTAAATTTTCTATCTAATCCAAGTGTAAAATCATCAACAAGCTCATTACTCGCTCTTGATGTCTTTTCTGTTAAATTTCTATTTATTCTTAAACCGGTACTAAATGATGTTGGGGTATAAAAAAACTTTGTTTTGCTAACTCGTTCTCCAATTAAAGGAATATTGTTCATCCATGTAAAGGCCTCAATATAGTTATCGCTTGCAAATCTGAGGTTATAATCAAGGTTGGTAGCCAATCTATTTGTGTCTACAGATTTCATAATAGCATCTGATCGATTTTGATTGGTAACGTTAAACGATGCGCTAAGATTATCTAGGGTATACTTAATGATAGGGTTTTCAGACTTAATACGCTTTGAAACCTTACCATTAAAGCTTACTGTAGATGATTTTACAAGAATTGAGTCTGGCATAGCTCCATTAGTTCTTATATCACTGCCTGGGAAAAATTTAGGTGCATTATTTTGCATATTGTAAGTCATGCTTAATGGAAATGAAATGCCAAACTTTTGAGGAAATAAACTTCCAAGTTGCATATTATTTGTAAATATCAGGTTTTCTGTGGTTGTATTGGTACCAATTCTTTCTTGCAAAATATGGAAATCTGCATCTTTTTTACTATAAGATATAGAGCTTTTATTAAAGTCAGATAAATTAAATTCAGATTTTAATCTAACCGCAGTTCCTTTCTCCTTTTTAACTCCACTAAGCCTAAGTTCATCAAGCCAGACTTCTCCAGTGATTGGATGATCTTTATTATTTTCAACACCTACGATAAAATATTGCAATCTAGACAAAGAAGGATTACCTACAATTTCAATTTTCTTATATTCTTTATTATTTTCGTCTTTAAATTTATATCTTTTATAATTTAATGAATCAGTAAAGGTGTCATTGGGATTGATTTTTTCAATTGATTCTTGATCAAGATTCTTCAAAGTAGTTAGCCAATTAAGATCTAAGTCGACTGCATTCCTTTGTTGGTCTTCATCCCAGTTATCATAGACAGGTTTAGTCAATTTATAATACTCATCTCCAGTTCCAAATTGAATAAAAAATCTTACATCTGATTCTGTCTCTGAAATGTCTGGACTATCACCATAAACGAACATTTTCATCTGATCATACATTAAGAAGCTTTGCCCTTTTTGAGAAGTCATGGATGATAAAATTTTCTTTGCTGCTCCTTTTATATCGGGGTTTAAATTGTCAAACTTTAAAACCAAAGATTGTTCTTTAGATCGTATATCATTCATTTGATCATATTCACCAAATACTCCTTTGGGTGGAATATAGTCTGGATTATCTTCGTCATTTACAACCGTAACTAAAAAAGTACTATCTTGGACTGTATATTGTTCTTCATCAACTAGAGATGTACCCATTTCTTCCCATGCATTTCCTACAAGCTCCATTTTAGCAATTTCTAAAGTTGATGGTTGATCTATTCCGGAAACAACAAGTCTAACGTATTTAATTTCACTTAGTGAAATATCTTGAACCTTTTCAAAATGGCTTATTGGTATTCGAACTAACTTCCAGCCTGTCTCTTGGCCATCTACTTCGGTTGATCCAGCAATATATGTATTGTCATCTAAAGAGATTGTTTTTGTAAAATAATCATTGGCTCTGTCTAAGAAGCCTGATTGATCTAAATCTTCACTGTCTGGATATTTACCTCCAGCTTGAATTCTGTCTCCAGTACCATTTCCTTCAGTACCATTCACTTTTGAATAATCAGAACTGCCTTCTACATAGTCCCAATTATCTCCATTTGGGTCATTAACATCAACGTCTGATCCAGAATTTATAATAGTCATTTCACCGCTAGATAAATATTCCTGATAAGTTATTCCTTCTTCAACACTTAAACAGTCTCCCCAACCATCTTCAAATCCATCAAAACAGCCATCCAATCCTGTATCTTCGCTATCTTCAAGAAATCCATTTCCTAATGCTAGTCCTGCATCTGGAATGTCTTCGTTATTTAGTGAGCCATTGTCATTATAGTCTTCACTTATTTTACCCAAATCAATTGTTAGATTACCTTGGTTACCACGTAACCATATTTCGAAAAATCTACTCCTCGTCTGGTCATAATCTCCTATAAACATTGGTGTTACCACGCCAGCCCATATTGAATCAGGTTCTACGTTTGCTTGATATTCTTTAGGTTCAAAATCTAGAATTAGTATATCTGTTGTAAGATTTTGCGCTCTTTGTGAAGTTGAAACGTTAGGCCAAATATTATTTGTCAAAACCTGAGAATATGGATTATACCAGTGCATTCTAGCTCTATTTCTCTGACTAAATGATTGACTAGTTTCAAGATTTAAAGGCGCAGAAGAAATATTCCAAAATCGTCTAAGTATTGATGGGCTTGTAACTCGTTTTGAACCCTCAAAATCATCAATATAAGCTACTCCATCACTGTCTCCAGTAGCAGAATTTGATATAGAATTTGGATTGGGAAGTACTTGGGCTATTTCTCCCTCAATTGTAAATCTAGATATTTTTTCAGCATTAAATATATCAAGTTTGTTTAAAGATGCGGAAAAATTATCAAGGTCTTTTTCATATCTACCATTGATGTCCCAAATAAAATTTTGAATTGGTTCAAAGCCTACTTCTACTTTTTTGTTTACAATGTTCTGATTGTAGTACAACGCTGTCATCCCAAGAAATGAATTCTCATCAAAATCTATTTGCGCTCGCGAGCCCACCATCATTTTTCTATCAAATGTTACAAGGTCGTGTTTATCATATACAATTTCTAGATCTGCATTTGGATCAATATTTCCTGTCAACATTATCATTCCAGAGAAGTAGTCAATTTGATAGTCTTGACCTCTTTCTAGTTTTTCGCCATTAGAATAAATCTCTTCACTACCCTCTACTAATGTAAAACCAAGATTTATTGTTGATTTAGGATTAGTATAATCTGCAGTGATTGTAAAACGAGAATCACCTGTATATTCTGTACGATTTGTACTTGTATACATTTTACCTTGCTGTAATATACTTTCTAATACATTATTTATATTTCCTCCATCAATAGCATTACTTGATACAAAAGGTAGTAGTGCAGGTAAATGAACTTCTCCTGTTTTGAGATTAACAATATTTGGATTATTGAAATCAATTACTTCGTCTGGAGTAAGGGCGCCTGATTGATTCAAATTATCTAATCCAAATAAATTTAAAAAAGTTGATCCACTGGTAGTTCTATCACTTACAGGTGTTGAAAAATTATCCAATATGCTGACTTGCAAACTAGTTTGGTCAATATTTGTTGCTCCAAGCGAGTATACATTTTTGAACATTAAATCCCAAGCAGGATGATTAGGGTGTGAAGATTGTGCTTTTAACATTTTTAATACTAAAGTCGTATTATCATTATCTCCAATATTGGCACCTATTTTCAAAACTACTACTCCGGTATTCCTGTCTGCAAGTTCAAAGTGTGCACCAATAATTTCATTTTGTAAAGTATTTTGCATTCTAATAAAACCTAAATCTTCATTAATAGAATAATCTGATCCCCTTTGTAATTTTATAAATGCACCTTCTTTGCTGCTATCGTTAAAAATTGATGTATCGTTTGGATCTATATATGCAGTGCCAGGATCTGCTTGAGGGTTATTAGATGCATCAATCTTATATAGCTCAAAATTTTTCACAACTAAATTTCCAATATTATGTAATCCATTATTTAATGGGTAATAAGATGGCACATTCACTTGAAATCCACTTTCTGATATTATGTCAGTTGAGCCATTCCTAAACCATTCATGGATAAAGAAATATAAATTTTTCCTATATTCATAATCTTGAATTTGATTAGTTCTTAATTCGGAAGTTCCTTTATACTTTTCAGATTGCTTTTTAGTACGCTCCAAAGATGCGATACTAGTGATGTTAAGTGGGCCTAATTGTGTTAAAGCTTTAACACCAAAAAGACCTTTATTTTGCCCAGAAAATGTAACGAATTCTGTGGAGGGTAATGAAAGTGCAATATTTCCTATTTCAAGTTTTTGTAGAATATCGTCTTCGTCCCCGTCATAATCCACTCGGATTGTATTTTCCCAGTCAAAGTCTCTTTCAGAATTTTGGTCAAGTGATATGGTTATTTTTTCACCTACCTTACCTTGAACATTTAATTGTTGTTTTTGGTCGAATTTAAAATTAGTCTGCTCTTGCTCTTTATAGGATGATCGAACTAACTCTTGATCTTGATTAACAAGCTTACCTGAAAGATTAATATTACCTTGAACTCGCAGAGAAGCTCTTCCCAAAGCTCCTAGATCAAAATCTGCAACTTCGAAATATCTACCTTTATTGCTTGCAATGGTTGTATCTGAAGCTGATAAAATAAAAGGTTGGCTAAGGTTATATTTTTGATTATTTAGATACAGGTCATTTAAATAATGATCAAAAGTTGAAATATACGGAATTGAATGTTGGTAATTTAAAGCACTTTCACTTACAGAAATGAGATTAGAACCCACTTCAAATTTTACGCTGTATTTATTTAAAGACTGTGTATTTTTAAAAATTCCAATCGGGTAATTTGATATATCATTCAAGCAAAAATTTGCCACTTGTTTTTTAACAAAAGGGTTAGTGACTATACTATTATTAATAGAATCATTAAATCCTAATAATGGAGATAAAAAAAAGACAATTGTTCCTATAAAAAATTTATTCATAAATCAGTTCTTTAATTTGTTTTGCAAACTTTTGTATTGCTATTGCACGATGACTAATTTTATTTTTTTTCTGGACACTCATTTTGCCTAATGAGATATTTTCTTTAGAAGCAAAAAAAATAGGGTCGTATCCAAATCCAGATTCACCATCTCTTTTTTCTAAAATTCTTCCCTCCAAACATCCTTCAACATAAAAGTCATTTTCCCCATCTACATATGTTACAACGGTCTTAAATCTTGCAGTTCTTTTTTCAATTGATACCCCTTCAAGATTATTTAAAAGCTTATCTATATTTTCATCGTAAGTAGCATGTTCTCCGGCATATCTTGCAGTGAAAATCCCAGGATCTCCACATAAATGATCTACCTCTAAAACAGTATCATCTGCCATAGATGGAAGATGTGTATGCTTAAATGCGACTCTTGATTTAATAAACGAGTTTTCTATAATAGAAGTTCCATCTTCTTTTATATCTCCAATATCAGGAAAATCAGCAAGAGAATAGATTTCATCAAATAAAGGTTGTATAGTTCCAATAATCTCAGATATTTTATGCAAATTTGAAGAAGAGATAATAATTTTTTTCATTTATGAAACTAATAAATATTTATGTGTTTTTTAAATAACTTATATTGTGTATTTTTTTAAACTTTTTTAGTAAGGCTCGATAGCTCAGTTGGTAGAGCAGAGGATTGAAAATCCTTGTGTCGGGGGTTCAATTCCCTCTCGAGCCACATCTTAATTGGGGAAATCAAATGGATTTAATACAAATAACTTTACTAATAACAATTATACTTTTTATAGTATTTATTCTATCATTTTTAAAAAAACCAAAAGTTTATACTTTTAAAAAAGAACAATTTGTTTCTAGCGATATGGATACTGTCTTTGACTTTTTTTCAAGGCCAGAAAATCTTGAGAAAATTACTCCTGCCGCTATGGGGTTTCGTATCATGACGCCTAAGCCAATTGAGATGAAAGAAGGTGCTATTATTGACTATACTGTTAATATTTTAGGCATTCCTGCGAGATGGAGAACAATGATTACTAGTTACAAAAAAAATCATTTCTTTGTAGATGAACAATTGAAAGGCCCGTATAGTTATTGGCATCATAAACATTCATTTGAATCTGTTGATGGTGGAGTAAATATTATTGACGAAATTACCTATGCTCTTCCCTTGGAGGCATTCAGAAGTATTGTACATCCACTTTTCATCAAACCTCAATTAAGAAAAATCTTTAGCTTTAGGTTTCAGATTATTCAAGATAAGTTTAACAATAATAATTAATCATATATTTTGACTTTGGCAGTCATGATAATAAGATACAAAGGTGCAGTAATCATATGCTAAAATATATTTTATCTCATACTAATGTTGCTATCAATTACTTTGGCTTTTCTATTGTCTGGCTTTGTTGTGTCTATAGTGGCGCACAAGGAGTTACGGCGTTAGCCCTTATACCTACATTGGTATTTCTGTATCTACATTTTATGATTGTAACAGATCATTTAAAGGAAGAAATACAGCTTATAGGCATCGCAATTTTAATTGGTATTATTGTAGACTCTAGTTTTTCATACTTTGGAGTGGTCTCATATAATGGAAAAATTACTTCTTTTCCACACCTTGCTCCAATTTGGATTTTATGTATGTGGGCAGGTTTTACTGCACAAATTAATCATGCTATGAGTAAATTAAGGGGTAGGTATTTACTTATTACTTTTTATGGACTCTTAGCTCCTCTAGCGTATATGGGCGGAGAAAAAATTAATGCTGCTACGATTTCAGATGGTGATATTAATTATGTAATTATTAGCATTAGTTGGGCTATAAGTCTAGTTGTACTGTTTAAAATTTCTGCTTATTTGATGGAAAAATAATGTTCGATAAATATTTATTAAAAGTATTACTAATTCTTTTACTAAGCGCTTGTGCCAGTAAAAAGGCAATTAATCCTCAAAAAATAATATCAGAAGAAATTCCTGAACAATGGGGCCTTGAATCAGTTGTTGATGTAGATATTTCGACAATTTGGTGGAATGAATTTCACGACAATAAGTTAGATCAATTTTTAGAACAATTTTTAGATCGAAATATTAATCTAGAACAAGCAATGCTTAATACTAAAATTGCAAAACAGGGTTCTGTAATTTCTACTTCAAACCTATTTCCTTCTTTAGGTATTAGTGCTAGCGCTAATGAGTCAGAACAAAACTCTGCTGGCTTTCCACCCATATTTGCTACATTACTTGGCTCCCAAAGTGATGATATTACCACATTTACTCAAGAAAATTATAATTTATCATTAAGTACTCAATGGGAAATTGATTTATGGGGAAAATTAAGACAAGGTAGGCTTGCAGGCAGACAGCAATATTTATCTGCTAAGTATAATTATGTCTACTACCAACTATCACTTACTTCTGAAGCTACAAAATTATATTTTTCAATTATTGAAGCAACCCAAATCGCGCAAAACGCAAAACAAAAATATGATAACGCTAAAATTATTTTTGATTTATATACCAGTCGATATAATAAAGGTGTTGCTCCCCTAAAAACCTTACAACAATCAGAAATGATTCTTAATCTTGCTAAAAATGATCTAGAAAACAAAAAGAGTATTGCAAACTCTCTTAGCAGGGAAGCAAAAGTACTTATAAAAGAATATCCAAACTTATCACTTGATATAGCAACAAACTTTCCAAAATCAATTCCGAATATACCCCAATTTCTTCCAGCTGATATTATTAAAAGGCGTCCTGACTTAATTGCTTCACAGTACGAATTGTTGGCATCAAAAGCATTAAATAAGCAGGCTACGCGATCATTATATCCTTCGTTTAGCCTTGTTGGCTCAACGGGCGCTTCAAGTAATATTCAAGATCTTCTAAATGACGATTTTAGTGTTTGGAGTAAAGGCATCAGTTTATTTGCTCCAGTATTTAATGCTGGAAAATTAATAGCAAATAAAAAAGTTGCTAAAAATAAGAAAGAAATTGCAATGCTTAACTTCGTAAATAACTTACTTAGCGCTTATAAAGAAGTGGAATCTGGATTAGAATTTGACTCAACTTCTGAATTATCTCTAAAAAATTTAAAAGAAAATATTTTACTTTCAGAGTCAATCTATAATACTACTCTTGATGAATTTTCAAAAGGTGTAGCGTCGATTGAAGATGTTATAAATGCCAATAATGCATTATTTGATAATAAAAATATACTAGCTACATCAGAAAGAATTCGCATTGAACAAAGAATAAACTTAATATTATCACTTGGAGGAGGGTTTAATTACAAAAATGATTAAATATATAAAACCATTATTAATTATCGGATTATCATGCTTGATTGCTGCCGTACTATTTATTCTAGGTCGTGTAGCTCCACAACCTATTGAAGCTAAATCTCCTCAAGATGTAAAAGTTCAAATTTTAACACCTGTTAACTATCAAATAAAAATACAATCTACTGGCACTACTACCCCTATAACACAAACAACATTAACATCAGAGATAGGAGGAGAAGTAATTTACCGTTCTAAAAAATTTTCAGAAGGCTCTTCTGTAATTAGTGGTGAAATATTAGCAAAGATTGATGATACTGATTTACAGCTTCAATATAAAAATGCTTTACTGCAATTAGCTAGTGCTGAGGTTCAGCTAGCAGTACAAAAAGCGGAGTCAGAAATTGCAAAAGAAGCTTGGGAAAAAGTAGGTTCTGGCTTAGCTGAAAATTTAGCAACAAAACAGCCGCAGCTAAAACAAGCACAGGCTGCACTTGATGTTGCACAAGCACAAGTTGAATCAGCTAAAAATAAATTAAATAAGACTGAAATTACAGCACCCTACACCGGCCGTATTCAAAACATCAATATTGATTTAGGCTCTACAATTCTTCCGGGACAGCCAGTAGGATCTATGTATACCTCAAATGAGATTGAAGTAATACTATCAATTAAAGATAGTGATTTGCAGTTCTTGGATATCCCAATGGATGGTAGAAAATTAAACCCTGACCAAAAATCCCTTGTTATAATTAGCTCTGTTTATAAAGGAAAAATCCAAAAATGGAGTGGAAATTTAGAACGTGTAGATGGAGTCATAGATCCCATGACACGCATGATAAAACTAATTGCTAATTTTAAAAATAATTTTATAGAAGATTCTATACCAATCCTACCAGTTGGGTTATTTGTTGAGGCAGAAATAAACGGAAAAGAACTAACCGACATTTTTAAGATTCCAAATACTGCTTTATCTCCTAATGGAGATGTGCTTATAGTTAACCAAAATAATGCTCTTGAGATTAGAAAAATAAACTATCTTACAAAAACGCAAGATTATATTCTTGTTAAAGAAGGAATAAGCTCAGGTGAAAGAATAGTGATTTCTAAGCTTAGCGTTGCCACTGAAGGTATGCTAGTAACCCCTAGATATTAATAATGAAAGGTATTGTAACTTGGTTTGTTAAAAATAGTGTTCCTGCGAACCTATTTATGTTTTTTCTAATTTTTGGAGGATTTTTTGTTTCATATCCATCTATGAAGTCTGAATTTTTTCCTATACCAGATTTAAATACTATCTCAATTTCAATTCCCTATCCAGGAGCCTCCGCAAAGGAAGTTGAGTCTTCAATTTCATCAAAGATTGAGGATAGGCTTGAAGGAGTATCAAATATTAAAAAATTAAGGTCTTACTCATTAGAAGGAGCAGGTTTAGTCTCAGTTCAAGTGTTTAATACAAATGAAATTGATACAACTTTAGATGATATTAAAACAATTATTGACGGTATTAGTACTTTCCCGCAAAATAGTGAAGCTCCTATCGTAAGTAAAAAAGAGGTTGATGAAAAAATAATGGATGTCATTATTTATGGTGATGTTGACGAGAAAACCTTACTTGCAATCACAAAAGAGGTCAATAGAGAGATTAAAGAGTTGGGTGAAGTGTCATTCACAGAAATTAATGGTAGCAGGAATAAAGAAATTACTATTGAAGTGTCTGAGAAAAATTTAGAAAAATATGATTTGAGTTTTGATCAAATATCGAGAGCAATAAACTCGGGTTCAATAGATTTACCAGGTGGTTTGCTTTCTAGTAAAAGCGGGGACTTATTAATCAGAACTGTTGGTCAATCTTACAACGCCAATGAATATGAAAATATTGTTATTAAAAGTCAGAAAGATGGAAGCCAGCTACTCCTAAAAGATATCGCAAGTATTACTGATGGCTTTGTTGATGTTGAGCGCTATTATCGCTGGGACGGTGTTCAAGCAATGTTTGTGTCTGCAAACTTAGTGGGAGATCAAGATGTACTTTTAGCTGCTAAACAAATTAGAAAGTATGTAGAGCAAAAAAAACCTGATATGCCATCAAATGTAAATATTGATTATTGGTATGATCAAGCGAGATACCTTCAAGACCGAATAGATTTACTTTATAATAATTTTGCTATTGGGATTATATTGGTTCTTTTTCTTTTAACAATGTTTCTAAGACCTTCCGTAGCATTTTGGGTTTCAATGGGAATTCCTATTTCTTTTGGCGGAGCGTTAATTATACTTCCTAATATCGGTGTTACTGTAAATGTGCTGTCAGCTTTCATGTTTATTGTAGTGTTGGGTATCGTAGTTGATGATGCAATTATTGTAGGTGAAAACGTTTTCAGGAGACGTATAAAATTAAACGAAGATAATTTTACGTCAACCGTTAAGGGGACAATGGAAGTGTTAAGTCCTGTATTTTTTGGAGTATTAACTACTATTGTTGTATTTGCGCCTATGCTCAACCTTGCAGGTAATACTGGCGCTATATGGAGAGTTTTTCCCCTCACAGCAATTCCTATTTTAGTTTTTTCATTAATTGAATCTACAACCATTCTACCATCACACTTAAACCATGCCGGTGAATGGTTCCAAACAAGTTTTGTAGGGTTTGGAAAACGCCTCGGAGCTGCGCGAAATTATTGTTCTAAAAAATTATATGAATTTGTTGATGGCTTCTGGATGCCTCTAGTCAAAAAATCAATTATGAGTAGGTACGTTACTGTATCTGTTTTCATTGGTATGATGATTATTACAATGTCTTTGCTTGCTGGGGGATTAGTAAAATGGCAATTTTTCCCGGTACTTGAAGCGGAAGAAGTAGGTATTGTTTTTGAGTTGCCAGAAGGCTCTCCTATAGAAAATACTCAAGCTATAACAACCATTATTGAAAGCGAGGCATTGAAACTCAAAGAAGAATTAAATGCTGCAGAACCTACAATTATTTCTCATGTTTTAACTACTGTAGGAGAACATTATTTTGCTAATGCAGAATCAAGTAATAGCCCAACAGGGCCGGTTGTTGCTTCATCCTCAACTCCGCACCTTGGTGAAGTTGTTGTTGTTCTAACGCCTGCAGATAGCAGGTGGGCTGCAACCGGAGCTTATGATATTATTAACACTCTACGTGATCGTATTGGGACAATTCCTGGTGTTGAACGATTAAACTATAGTGCAAATATATTTAGTGCTGGAAAGCCTATACATTTTGAATTCTCAGGAGATAGTTTTACAAGTTTAAATCGTGTAGTTGAAGATACAAAAGTACTATTATCGAGTTTTTCTGGTGTATATGATTTAACGGACACCGATACAACCGGTAAAAATGAATTACAAATTGAATTATTACCTTCAGCCGAGGTATATGGCATAACTACTATTGACATCGCTCGTCAAGTGAGACAGGCATTTTTTGGTGAAGAAGTACAACGAATTCAAAGAGCCGATGATGATATCAAGATAATGCTTAAACTTCCTAAAAAAGAGCGTGATAATTTAATTACACTTGAAAATATTAGAATACGCACTCCACAAGGAATCAAAGTTCCGCTGTATGCCGTAGCCAAAGTTCAAGAGGTTCCTGGTAAAGCTGCAATCGTTCGAGTTGATGGTAAGCGTGTTATTGAAATTACTACGGACGTAGATGTTTCAAAAAATACTTCTTCGATGATTTTAAGCCAACTTGTTTGGCCAGGGGGTCCAAAAGAAGGCCAGCCTTTCAGGAAGCTAAAAAAAATAACTGATAAAACTCCAGATGTTGAATTTGCTCTCGCAGGAGAACCTGCTGAGCAAGCTGAACAATTAGATGATATTCTTTTAAAATTTGGTTTAGCTATCTTTTTTATCTATGTCTTGCTTGCAATACCTTTAAAATCATATTTAAAGCCATTAATTGTATTATCTGCTATACCGTTTGGAGTGGTTGGTGCTATAATTGGTCACCTTCTTTTCAATCAGCCAATGTCTGTACTTTCACTTCTTGGAGTTGTAGCATTGTCTGGAGTTGTGGTAAATGACAGTCTCTTGTTAGTAGTGTTTGTAAATAGAGCAAAAGAAAAAGGTGTTGAAACAAAAACAGCTGTACTTGATGCCGTACGTACGAGATTTAGACCTGTTGTTCTGACATCTATGACCACGTTCTTGGGAATTGTTCCTCTTTTATTAAATCAGAGCACTCAAGTTCTGTTCCTTAAACCTATGGCTATATCTTTGGGTATTGGTATTCTATTTGCTACTTCAATTATTTTACTACTCGTTCCAGTTGCATACGTAATTATTGATGATTTTATTGAACTATTAAACAAGCTATTTAAAAGAACTGCATAAAAATTTATGCTTCAAATTGGGCATAGCTAGGATACCCAGATTTTGCAGGATCTTCATAGTCAATCTTAATAATTGCCTTCTTTAAAATTCTTTTCAGTACAATCAAACGATCGTTTTCAGACTGACTTTTAAGAAGAATTTTTTTGGCTCTTTTATCAATATCAAGCATAGAAGCAATTTCAAATGAACTTTTTGGCATATTAATTTGTGGAATTTTTGATGAAGCACCTAACTTCAATAAAACTTCATATAAAAAAACGTTAGCTTCTTGCAAAAGAGAATCATCAATTGTATCATCAATATCATTCCAGGTTTTCACATATGCTTGCTTATAGGGCTCAGAATTATTATAACTTTTAACTATAAACCTTTCAACTCCAGAAACTAAAATATCATATTCTCTACTTTCATTTTCTCCGCCAACCAACTGTTCGATTGTAGCAGTACAACCAATTATAAGAGAATCGCTATTTTTAGAGTTAATAATACCAAATTTTTTATTGTTTTTTAAACAATGCTCAATCATTTTTTTATATTTTTCTTCAAAAATATGTAAAGGTAATTTTTCACCTGGAAGTAACACTAGTGGGAGTGGAAAAATTGGGATTTTATCATTCATAGCTCTATCAAAATACATATAGTTTTATTAATATTCACTAGCAAAGTTATGAAAAAAGATATTATAGACCATTTAGCTGTATGCACAGACAATATTGAAAAATCCGTTTTGTGGTATAGAAACAACTTTGTATGTGACATTCTCTATCAAGATGAAACATGGGCAATGCTTGAGTTTGAAAATATTAAACTTGCACTTGTTCTACCAGATCAACATCCATTTCATTTTGCTATTTTGAAAGATGATGTAGAAAGTTATGGAAAGCCTATTACTCATCGTGATGGCTCTATTTCGATTTACATCAAAGATCGGTCTGGTAACAATATCGAAATACTACGATACTAATTTATTTGCTAGTATATTTTTTCTGTTATATAATGAGGTAACTTATTTTACATATTTAATAAAGTTCACAAAGGGGAAAACAAAAATGTTTAAAAAAATACTATCTATAATACCTATTTTATTTATGATTGCTTGTGGAGGCGGCTCTAGCGCAGAAGCAACTGTTGTTAACATAGGATCTCTAGGTTCTGAAATGAAATTTGATGTTGAAGAATTTACTGTTGAAGCCGGTTCAAAGGTCAAAGTTATAATGAAGAACAATACACCTACTGATTTTATGGGGGCCATGCTTCATAACGTTGTAATTTTTAAAGATGAATCTGCGGCGCCTATGATTATTCAGTTAGCAGAAGGTAACGGCGGAGAACCTTATGCAGATGGAAGAATATTAGCAATGACGCCACTAGCAGATAAGCAAGAGGAAACATTTATCGAATTTACGGCTCCATCTAAGCCCGGTAAATATCTTTACGTTTGTACTTACATTGCCCACGCTGGGTCTATGCGTGGCTATATGATTGTTAAATAAATCATTATCCTAATTATAAGCCCTTCATTTAGTAATAAATGAAGGGTTTATCAAATTGACGAATAAAAAAAAATTACATATATTCATATTATCATTTTATTGAGAATTAATCTCAATTGATAAAAAATTAAAGGAATATATAAATGGCAGAACTACTAATAACATTCAGAGAAACTCTTGAAGCGGCCTTAATCGTCGGTATTTTATATACATTTATTGTACGTACCGGTAAAATGCATTTAATGGCCAGTATTCGAGGGGGCGTAATTTCAGCATTAATAGCAAGCTTTGTGTTTGCAATTGTATTTCAATTACTTTTAGGAGGATTTTCTGGTCCTGCAGAGCAAATTTTTGAAGGGAGTGTTATGCTTTTAGCTGCAGGATTTTTATCATCAATGATTATATGGATGGCAAGAAATAAAAATGTATCTGAAAGTTTAGAAAATCAAGCTTCTGCTGTTATCGGTAACAATAAAAATGTTGCTCAAGGTTTGTTTACTTTAGCTTTCTTGTCAGTCTTTAGGGAAGGAATTGAAACTGTTTTATTTTTATACGGGATATATATCAAAGATGGCGGGCTGTCATTTGTGACCTCATCTATGGGTATAATAATAGCACTTTTACTTGGTTATGTAATTTTCATTCAAGGTAAACGAGTGCCATTAAAAACATTTTTCAACGTAACATCAGTACTTCTTATTTTTGTTGCTGCAGGATTAGTCGCTTATGGAATTCATGAGTTTGAAGAAGCTGGTCTAATATATTATCCGGGACCAATATGGGATGTAAATCCACCGCTTAATGCAGATGGGAGTTATCCATTACTTCATGAAAAGGGAGGCATCGGAATTCTAGCGAAGGGTCTTTTCGGCTGGAATGGCAATCCAAGTGCTGTTGAAGTAGTTGCCTATTTATTTACTTTTGCAGGTGTTTCTTATCTATGGTCAAAAGCTTCAGCAGAACAAACAGTTGCAAGCTCAGAGAGTAATATCGCTATTGAAGATAAGTGTCCAACATGCTTTGAGGAAGTAACTGCTAAAGCAACAAGCTCGTGCTCAAATTGCAATACTGAATTAGACTTCAGCTAGACAATCTTTTAGTTCTGATAAAATCATTGCAGTTGCCCCCCAGCAATTACAATCATTGAATTTAAAGCTAGGTGCATTCATTTTTATACCCTTTACTTTAATAGGTTTCGACGAAAGCGTATTAACATTCTCAAGCTCATCTAATTCTATAGTATAAATAGATTCTACTTCATTTTTGTTAATAATTGTTTTTGGGCGCTTTTCTGTAAACCAAACGATTGGATGAATAGAAAAACCAGATACTGGAGTATATAGCGGACTTAATTTGCCTATTAAATTTAAATCAGTACAGATTCCGATTTCTTCCTGTGCTTCGCGAAGTGATGTATACCTAAAAGATTCACCTTTTTCTTGAGCGCCTCCAGGTAAAGAGACTTGTCCTTTATGATGATCAACATTTGAAGACCTTCTTGTCAGCAAAAATTTTAATTTGTTATGTTCTATAAAAAGTATAATAGCTACTGCTGATAGTTTTGCGTTTTTTGGAGGAATAAATGCTAATCTTGTCACAGAATTAATTGGCATAACAGCCATTTTTTTTTGACTCTCCCAACCTGGTAAATTTTTACTAAGTCTTTTCTTTAATAAGGTAATTTTTTTTTCTATCTTCACTTCGATGAAATATAAGCACATAATATGGGATTGGAATGGAACTTTATTGAATGATAGTTATCTATGTGTTCAAATTTTAAACGAATCTTTACGAAAGCGTAATATCCCTGAGATTACAGTTGAGAAATATAGAGAAAAGTTTTTATTTCCAATTAAAACATTCTATGAATCCATAGGTTTTGATTTTGATAAAGAACCATTTGAAAACTCAAATACTGAATTTAATACAGGGTTTGTGGATCAATTCAAAACACTTGGATTGCAACCGTTTGCAAAAGAAACAATTATTAAATTTTTTAAAAACAATATTACACAGACTATTCTTTCTGCTTCGCGTCAAGATCGATTAACTGAGCAAGTGAACTTTTTTGGTTTAGATCAATATCTGCAACATGTTGTTGGAACTAATAACTCTCATGCTCATGGAAAGGAGTTTGAAGGAGAAACATTGCTTATGGGTCTCGATATTCCAAAAGAAGAAACTCTAATAATAGGCGATACATTACTAGATTTTAAAGTAGCGCAATATTTACAAATTGATTGCGCCTTAGTTTCTAATGGTCATAATGACATGGATAGGCTGAAAAATGTCGGTGCATTTACTTTTATAAATATACAAGAATTCTACAAATGGATAAAAAAATCTAGGTAGTAATACCGCCATCGACAGTAAACATCGATCCTGTAATAAAATCTGAAGCGTCTGATGCTAAGTATAATGCCATACCTGATATATCTTCTGGCTCACCCATTCTACCCTGGGGAATTGATTTAATAATCTGACTATATACAGATTCGTTTTCCCACAATGCCTTACTGAAATCTGTTTTAATTAATCCTGGGGCTAAAGTGTTTACTTGAATATTAGAAATTGCCATTTCTTTTGCTAAAACTTTTGTTAACATGACAACTGCAGCTTTACTAATATTATAAACACCCAACCCGTCAAGTGGGGTTTTAGCAGCTATGGAGGCAACATTAATAATTTTACCTGATTTTTGATTTTCCATTGATGCACTACAAGCTTTTGCAAAATTGAAGTATCCTTTAACATTGATGTCCCAAATTTTTTCCCAATGACTATCTTCGGAATTAAGAATTGGTCCATAGTATGGATTGGCTGCTGCATTATTAACAAGAATATCTACTTTGTTAAATTGTTTAATGGTATTAGTAACCACATTATTGATTGATTCTATATTTCCTGTGTTACATTCGAATCCAATTATGTTAAATCCAGATAGTCTAGCTTCTTCAATGGCATTATCTAAATTATCTTTTTTTCGACTACAGATAACTACGTTTGCACCCGCTTCTGCAAATTTAAATGCTATAGCTTTACCAATTCCCTTAGAACCTCCAGAAATAATTGCTGTCTTGTTTTTTAAATCAAACATTTATTTCTTCTTTCTTCTTGCTGCCATTGCTTCCCACATAGAATCTGGTAATTTGGTTAAATCGCTAAATTCTCCAGCTCCTGCTATCCATTCACCGCCATCAATTGTGATAACTTCTCCATTTATGTAGGCAGATCCGTCGCTCATCAAGTATGATGCTAGATTTGCAAGTTCGTGACGCTCTCCAAATCGTTTCATAGGAATTTTATTTTTCATGTTATCTTCGTACTCATCAAAACCTGGAGGCATTAATCGAGACCAAGCACCTTCAGTTGGAAACGGTCCTGGTGCAATTGCATTAAATCTAATATTGTGTTTTCCCCATTCAACAGCTAAAGATCGAGTCATTGCTAATACTCCCGCCTTAGCAGAAGCTGAAGGAACAACATAAGGAGACCCAGTCCATGCATATGTAGTAACAATACTTAAAACATTACCTTTTCTATTTTTTATCATTTCTTTACCAATTGTACTTACGCAGTTCCAAGTTCCCATTAAAACAATATCAACAACCGTTTTAAATGCATTAGGACTTAACATTTCAGAAGGAGAAATAAAATTGCCGGCAGCATTATTTAATAAGTTGTCAATTTTCCCAAACTTATCAATTGCCTGTTTACTCATTTTTTCGACATCTTCTAATTTTCTAACATCTCCAGGACATGTTAATACATTAATTCCTTGCTGAGAAAACTCGTGTGCAGTTTCATCTAATACTTCTGCTCTCCTACCACTGATAACAATGTTGGCTCCAAGCTCTCCAAATCTTTTGGACATACTTTTGCCCAATCCAGTTCCTCCGCCTGTTATGACAATTGTTTGATCTTTAAGTAATTCTTCTTTAAACATATAATTTCCTTTTTTAATTATTAAAACTTTCTTTTAGTAAGTCTGCTTTTTCTTTTAAAGGGATAAGAACGTCTTTTTCGGCTTGAGTTTTCACGGTACTTTTGATTTCGTCCATTTGCTCTTCCACTTTCACTTTAGCTGTGTCTTGAATTTTTTGAACACGATTTTGAATGTCATCAAGTTCAGGTAAGGGTTGCCCAGTAAATATAATATATGCATAATATATAATTAAAAGTGTTATCCCTAATACAACGAGCCTGAATAAACGCTTAATCACGCTAAAAGCAATCATAGCCATTAAAACTATGGTCACAGCTAAGTAAGCTGGGTTACTGGAAATGCTATTTAACAGATTCTCTAACATTGTAGCAATTTATACATTAGATTTCTACTTTACAAAGATGAAACAAAAATCAATAAGATTCGTTCAATGTTATATGCTTAAAACGGTATTTGCTTTTCTACTTGGATCTTCATTGCTTTTTAGTCAAGAGAAGCTTTTTCTTAAACAAGCAGATAGTCTTACTTCTTCAACAAACAATGCTGAGACTATTACAAAACTTAATGGTAATGTCCTTTTTCAAAAGAATGATACAATTTTTAGAAGTGATATGGCCATTCAATCTAATCTACACCCTATAATAGATTTTTATGGAAATATTTCAATTCATCAGCCAAATCAAGTTATTTATTGTGATTCTTTAAGCTATAATAGTAACACTGAGTTCTTATCAATGAATGGCAATGTTAAAGTAGAAAATAGCACTCGCTTAATTAGTTCTGACAAAGCAACCCTTGACCAAATATCCAATCAATTAACTATAATTGATAACTGTGAAGTTTATGAATCGGAAAAATATAAAATTGTTGGTGATAAAATAATTTTAGACTTTGATAATAATCAAATCAAATCTATTAATGTTCTTTCCAACGGTATAATATTTTCCCAAAATGATGGGTATATAAAAAATAATGATAAAAAGCGTCCTATTAAAAATGAAGACATCTTAAAAGCACAATCTATTTTTGCTAAAATGCAAAATGATCAAATTGAGAATATTGAATTAGTTGGGATGGCTTCTACTTTGATTCATCTTTATAATGATTCTCTTTATGACGGCACCAATGAAATATCTTCAGATGAAATTGTACTATCAATTGAGATGGAATCTGCAAAAAAGCTCATTTCACAAGGAGGAGCAATTGGTAGATATACTCCAAACGAATCAAATGAAAATATTCAAGAAAAAATTGATTACACTGCAGAAAGGGTTGAATTTCAAGTAGAAAATAAAGTATCCCAAATGTTTGGAATGGTTAAAATTTTTCACGACGATATTGACTTATCTGCTGCGCATATAAACGTTAATTGGGATACTAATATTTTAGAGGCTTTTAGCGAAAATCCCTTTGATATAAAAGAGTTAACTAAACCGGTTTTAATTGAAAATAACAGAGAACCTATGACCGGTGAAACTATGGTCTATAATATCAAGGCTAGAAAAGGCAAGATATTGAAAGGTGAAAGCAAGCTTCAAGAAAACGTATTCATGGGAAGTCAGATTACGAGCGTTACAGATAGTACTTTTTATATTGATGATTGTATTTTCACATCATGTGACCCTTCAAAATTTTATTTGGGCAGTAAAAAGGTGAAAATTATTTATGGAGACAAAGTTATTGCTAAACCTTTAAGTATTTTCATTGGGGGTGTTCCTATTATTGGTGTTCCAATTGCTATTTTCCCTCACTCATCAAACGATCGTCGATCAGGGTGGATTATGCCATCATTTGGATCTTCCGATAATCGTGGAAATTATCTGGACGGATTAGGATATTATTTTGCACCCAACGATTACATAGGTTCTGAAAATTCTCTTATTTTAGCAGATAGGCAAGGAGTAATACTTAAATCAAAAAATCAGTATAAAGATCGTTATCGCTTTAGCGGAGCATTTAATTTTGAGATAAGAAAACAGTTGGGAGAAGGCGAAAATGATATTGCACAAATTGGCAAGGCTGAAAAAACTGATTTTTCATTTAATTGGAATCATAATCAAATTCTAAGGAACGATCAAACATTTCGCGGCTCTGCTAGCTATTTCAGTAATGGCGAATACAATAGAGAAACCAGTATAGACCCTATTAAAAGACTGAATCAGCAAGCAATATCTAATATTACTTATACCAAGAGATGGAAAAAACCTAACATATCTATCAGTATAAATGCATCAAATAAACAAGATTTAATGTCAAAAAATAAAGTGGACAAAAACTCATCTTTTTATCAAGCCCCTTCTAGCCTGTCGTCAACTATTACGCGAGATACTAGCACACTTCCATCAATAAATTTTAGAGTTGCTAGAAGAAAATTATTCAAAAATATTCCTCAAGATTCTTGGGTTGGAAATATTCAATGGGATTATAATTCGAGAATAGTAAATAATTCTAAAAATTTCTATGAGTCAGAAGAAATTTCAGATGACAATGGTGGAGTATCATATCAATGGAAGCAAAATGATACTGGAAATTCTGTAAGCTCAAATAAGCTTGATGCAATGCTTAAGAATTCATTCAACATTAATGCACCATTCACAGCACTAAAGTATATTGCTATTAATCCTAGCATTAATTTGGACTCAGACTTTGTAAATAGATATAGAGTGGCTGAAACTGATGAAACAAATTCTGTAAGCTTTAGGTATAAAGATTCAATTAAAAATAGGACGACGGGTAATTTAGGTCTATCTATTTCAACCAAGATTTATGGTATCTTACCTATTAAATTCAATAATATTCAATCTGTAAGACATGTTTTAAGTCCAAGCGTTCGATTTAATTATTCTCCAAATTACCTAAGCAATGAAAACTATTTTCAATCATACAATGATGAATATTATGATTATTTTAGCAATTCTATTATTGGTTCAACGCCTAAAACAAGCACTAAAAAACTGAGCCTTTCACTAAATAATGTTTTCCAAGCAAAAGTAAGTGATGGTGAAACTGAAGAGAAAATTAATCTTTTTTCATGGAATATTTCTACTGGTTATAATTTTAATGCTGACTCATTTAAGATTTCAAATATTAGTTCATCAATTAGGAGTAATTTAAAAAATGGTGTGTCAATAGATGCAAACCTTACACATGATTTATATCAGTATAATGATGAGCTACAAACAAGAGTTAATAAACTAAACAGCGCTCCGAGATTAACCGGTCTAAGACTAGCAACAAATTTTACTTTAGGCCGTAATAATCCAAAAGAAAAGGAAGTATCCGAACAAAGCTACTCAGATAAAACAAAAGCATTTTTAAAAGACTTAACAAGCGATACATGGCAAAGTAAAATTGGCATTAGCTATACTGTTAACAAAATTAATCCATCAAATACTATTGAGAATTTTTGGGTAAATACTAATTCAAGCGTAAATGTAACTCAAAATTGGAAACTAAACTACAATGCGCGATTCAGTATCAGTGATAAAAATATAGTTCGACATAATATCACTCTTTTTAGAGAAATAGACTGTTGGGAACTTTTTGTAGATTGGACACCTAGCGGGTACGCAAAAGGACTCTATTTTAGATTAAACTTAAAATCTGATATACTTAAAGATTTAAAGGTCGAGCAAAAGACTGGCTTGTATAATACCAGATCAAGTTTTTAGGTGTTATTGCTTAAAAAAATTACTAAAGTTGTTTTATGAAATCTAAATATCAAAAAATTAAAGGCACGTTTGATATACTTCCTCCTGAATCTTTCATGTGGAAACAGATTGAAGATATTCTTCGAAATATAAGTGAACAATTTAGTTATGAAGAAATTAGAACTCCCGCAATAGAGACGATTAATTTATTTAAACAAAATGTTGGTTATGAAACTGATGTTTCAAAGGAAATGTTTACTTGGAAAGATCAGTCTAATCTTGAAATTGTCTTAAAACCTGAAATGACCGCACCAGTAGTAAGAGCTTATATTGAAAGCGGTTTTTATAGAAGTCAACCGTTGTGCCGTTTATACTATATTGATTCACTTTTTAGAAGAGAAAAACCCCAAAAAGGGAGGCAGCGTCAATTCAATCAATTTGGAATTGAAGCTTTTGGGTCACCAAGTATTGAACAAGATATTGAAGTTATTATGGTCGCAACAGGCAGCTTAAAAGCTTTAAGTATTACTAACAGCGTACTGCATATAAATAATATTGGATCTCCAGAAACAAGAAAAAAATATGAAGAAGTATTGAAGAAATATTTTACACAAAATGCTAAAAACTTATCTAACATTTCAAAAAAGAGATTAGAGTCAAACCCTATTCGAATTCTAGATAGCAAAGAAAAGGAAGATGCTATAATTATTAAAAATGCTCCTATAATTAAAGAGCTTCTTACTAATAGTGAGAGCAATAATTTTAATTCTCTTCTTTCAAATCTTGATGCGCTAGATATTAAGTATGAAGAAAATCCTTATCTTGTACGTGGTCTTGATTATTATAATGGCACTACATTTGAAATTACTACTCAAAGCGATAGATCACAAAATGCGCTCTGTGGCGGCGGAAGATATGATTTTCTTGTAGAAAAAATGGGGGGGCCTTCAACACCAGCCATTGGATTTGCTGCAGGTATCGAAAGAATGCTTATTGAATCAAATTATCAAATACAAAAAAATAAAGTTGATATATATATTAGTTCAAATAGCAGTGAAAATAGCTCTAAATGTTTTTTAATCATTGAACAACTAATAAATAAGGGGTATAAAATATTTTACGATACAAACAAAAAGAATATTAAAAACCAAGCTAAGGATGCACAGAAAAAGAATGCTTCATATCTATTAGTCATTGAAGATAAGATAACCTTAAAGACTTTGCAATCGAACGAGGAATTATCAATTTCTAATGTTGAACATTTGTTCCAGGTTTTAAAAACACAATAATTTATATTTTCTATATAAATATAAATTTTTGACAATTACTAAACAAACTATGTAAGTTGCCAGCCAAGATGTCAAATCAAGAAAAACTATTAATTATTGTTGAGTCGCCTTCCAAAACTAAGACGATTGCAAAGTATATTGATAATGCTTCGGTAATAGCAAGTGTTGGTCATTTCAAAGATTTACCTAAGAAAGAAATGGGGATCGATATTGAAAATGATTTTGCTATGAAAATCAAAACCATGCCAGATAGAAAAAAGTTTATTACTGAACTAAAATCTGAAGTAAAAAAAGCCGATAGAATTTTAATTGCCACAGACCCTGATCGTGAAGGTGAGGCAATTGCTGCAGATATTGCAGACGAAATTAAGGGAGACATTGAAAGAGTTGAGTTTACTGAAATCACAAAAACGGCTGTCAAAAATGCTATTAAAAATAGTAGAAAAATAAATTATGATTTAGTCGATGCCCAAAGAGCTAGACGCGCTATAGATCGTATAGTTGGATTTACATTTTCTCCTGTACTTTGGAAAACATTGAGATCAATAAAGAATACCGGTTTGTCAGCTGGGAGAGTGCAATCGGTTGCATTGAGACTTCTTGTTGACAGAGAAAAAGATCGTAACAGATTTATTAAGAATAGTTTTTTTTCTTTAGAGGCAGACCTCAAAGAAAGCAACCACGATGAAGTTTTTAAAGCAAAGCTTGTAAAATATAACAATCAATCAATTGCTAAAGGTGACGATTTCGGGAAATTTGATAGTGGGCTTAAAAACGATAAACTACTTTTAATTGACAAAAAAAAGGCTCAAGAGATTAAAATAGAATCACAAAAAAATGATTGGGTCATTTCAAACATTGAATCCAAGCCTACTTCTAGTTCTGCCGCCCCTCCGTTTACAACAAGTACTTTGCAACAAGATGCCTCAAGAAGATTTGGATTTTCTCCAAAGAGAACTATGGTGGTCGCTCAAAAATTATATGAACAGGGATTTATTACTTACATGCGTACAGATTCAACCAACCTTTCAAGAGAAGCGTTAGCAGCTTCTAAAGCATTTATAATTGATAAGTTTGGCAAGGACTTTTTACCAGAATCTTCCAATGTTTATAAGAGTAAGGTTGCTAACGCTCAAGAAGCGCATGAAGCTATTAGGCCAGCAGGTACACAATTTAAAAACTCGGAACAAGTGCTGACGAGCCTAGGGAAAGATGAAGCAAGGTTATATGAATTGATTTTAAACAGAACGTTGGCTTCCCAAATGAAACCTGCTCAATACATAAGAACTAATATTGAAATTCTAAATGGAAAATCTATTTATAAAGCTAGTGGGAATATTACAACTTTTAAGGGATATACTGCCGCATATGAACAAGCACTTTCAAGAACTCAAAAGGCTTCAATTTTAGCCTTACCTCCAATTAAAGAAGCTTCAAAAATTATTCTTCAAGATGTCGTTGCCCTTGAAAAAAATACTACTCCACCAAGAAGATTTTCTGAAGCTATGCTAGTTAAAGAAATGGAATCTAGGGGTATAGGTCGACCATCAACATACTCTTCAATCTTAGATAAGTTGGTAAGAAAAGAATATGTATCTAAAAAAAATAAGACTCTAATTCCAACTTTTGTTGGTATTGCTGTTACTCAGTTACTTGAAAATCACTATCTGCCATTATTTAATGAAACATTTACGTCTGGTATGGAGCAAAAACTTGATGAAATCTCAAGATCTGAGTCAACATACCTAAGTGTATTGCAAGAATTTTATAATGGATCAAAAGACTACGAAGGTGTAGCAAAGCTACTTGAAGAAGAAATAGATATTGCTAAAGCCTGCACTGTTAATATATCAGATAAAACTAATATTCGAATTGGAAAATTTGGTCCCTATGTTGATATGGACGGAACAAACATTACAATTCCTCAAGATCTTTTCTTGGGAGATTTGAACCAAGAAGAAATAGAAAAACTTAGCTCTATGCAAAAAGAAGATAATATTATTGGTACATTCAATAATGGAGAAAAGATTTTGTTGAAAGTAGGACGTTATGGACCCTATGTAGAGCTTCAAGAAAGTAAAAAAAGGGCATCTATTCCAAAAGGTACTTCCAATGAAGATGTTACAGAAACTATGGCTTCAGAACTATTAAGCCTACCAAGGACATTGGGGAAACATCCAGAAACTGGTGATGATATTCTTGCAACCTTTGGCCCGTATGGCCCGTATGTAAAGTGTGGCAAAATAAATGCCTCCATGAAATCAACAGATAGTCCATTAACCATTAGTCTAGAAGATGCAATTAAACTTATCAAGGATAGAAAATTAAAATTTGAACCTACAGTTTTAGGGAAAGATCCAAAAACGAAAAAAGATATTTCTATTAAAAGAGGTAGGTTTGGCCCATATGTAACTAATGGCAAAAAAAATGTATCACTTAAGGGTTATACAATTGAAGACGTTACTTTGGAAGAAGCCACAAAATTACTAGCTGATAAAAAATGATAAAAAAAACCTTTTTAACTCTTTGTACTTTTTCTTTTCTATTTAGCTTTCAAACCTCTTTGGAAGATCGCTTGTATTCAATCAATCGCCAATTAATGTGCCCTATTTGCGATGGGCTTACACTTGAACAATCTCAAGCCGGTGTAGCTGTAGAAATGCGCGAAGAAATTAAAATGATGGTTATAAAAGGAATGAGTGACCAAGAAATTAAAGATTTCTATGTTGAAAAATATGGATTATATATTTTGGCAGACCCTCCCAAAAAAGGCTTTGATTCTCTAGTTTTTATTGCGCCATTATTGTTTGGTTTAATAGGATTAATTATATTGTACAAATATTTATTTTCTTAGTTACTATACTTAAGTTATTGACATGAAAAAACAACATTTAGATAAAATTATATCATTATGTAAGCGAAAAGGATTTGTATTTCCTAATTCTGAAATTTATGGTGGACTGAAAGCTTCGTATGACTATGGTCCTCTAGGTGTTGAATTAAAAAAATCTATTTCTGAATTGTGGTGGAAAGAAATGACTCAATCAAATCAGAATATTGTTGGTCTAGATAGTGCCATTATGGTACATCCCGATGTTTGGGAAGCTAGTGGTCATATTGCAAACTTTAACGATCCAATGACAGATAATAAAGACAACAAAAAAAGGTATCGAATTGACGACCTTTTATCACAACAAAAAACAAAAGTAATTGATGCGGTATGCGCTGATTTAAATTTGGACAGCAGCAGTGATGATATATTTAACGATATTGCGCATAAACTTCTAATTGATGGAAATAAATCTGAGAATGTTTTAGAAAAAGCAGGGGTAATTGATCCATTTTCTGGTTCAGTGGGTAAATGGACCCCCGCGGTTCAGTTTAACTTAATGTTTAAAACTGATTCTGGGCCCTCAGAAAAAACAGGAAAGAATATTTATCTTCGCCCCGAAACCGCTCAAGGCATGTTTATTAATTATCTTCTAGTACAAAATACTATGCGATTAAAAGTGCCGTTTGGTATTGCGCAAATAGGAAAAGCTTTCCGCAATGAAATTGTAGCTAGAAACTTTATTTTCAGAACTAGGGAATTTGAACAAATGGAAATGCAATACTTTGTTTGTCCTTCAGATGATGTTGAGAGCCTGGAAATGTGGAAACAGAAAAGATTGGATTTCTATTTGAATCAATTAAAAATTTATCCAGATAATTTAAAATTTCATCAACATAGTCAAGACGCTCTTGCTCATTATGCTAAGGATGCGTATGATATTGAATATAAATTCCCTTTTGGTTGGGGTGAGGTTGAAGGTATTCATAATAGAACAGATTTTGATCTAAAGCAGCACGAAAATCTTTCTGGAAAAAATATGACTTATTTTGATACTAAAACTCAAGAAAAGTATCACCCCTATATAATTGAAACCTCTACAGGATTAAACAGATTATTTCTCATGGTGTTATGTGAAGCATACTTTGAGGATATAGATAACAATAGAGTTGTACTAAAACTTCCTTACAATTTAGCTCCAATAAAGGCGGTTGTTTGCCCACTAGTAAAAAAGGATGGATTGCCAGAAAAAGCAATGTCTGTTTTCAACAAGCTAAACAAAGAAATTTCATGTATTTACGACGAACAAGGGTCTATTGGAAAACGTTATTATCGTCAAGATGAAGCTGGTACACCTTTTGGAATTACTCTAGACCATGAAACGTTGGAAGATAATTCTGTTACAATTCGTGAAAGAGATTCAATGAAGCAAACTCGTGTTTCAATAGATAATATTTTATCCTTCATTCAAGACAATAAATAGGAGTACTATATGAGATCTGCTAACCCAGCGTTAAATAATAATACATTCAGAAATACAAGACGTATGTCTGGAACCGATGCAATGACTATTGATGGGACAGTTAATAAAACAGCGCTTGGGCTATTACTATTAATGACTACAGCAATTTATAGCTGGAATAACCCAACAACTGCATTGATGCTATTTTGGCCAATTACAATTTTTACTTTTATTTTATTGTTAGTAACAATGTTTAACAAAAAGTCAGCACCATTCACGGTGCCACTTTATTGCTTAGCAGAAGGAGTTGTTCTTGGAGGAATATCTGCAATGGCAGATAAAATGTATCCAGGAATTGCCAATCAAGCTATTTTTCTTACTTTTGGTATTCTGACTGCATTACTTCTTCTATATAAAAGTAAGTTAATTGCTGTAACAGATAATTTTAGACTTGGCGTTTTTTCAGCTACTTTTGGTATTTTGATTGTTTATATCTTAAATATAGTTTTATCATTTTTTGGTATTTCATTTATGGGTTCTCTTTTTGGAAATGGTACTACAGGCATTTTATTTTCATTGTTTGTAATTGGAATTGCATCAATGAACCTTGTTCTAGATTTTGATTTTATTGAACAAGGGGCCGAGAAAGGAGCTCCTAAATATATGGAATGGTATGGTGCATTTGGCCTAATGATTACTTTAATTTGGCTCTATATAGAAATTTTAAATCTTCTCATGAAATTAAGAAGTAGAAGGTAAAAATCCTCTCTCTTTAAATGATTGACATTAAGGTCCTCTTACAATAAGTTACATCAACTAAGGGTTTATTCATCTCTATAGAGATAGAGGTGCATACCAAATTTTTAATAATATGTACATAAACAAAGGAAGAAAAACAATGAGAAAGCTATATAATTTGATAGCGCTAGTTATGATGTCCGGCTTTATGTTTGCACAAGGTTCAGTCTCAGGTACCGTGACTGACGGAGCAGGTAATGCTCTTTTTGGTGCAAATGTAACAGTTGAAGGAACATCTTCTGGTGCTGCAACAGCAGCCGATGGCTCATATTCAGTCGACGGTGTATCAGGTGGTTCATATACAGTAACCGCTTCATACATTGGATATGAATCAGCAAGTGTTTCTGTAAATGTAGACGGTTCTACAACAGCAAACTTCGCACTATCTTCTAGTGCAGTTTCTGGTAACTCAGTCTCAGTTCTTGGATCTCGTTTTGCAAGAAATGTAGACGAACAAGCAGTTCCAGTAGAAGTTATTACAGAACTTGAAATTCGTGCATCTGGTTTTACTGAAACCAATGACTTATTACAAGCTCTTGTTCCATCTTATAATGCACCAAAAGGGTATATTACTGATGGTTCAGATCATATGAGACCTGCTACTTTACGTGGTATGGCGCCAAATCAGACTCTTGTACTAGTAAATGGTAAAAGACGTCACCAAGGTGCTTTAGTTCATGTTAACGGTTCAGTTGGACGTGGTTCAACTCAGGTTGACTTGAATGCTATCCCAGCAAGTGCAATTTCTAAAATTGAAGTCTTGCGTGATGGTGCTGCAGCTAAATACGGTTCAGATGCTGTCGCAGGTGTGATTAATTTAATATTAAAAGAAACAGGTGGAGCTGACGTAAGCATTACTTATGGACGAAATGATTCATATTTCGAAAGAGGTTATGCGTATGACGAAGGCTTAATCGATGGTCAAGGTGCTGATACTTATGCATGGGATCTTGATAATGATCGTGAAGGAACTGGATATTTACCATATACACCAGATCGTGGATATGCTCGTTCAGGACTTGAAACTGTTCATAAAAAAGATGGAAGAAACTTAATTATTCATGCTGGAAATGGTATGAATTTATTAGGTGGAAGCCTATATGTTAGTGGTCAAATTCGTGACGGTGGTCGTTCAAACCGTGCTGGACTAGATCCAAGAAGACAATATTTTGCTGGTATGGATGAAAAAGAAGCTGCATTTGACAGAGAAAATCATCGTATTGGTGCAGGAGAATTTGAACAAGTAAGTATGATGTTTAACGGAAGTTTCCCTACAGAAATGGGTACGTTATACACATTCGGTGGATTCAATACTCGTGAAGGTGAAAGTGGATGTTACTACAGAAGAGCACAAGACAATCGTACTCTACGTGCATGGTATCCAGATGGATTTTTACCTTTAATTAGTCCTACCCTATCTGACAAATCATTGGCAGTAGGTATGAAAGGACTGATGGGCGACTATGCATATGACTTCAGTGTTAACACTGGATCAAATGATTTCGCTTGGGGTATGAAAAATAGTCATAATGCTACTTATGGTACAGGCCCAGGACAACAATCTGAGTTTGATCTTGGTACATTAGGCTATAGTCAAACTACTGTAAATTTTGACTTAACAACACAAAGAGACATCGAAGGATTTGCTGGACCAGTAAGTCTAGCTATGGGTGCAGAATTGCGCTATGAAAATTACACAATTGACGCCGGTGAAGAAGCAGGTTATGCTGATGGCGGATATGATGTATTAGATGGACCAAACGCTGGTGCTTCAGCAGCAGTAGGTTGTCAATGTTTACCAGGATTAGCTCCTGCTAATGAGCAAGACCGTGACAGAGATGCGTTTAGTATCTATGTTGATGCAGAAGCAGACGTTCTTGATAACTTATTAGTAAACGTAGCATTAAGAACAGAAAACTATAGTGACTTTGGTCAAACAACTAATGGTAAAGTTGCTGTTAGATATGAAATACAAGATGGTGTAGCTGCTAGAGGTTCATTTAGCACAGGCTTTAGAGCACCTGCTTTACAAGAAGCATACTTTTCATCTATCGCAACTAACTTTATCGACGGAATTCCACTAGAAGTAGGAACTTTCCCAGTTGATACAGAACCAGCTATCGCTCTAGGAGCAAAAGCTCTTGAGCCAGAAACATCAACAAACCTTTCAGCAGGTATGACTTATAAAGATGATACATTTACTGTATCTGTAGACGCTTATCAAATTAAAGTAGATGATCGTATTACTATGAGTGAAACCTTCAAGGGTTCTGGTGCAACTTCTGATATGGTTACATTCTTTGATGAAAGAGGTGTTCCAGCAGCTGCAGGTAGATACTTCTTTAACGGAATTAATACTGAAACAAATGGTTTAGACATAGTTGCTACTATGACTCAAGACCTTTCAAACGGTTCACTGCTTCTTAAAGCAGCTATGAACTTCAATGATACTGAAGTTACAAACAAGGGCGACCTAGTAACTCCAGGAGCATTAGCTGACTATACAACAAATGAGTTGTTAGGACGTGCTAATACTGTCAGATTTGAAAGTTCATCACCAGCTGAAATGTTCCAGTTCTCAGCAAGAGTACAAAGACCTACATCAACCTATATGATTAAAATGAATCGTTGGGGTGAAGTAACAATTCCTTCTGGAACTGTAGAAAGAGAACAAGTATTAAGCGGTAAATGGACAACTGACATGGAATATTCATTCCAGGCTAGTAGCCAAGTTAGAGTTTCATTTGGTGTTAATAACGTATTTGATGTTTATCCTGATAAAACTATTAAAAGAAATAGTTTCAATGGAATATTCCAACATTCTGGATATAGTCCATTTGGATTTAACGGACGTTATGTTTACACACGTTTAGATATGACTCTATAATAGTTTCGTTTTAAAACTGAATAAAATAAAAAGCCTCTACTATTTGTAGGGGCTTTTTATTATCTTTGATGTCATGAAGTTGAACAATATCATACTTATATTTATTATTATTTTTCTTACAAACTGCAACAACCAAAACAATTTAAATGGCGGAGTATCCTCTACTTCTAGTATTGCATCGCAAGTAGGAATAGATATCCTTAAAAAGGGCGGTAATGCCTTTGATGCTATTGTGGCAACTGGATTTACTTTAGCTGTAACCTCTCCTTCAAACGGGAATCTTGGTGGTGGTGGCTTTTTAGTTGCGCACATAAAAGACAAGGGTGCAATTAGTTTAGACTTTAGAGAAAAAGCTCCTGAGGCATCATATGAAACAATGTTTCTTGATGAAAATCAACAGTATAGCAGGGAATTAGCTCTTAATTCACATAAATCTTCTGGCGTTCCTGGAACAGTCAATGGATTGATTAAAATCTTCAACGACTACGGATCTGGCAATTTTACTCTTGAAGAAATTATGGCGCCCGCTATTTACTATGCAGAAAATGGACATGAAATTAATAGCAATGCAGCTAGTGGATTTGATTATTATAAATCACTGTTCTTTAGAGATACAGGATCAACAAAAATTTTTATTAAAAATGTAACAGATGAAATGTTAAATGCTAAAGAAAATTATATATCTGGGCAGATTTCAACGGAAGAATATTCAGTAACATTAGCAAACATGGATGAATGGAAACCTGGAGATCTGTTGGTGCAAAAAGATTTAGCACTAACTCTTAAGCGAATTGCTAAAAACGGTAATGGCGGCTTTTATGACGGTGTTACTGCTGAGTTAATTGTAGATGAAATGAAAGCAAATGATGGATTTATTTCTAAGCAGGACTTACTTAATTATGATTCTATTTATAGACAGCCTATAATTGGAACATATAGAGGAAATAAAATTATTTCAATGGGCCCTCCGAGTTCTGGTGGCGCTTTACTAATTCAAATGTTAAATATGATTGAAAATTTTGACGTGGCATCTATTGAAAGAAATTCTACAAAATTTGTACATTTACTTACCGAAGTTCAACGGTTAGCCTATGCTGATAGAGCTATCCATTTAGGTGATCCAGATTTTTGGCCGAGCCCTATATCTATGTTAATATCTAAAGACTATGCAAAAAATCGTCTAGAACTGATATCTATGGATACAGCTACTCGCAGTAAAGACATTGCTGGTGGGAAAAACATACCTAAAGAAAGCGTTGAAACAACCCACTATTCAGCGATGGATAATCAAGGCAATATTGTAGGTATTACTACAACACTTAATATGAGCTACGGTAGTAAAAAGGTTGTAGATGGTGCAGGATTTTTACTTAATAATGAAATGGATGACTTTGCTTCAAAGCCGGGGGTTGCTAATGCTTTTGGTTTAGTTGGAATAGGTATTCCGCCAGCAAATGCAATTCAACCATTTAAGCGCCCATTAAGCTCTATGAGCCCGACGATTGTTGTGGACAAAAATAATAATCCTATTCTAACTCTTGGAGCAGCCGGTGGATCCAGAATTATCACTGCAGTTTTACAAACGATAATAAGTGTATTAGATCATGACTTAACTATACAAGAAGCAATAGATGAGCCTAGAACACATTCTCAATGGTTACCAGACAATATTAGATATGAACAAAATGCATTGAGCGAGCAGGTTATTAGGGAGTTAGAAGCCCTGAACCATATATTTATTCATGATGGAAATGTGGAAACTGGCATTTATTCATTAGCGCAAACGCATGGTGTTCAGTTTAAAAATGACAAATTTATAAGCGGTTTTGATAAACGAGGGAGATATGATGAAAATGAAGGCATTACATATTAATAAATCAATAATTTTTGCACCACTAATGGTGGTATTTTTTCTACTAAGTTGCGGTGAAAATAATCGCGCTACTCAATCTACGGTGCCAACTCCTACCGTAATATACACTCCCGGAGAAGTGGTGTCAGATTCACAAGGATTTATACAATATAGAGTAGGAAATACTCCCGTAATTATTACTGTTCCACATGATGGTGCACTAACGCCGTCTTCAATGTCAGATAGAACTGGCGATGTAACTAGAGCACTAAATACAAGAAAGGTAGCTGAACAGTTTGCAGTATTCTTTAACTCTAACTCTAATGGTCTATTTCCTCATATTATTTATAATAATATTAGTCGTTCGAAATTAGATCCCGATGCAAACTTAATGGATGCAGCACAAAATAATAGCTACGCAGCTTTGTCATATAGTACATATCACAGTTATTTACAAACTGCTATTGATTCTGTTGAAGCACATTTTGATGTAGGACTATTATTAAATCTTGTTGAACATGATAATGCAACACAACAATTTGAACTTGGCTATCTCCTTTCAGAGAATGACTTAAATTTATCCGATTCAGAACTTAATAATGATTATAGTGGTTTTTCTAGTATCGATCAATTGTCCTCTGTTTCTGCGGCATCATTTGCAGAAGTATTAAGAGGTTATAGTAGTTTTGGTAATTTTTTATTTTCAGCATCTTATAACGGTTCTTCTTACCAGGTAGTGCCAACTCTGGATAATCCAAATGCTCCTTCAGGTGGATACTCTTCGGGCGGGTTTACTTTAACAACTTACAGTAAAGAAAGATGGGGTAAGATTAATGCTATTGAAGTAGCAACTCCATATTCAGGATTTAGAGATAATGCCAATAATTATCGTGCAGTTGGTGTTGTTCTTGAAGAAGCAACTAAGCTTTTTTATCAAGAACAAGTCGGTCAAACTATTTATTAGAATCAGAAAATATTATTCGGACCAATTTTTTTATTTTAACGCGTTGGCTTTGTTTAAATACTCTGTAGCATCCTCTAATCTACCTTCGCCAAAATAGGTACGGTATACTCCAAAGTAATATCTCGCGTCTTCTGGGTCAGAATCAATTAGTTCTAAATAATACGTTCTTGCTTTTCTCCATCTCTCAGCTTCCTCTAAAGCTCTTGCAAGTCCAAATAAAGCATCCATGTCATCTGGAGCTAAAAAATATGCTTCTTCAAAATTATATTCAGCTTCTTCAAATTCGTTCATTCTTAAATAAACAAGCCCTCTATTGAAGAACAAATCTACTTTTTCTTTATCGTCTTCTGAGAATTCAATAGCAGCATCTAGATTTTTCAATGCTGGTTCAAACTCATCTTTAGCTAAGTATAAAGCACCAAGGCTTTTAAGAGCAGGGACTTCATTAGGATTAATTTCTAATGCGCTTTCGTAATAGTTTAGACCTCTATTAAAGTCTTGTAGTCTTACAGCGCTTTGTCCTGCACTAACTAGTAATGCTAATTGGACATCTTCTGGGATATCCGGTAGAGATAATGCTTGATCAATATACTTGAATGTATTTTCCTTATCACCCTTAACAGAATAATATAGTCCTAACAATGCATATGATCCTGGCTGAGATGGATCTAATTCTTTGGCTTGTATTGAAGTTTCAATTGCTTGGTCAACCAATGCATCTCTCTGTTCAATACTTTTTGCTTTATTCATTAAACCTAAAAAGCCTGAAGCTCTATAATATATTAAGTTATAGCTCTTTGTTAGTGAGGCAGCAATTGCTTGCGACATAAAAATCTTTCTGTCATTTGGGGTTGGTCTAATCTTAAGCTTTGCTGAAGCTGTACCTGCAATGTCCATGTATTCTTTAACTTTAGCCCAGTCTTGACTTCTTGGGTATATTTTATCTCCTAAATGAAATGCTGCTTCCCATCTATCTTTAGGATGAGTTAAAGCTTTTAGTAAAAACTCTTCAGCCTTATCCCACTCTTTGTCTTTTAATCTTATCTTTGCAGACTCTAAATCTTGCCCTGCAAAAAGAGTAGAAACTAAAATTAGTCCAATAAAAAAATTTTTAATAATATGCATAAGTATAAGTCCTCCGGTTATGGAAACAAGTTAGTAGTATTATTATCAGATTTCAATAGGTAAGACTTGATTTTAGCCATTCTTTTCGCAAGTCATATTCTGTATCAGAAACCGTAACGATTCCTTTATGTGCAATATTTTCAATACAAAAAGAAGCCATAGTTGCACCTGCCACCATTGAGTCTTGTATATTTTTACCAGCTATTTTTGAAGATAAAATTCCTCCGGCAAAAGTATCGCCTGCACCTGTAGTGTCCATGACTTTATTTACAGGATAAGCTCCAACTGAAAAAGAATAATCTTCATCGAAATAAGTGGCCCCCTTCTCACCTTGCTTAATAATTAAACTATCTGAACCAAAATGTAATATACTGTCAGCTATTTCTCTTAAGGTGTGATTCTTTAAACCTGATAAATGCACAGCTTCATTATAGTTAATGCAAAATAAATTTGATTTTGCTATTACCTTCTTAAGATCACTTTTTGCTATGTCCATATATAGTTTAAATGTATCAAGTATAATAAATGGTTTAGAATCTAATTGATCAAGAATTGAAAGTTGTAATTTTGGATGAGTATTACCCAACAAAAGATATTCACAATTTTTTGCATTGTCTGATAAAACGGGCATATACACTTCTGAAACTCCAGGATCAACATACAAAGTTTCTCTCGAAGAAAAATCGTTTTTATATTTTCCGCCCCAAGTAAAAGTTCTTCCTTCTTCAATTTTTAAATCATCTAAAGTAATTGAATGATTACCTAAAAGATTAAAGTGCTGTTTTGGAAAGTCGTTTCCTACTACACCAACTAACTGGCATTCTTTTTGCTTTGTTGCTAAAAGCGCATAAGCAGCTGAACCTCCAAGAACATTCGGATAGGTTCCATACTTATTTGTAATCTTATCAATACTAATTGATCCAAATACTAGTGCTCTATGTGATTGATTTGAAGTCATTAAATTTTTTATTAAGATAGCAATGTAAACAACATGAAAAAAGAAAAAATAGTCTTAGGAATAAGTGGTGGAGTAGATAGTTCGGTAGCAGCCTTACTGTTAAAAAAAGACGGATACGATGTATATGGTGTTTTTATGAAGAACTGGGACGATAAACATGCAATTTGTTCCGCAGAAGATGATTATGCCGATGCGCTAAGTGTTTGTAAGAAATTAAATATTCCTTTAAAAAAAATTGACTACACTGCAGAGTATAAAGACAAAGTATTTAAACAATTTTTAGATGATCACATACATGGATTAACTCCAAATCCAGATGTGCTTTGTAATAAAGAAATCAAATTTGAAGTATTCCAAAATTATGCAAAAACTATAGGGGCTACCAAAATTGCAACTGGACACTACGCGATTAAAAAGTCTGTTGAGGAAACTAACTATCTCAAAAAGGCCGACGACCTATCAAAAGATCAAAGCTATTTTCTTCATCAATTAGGACAAAAAGAACTAAAGCACACCCTATTTCCTCTTGGTAAAATGCTAAAAAAAGATGTAAGGAATATTGCAAAAGAATATTCTTTAATTAATTTTGATAAAAAAGATAGTACTGGGATTTGTTTTATTGGAGAAAGAAAATATAATGACTTTGTTGAGCAGTTTTTATCTGTTAATAAAGGGGAAATTCAATCGCTTGATGGAGAAATTTTAGGTAACCACAATGGCCATATTTATTTTACTATAGGACAAAGAAAAGGTTTGGGTATTGGGGCAAGAAAAAGTTCAAATGATAAACCGTGGTATGTTGCTAAAAAGGACATTGATAAAAATATTATTATTGTGGTACAAGGTGAAAATCATCCAGCCCTTTTCAGTCAAGAAATTATTGTGAATGATATAAATTGGATTAACGCATCTCCAAATTCTTTTCCTATTGAATGTTTTGCAAAGGTTAGGTATCGAGATCAAGATAAGCTCTGTAGTATTTTTCTGTTAGATAATGGTTCGTATCTAATTAAATTTAATTCAAAAGAAAAAGCTATTACTCCTGGGCAGTCTATAGTTTTTTATGATAAAAAAAATTACTGTCTTGGCGGTGGTATCATTTTCAAAAGGGATATACCGTTTTTAGGTGAAAAAATAAATGAATAACAAACTACATATAGGTATAATGGCAGCAGGTAAAGGTTCTAGAATGGAATCTAATCTTCCCAAGGTTCTGCATCAGCTCAATGATAAGGCTTTAATAGATTATGTTTTAAAAACTGCTTCAAAACTAAACCCTAAATCGATTACTATGATCGTAGGATTTAAAAAAGATGTGGTCATTAATCATACAAAAAAAAGTAATATAGACTATGTACACCAAGAAGAACAGTTAGGCACAGGTCACGCAGTACTGCAGTTGGCAGATAAACTAGAACATAAAAGCGGCCATCTTTTAATTTTATCTGGAGATGTACCAAATATAAAATCTAGCAGCTTAAAACCAATTGTTGAACATCATATTAATAATGACCACAATGCTACAGTTATTACGGCAATAGTAAATGATTCGTCTGGGTATGGTCGCATTGTAAGAGATTCGGCAAATAATTTTATTAAAATAGTTGAACAAAAAGACTGCAACGGCGTTGAAAATTTAATTAAAGAAATTAATTCAGGAATTTTCATTTTTAAAATATCTAACCTTTTTAAAGAGTTGAGAAATATCAAATCAAATAATGCACAAAATGAATATTATTTGACTGACGTAATGGAATTAATTGGTGACAAATTACCGATTCATGCAAAAAAAATTAACAACTCAACAGAGGTTTTGGGTATTAATACAATAAACCAATTAAACGAACTTGAGAATGAAAATTGATGAGATATTTTCTTAACTCAGTTATCATAGCACTGTCGTTAGTCATAGTCATTTTTATTTGGTCTATATCTCAGACCATTCTTAGCAAAAAACCTATAAACTATATTGAAAATATATCAACAAAACAAACAACAAAAATTAAGCTCTTTGAAAATTATGACAATCAAACTCTTAAAGTTGGGATATTAAATGGATGTGGTATAAGTGGATTAGGAAATCAATTTGCTGAAATTTTAAGTAATAAATATGGTTTAGATATTATTAGCACCAAAAATGCAGATAATTTTGATTACGAAGAAACGACAGTAGTTATCATTAATGAATCCAACCCTAATATTGAAAATATCTTAACAATTTTAGGAATGACAATTAATGATAATAATGTAGAATTTAATAGCTCTTATAATACTCAAGAAGATATTCAAATAATCATTGGAAAAAACTACTCAGATTTTCTTAACTTGAACTAATGAAAACAAACCCACTACTTAAAAGAATTGTTCAATTAGCTGACGAAAAAAAAGCTGAGGAATTAGTTGCACTAAACGTTTCGAAAATCACTTCTTTATCAGATTATTTTGTGATTTGCTCTGCAAAAAATCTGATTCAAGTAAAGGCTATAGCAGATAATATTAAAGATAACATCGATGAGAAGCCTTTTCGCACAGAAGGATACCAAAACTCTAATTGGATTATCATTGATTATGTTGATGTAGTTGTTCATATCTTTTTTGAAGAAACTCGCCACTACTATGATCTTGAACGTATCTGGTTTGATGCAAAAGCAGTAAAAATATAATGATTCAAGATAAATTAGAATCTTTTATTGAAAATTATTTAACCGATAACGGTTATAGCATTTCAAATTGGAATGTTTCATCAAACTCCAGAGAGGGGTTTGGTGATTATTCTTCAAATATAGCTCTGATATTATCTAAAAAAGTCGGTAAAAATCCAATGGAAATCGCTGAAGATATTGTTGCATCACATAAGATTGAAAGCTCTCTATTTTCTTTGACTGCAACAAAACCTGGATTTGTCAATTTTCATATAAAATTAAATTATTATTTAAATATAATAAAAACTATTTTAGGCGAAGGGACGAGTTTTGGTAAATTCAAAAATATAGGTAAAACTGCTAATGTAGAGTTTGTCAGCAGTAATCCAACAGGACCTCTTACTGCTGGACATGGAAGAAATACTATTCTTGGAGATATGGTGTCAAATATATTGACATGGCATGGCTATAAAGTTACAAGAGAATACTATTATAATAATGCAGGAAAACAAATGCGCATGTTGGCAGAATCTTCTTATGCAAAATATGCAAATAAGCTTGGCAAAAATATCTCACCTCCTGAAAATGGCTATATTGGTGAATATTTAGATGATATTGCTCAGAAAATAATTGAAAAATTTGGAGATCAATTAAATTCTGATAGTGAGCATTTTAGAAATTTTACTGAACAGAAAATTTTTGATAATATCAAAGATACCTTAAAAAGTTTAGGAATTAAATTTGATCAATTTTCAAAAGAACAAACTTTTTATGATAATGGATCTATCGATAATGTTTTAAGTACGTTTAAGGATTTGTCCCTTTCATACCAAAAAGATGGTGCAACCTGGTTTAAAACAACCAGTCTTGGCAAAGAAGAAGATAAGGTTCTTGTAAAAAGTACCGGCGAACCAACTTATCGCCTACCTGACATTGCATATCACGCAGATAAAGTAGATAGAGGTTTTGATTTAATTGTTGATATTTTTGGCGCAGATCACATCGATACATACCCTGACGTGTTACTAGGATTGGAAGCCTTAGGTAAAAAAACCAATCATATTAAAGTAGTTGTTTACCAATTTGTTACTCTTAAAAAAAATAATAAAGTAGTTAAGATGTCAACTCGTAAAGCAAACTTTATTACACTAGATGAATTGATTAAAGAATTAGGTGTAGACGTTGTTAGATATTTCTTTATTATGAGAGGGGCAAACAGTCACCTTGAATTTGATTTTGATTTGGCTAAAGATGAATCAGAAAAGAACCCCGTGTATTACTTACAATATGCACATGCACGAATTTCAAATCTAATAAAAAGGTATGACAACGATGTTAAAGAAAATTCTACCCTTGATTTAACCCTCTTAGAAGAAAAAGATGAAGTAGCACTTATTAAAAAGCTTGTCTCCTTTCCTGTTAAGATGAACGAGGTCCGTGACTCTTTAGAGCCTAGAAAACTAGCTACTTATCTTGAAGAAGTTGCTGCTCTGTATCATAAATTTTACGGAAACCATAAAGTTATTAATCTAGATAATATCCCATTATCGTATGCTAGAAAAAATCTTTGTAGCGCTACGCAAATCATTCTAAAAGCTGGATTATCTATACTGGGAATTACTGCTCCCGAAAAAATGTAAGAGAATAAATAAATGCTGACTATAGGTCATAGAGGCGCTAGAGGACATATTGCCGAAAATACAATCGAATCTATTAAAAAAGCTCTAGAATTTAATGTTGATGGAATTGAAATAGATGTATTCTGTTGTGCAACAGGTGAGGTTGTGGTTTTTCACGACGAAAATTTAAATCGTCTAACAGGCTATAAAGGGTTAATTGAAAAAACTACTCTTGAAGAGTTAAACAAAATTTTAGTTGATGGTAAATATAAAATTCCAACATTAGAAGAGGTGATAAATTTAGTTGGCAATAAAATATTATTAAATATTGAGCTTAAAGGTAAAAATACAGCAATCCCTACAAGCTTAATATTGAAAAAGTCGATTAACACTTTAAAACTATTAAGTGAGACTTTAATTGTATCTAGTAAAGATTGGTACGAATTAGAAGTTTTTAAAAATCAAAATACAGATATCCCCATTGCTCTTTTAAGTGATTCACATATTGTTCTGGAGAAAGATATTTTTATGATGGCTAAAAAACTAGATGCTATTGCGCTTCACCCTAGACTATCAACCTTAAGTAAAAAAATTGTCGATAAAATTCACTCAAATGGATTATTAGTGAATAGTTGGACCATAAACAGTCCAAGGCTTATAAAAAAAGCTATAGATTACGGTGTAGATGGTATAATAAGTGACTATCCAGACCGTGTAAAAAACTTAGTATAGCTGTGGAGGCGGGGAGATTCGAACTCCCGTCCATAATAGAGAAAAGGTAAATATCTACATGTTTAGTAACTTGATCAAGTTTCGCTTTACACAGGTTCAAGCACAGACGAATGCAAAACTATCTTCTAAAGGTTCACTTATTTAGTCAAAGCAAAAAAATAAGCTATCTCATTTTTATGACATCATTCAGACAGCGATGAGAAACGCCTACTGATGATGGGTTATAGCAGTTAAGCTACAGCCATTTGGCCATAATCGGCACTTAATACAGTTTAGAAGTTTTAAGAGATACTAAGCTCTACATGCAATCTAAAATTTCTTTCTAAAATGTCGAAACCGGTCGCCCCCAATTGTCAAATACAATTGTAAGATACAACCTTTTTTATAAACAAAAAAGACTCTGTAGCGCCAACCATCAGAGTCTTTTCGATTGCTTGTATTTGCGTACAATATCTAATTAAAGACTACTTTAAACTACTAGAAATTTATATAAGCGGTCAATACATTATTTTAGATTTTATAAAAAAAATTAAAAAAACTGTTTTTTCCATTACCGAATTTGGATTGATGACCTTAAATTAGTGCCTAGTTTTGCCGACGTAGCTCAATGGTAGAGCAGGGGCCTTTTAAGCCCTTGGTTGTAGGTTCGAGTCCTTCCGTCGGTACAAATTTTCAAAGGTTCTTAAAATGTCTGAATTTCATGATAAACATATTGGTCCAACGGACGTAGAGGTTAAGGAGATGCTCTCCTCTCTTGGCTGTAAAGATTTAAATGATTTATTAAAAAAAATAGTTCCAAAAAATATCATTGATATCGATAGTAGTTCTATTGGTAATCAAAATTTTTCTGAAAATGACATTTTAAATCATGTCAAAGCTCTTGGTGGTAAAAATAAAATTTTTAGATCATTAATTGGTCAAGGATATTATGACACTATTACGCCTAATGTTGTTTTAAGAAATATTCTTGAAAGTCCTGGATGGTATACCCAATATACTCCTTATCAACCTGAAATTTCTCAAGGTAGATTAGAAGCATTGCTCAACTATCAGACAATGATTTCAGAAATCTGCGAGCTACCTATAGCTAATGCTTCACTCTTAGATGAAGGGACAGCAGCAAGTGAAGCTATGCTAATGTTTTATAGAAAAAATAGGTCCGAATCTAATAAATTTTTAGTTGATCAGAATTGCTTTCAACAAACTATTGATGTCATTGTTTCTAGAGCTGAACCACTAGGTATTGAAATCGAAATAACACCATATTCTAAATTTGATTATTCAGATGCATTTGGCTGTATTGTTCAATACCCTGATCGTTATGGACGTATTGGAAATCCTAATGCCTACAAAGAAATTTCTGATAAAGCACATAAATCAAATTGTAAGATAATTTTTGCCACCGATTTAATGTGCTTACAATTGTTTAAGTCGCCTGGATTTTATGGTGCAGATGTGGCGGTTGGAAATAGTCAACGCTTTGGAGTACCGTTAGGATATGGCGGCCCTCATGCTGCTTTTATGACAACAACCGAAGAATTTAAGCGCGATATACCTGGAAGAATTGTAGGGGTTTCACAGGACAGAAAAGGTAACCAGGCATATAGACTTACTTTACAAACTAGAGAACAACATATTAGAAGGGAGAAAGCTACTTCTAATATTTGCACAGCTCAGGTATTATTAGCAATTATTTCAAGCATGTATGCTATTTTTCATGGACCTAAAAAATTAAAAGAAATTGCATCTCAAATTCATAGTAATACGAAAATACTTGCTGAGAAACTTAGTTTGTATGGGCATCAAATTATCGTAGAAAATGACTCTTATTTTGATACTCTTTCAATACAATTAAAGAGCTTGGATATTGATATCCTAAAAAGCCGTGCTTTAGATAAACTGTTTAATTTAAAATACCATGAAAATGGTCTTATTGGAATATCTTTAGATGAAAAAACTACTCTTGCTGAAGTAGAAGAAATTGCTGAACTATTCATTGTAACGTCTCCAGAAAAAAGTATTAATCCTGATATAAGTATAAATCGAGAAGGAGTAACGTTACATCATTCTATTTTTAATAGCATAACATCAGAAACGCAAATGCTTAGATATATTCATAAGCTAGAAAAGAGAGATCTTTCACTTAATCATAGTATGATCCCATTAGGTTCATGTACTATGAAATTAAATGCAACAGTTGAGATGATTCCTATAAGTTGGCCTGAGTTTAATTCTATTCATCCTTTTGCACCAGCCAACCAAACTAAGGGCTATAAAGAAGTCATTGATGAGCTAGAAGTGATGCTTTATAAGGTTACAGGGTTTGATGCTGTATCATTTCAACCTAATTCTGGGGCGCAAGGAGAGTATGCTGGCTTGCTTTCCATTCAAGAATATCATAAACAGAATGATTCTGGTAGAAACATTTGTATTATTCCAGAATCTGCACATGGCACTAATCCTGCAAGTGCTATTATGGCAGGATTAAAAGTTGTTATTGTTAGGTGCGATGATCATGGAAATATTGATTTTGATGACTTAAAAAATAAGGTACGTGATGCAGGAAGTAAACTATCATCACTTATGGTAACATACCCATCAACTCATGGAGTTTTTGAACATAATATTGATGAAATATGTTCTTTAATACATGATAATGGTGGTTTAGTTTATATGGATGGAGCTAATCTTAATGCAATGGTAGGTGTTTGTAAACCTGGAAATTTTGGTGCAGATGTAATGCATATAAATCTTCATAAAACATTTTGTATTCCACATGGTGGTGGTGGACCAGGTATGGGTCCGATATGTGTAAATAATAAATTAAAGCCTTATTTACCTAAACATTATTTTACCGATAAAAACTATACGTACTCCGTATCGTCATCGCCTTATGGTAGTGCTAGCATATTATTGATTTCATATATTTATATGAAATTGATGGCAGGTAAAGGACTATTGAAAGCATCCCAAATAGCAATTTTGAATGCCAATTATATGGCAAAAAAATTAGAGGGTGATTATAAAATTTTATATCGCGGTGTAACCGGGTTAAATGCACATGAATTTATTATTGACTGCAGAGAATTTAAAAATACTGCTGGAATTACAAATGAAGATATCGCCAAAAGGCTAATTGATTACGGATACCATGCACCTACCATGTCATGGCCTATACCGGGTACATTAATGATCGAGCCTACAGAAAGTGAATCTAAAGAAGAGTTAGACAGATTTTGTACGGCTATGATTGAAATTAAAAAAGAAATTAATGAAATTGCTGATAGAAAAGTTCCTTCTGATAATAATGTTCTTATAAATGCACCTCACACGATTCAGGATTTGTGCGAAGATTGGAATCGTCCATATACTAAAAATAAAGCTGCTTTCCCAATAGAATGGATTAAAGAAAATAAATTTTGGCCATATGTTTCTAGGATTGATAACGCCTACGGGGATCGTAATTTCTTCTGTGTATGCCCTGATGTAGAGAGTTATAAATAGTTACTTGCTGTAATATTCTTGTAAGGGCTTAACTCTTATTTTATTTAAATTTGACATTGCAGCTACTGCAGCTTTTGCCCCTGCTAAAGTAGTAATTGTTAAAACATTTTTCATAACAGATGTTTTTCCTATTGCTTCTTCATCATATCTCGATTTTTCACCTATAGGTGTATTAATTACTAATTGAATATTATCATCTAAAATTTGATCAACTATATTAGGACGTCCTTCACCAACCTTAAAAACTGAAGTACAGTCTATATTATTTTTTTCTAGAAATTTGGCAGTACCGCTAGTTGTAATAATTTTAAAATTAAGATTTATAAGATCTTTTATAATTGGAAGAGATCTTTCTTTTTCAACATCGCTTATTGAAACAAAAGCTGATCCGTGGCTTGGTACATTATATCCATCAGATTGCATCGCCTTTAGAAATGAAAGTCCTGGCTCTAGATCTATTCCCATAACTTCGCCCGTAGATTTCATTTCAGGACCTAAAAATACTTTTTCATCTTTAAATTTTTTAAACGGGAGTACTGCTTTTTTCACAGCGATATGTTTATAATTATAATCTATTAAATTGAAGTCTTTTAATTTTTTTCCAACAGACAGTTGTGCTGCTATATTAGCTAAAGGTATGTTACTATACTTGCTAACAAAAGGAACAGTTCTACTAGATCTAGGATTAACTTCTAGGACGTAAGCTTCATTATCTTTAACTGCAAATTGTAAATTTATCAAACCGATAACTTTCAATTCCAATGCAAGCTTTGTTGTCATATTAACGATATCGCTCTTAATTTTGTCGCTCATATCGTAAGGCGGTAAAACACAAGAGGAATCTCCTGAATGAACACCAGCTTCCTCTATATGTTGCATAATACCTCCAATAAATACTTCTTGTCCATCGCACAATGCATCAACATCAAATTCAAATGCATTTTCAATGAATTGATCAATAAGAATTGGATGATCATTTGTAGCTTCAGCAGATCTAAAAACATAGTCTACTAATTGTTCTTTGTTATACACAATTTGCATAGCTCTACCTCCAAGGACATAACTAGGCCTAACTAAAACTGGGAACTGTGCAACTTCTGAAAAATTTATAATTTCATCATAGTTTTTTGCAATACAGTATTCCGGAATTTGGATGTCTAACTTTTTAATAATTTTAGCAAATTCTTCTCTATTTTCTGCCAAGTCAATGCTGGAAGATGATGTACCTAAAATTTTTACACCCTCTTTTGATAATTGTTCAGCAATTTTTAATGGAGTTTGGCCTCCAAATTGAACTAGAACTCCATCTGGTTTTTCAAACTCAATAATATGCATAATATCTTCGAATGTAATTGGCTCAAAGTATAATCGATCAGCTAGATCAAAATCAGTTGATACCGTTTCTGGATTACAATTTACCATAATAGATTTATAGCCAGCTTCTCGAAGCCCATATACAGCCTGTACACAACAATAATCAAACTCAATTCCTTGACCTATTCGATTTGGTCCTCCTCCAAGAATAATTACTTTTGGTCCTTCAAGAGGACTAATATCGTGTGTAGATTCATAGGTAGAATATGAATATGGTGTTTCTGCTATGAATTCACCGGCGCAAGTATCAACCACTTTATAAACCGGTTTTAAATTCATCTTATTTCTAATTTTTCTAATATACTTGGGTGTTTTATTAACTAACGCCCCAATTTGAATATCAGAAAATCCATTTTTCTTAAGGAGTTCTAAGCTATCAATAGAATTATAATTATTCTCTAAATGAACAATTTCTGAAATTTCATTTAAAAACCATGGATCTATTCCTGTGTTAGTATGAATTTCTTCAATTGTAAATTCTTGTTTAATAGCTTCTTTTACTTTTAAAATTCTAAATGCACTTCCATCATTAAGTGACGAAATATCTAAGGAACGATATCTTTTAATTTCTAGGTCTTCATTTCTAGGGTCTTTGGTTGAAAATCCTGGGAGATTTAATTCAAGAGAACGGAATGCCTTTTGAAATGATTCTCTAAATGTTCTACCAATAGCCATTACTTCTCCAACAGATTGCATTTGTACACCCAATTTCCCTGAAGCTGAAGAAAATTTTTCAAAATCAAATCTTGGTAGTTTAGTTACTACATAATCAATAGTTGGTTCAAAAGCAGCAAACGTTTTATTGGTAATATCATTTTTTAATTCATCTAATGAATACCCAACAGCTAGTTTAGCAGCTATTTTTGCTATGGGAAACCCTGTAGCTTTTGATGCTAGAGCTGATGACCTACTTACGCGCGGGTTCATTTCAATGATAACCATTCTACCGTCTTTTGGGTTTACAGCAAATTGAACATTAGAGCCTCCCGTATCAACACCAATTTTTCTTATACATTTAATTGCCGCATTCCTCATTTTTTGAAATTCTTTATCAGTTAATGTCATTGCGGGTGCGACTGTTATTGAGTCCCCAGTGTGAATTCCCATAGGATCAATATTTTCAATAGAACAAATGATTATTACATTATCATTTGGATCACGAATTAATTCTAGTTCGTATTCTTTCCATCCTAACAAATATTCTTCAACTAATACTTGCCCAGTTGGGCTCTCTTTTATTCCTTTTTTAATCGAATCTTCAAATTCAGTTTCATTATATGCTACAGAACCTCCAGATCCACCTAATGTAAAAGATGGCCTGATAATAGCGGGCAAGGAAATCTTTTCTAGCAGTTCCTTACCTTCTTCAAAGGAATCAATTGTATGCCCATATGGTAGCTCTAGACCTATGTCTAACATTGACTTTTTGAATAATTCTCTACTTTCAGCTGTTTCAATAGCATGTCGGTTCGCACCAATAAGTTCAACATTATATTTCTTCAATATTCCTTTTTCATCAAGTTCCATTGCTACGTTTAGTGCAGTTTGCCCTCCAACGGTAGGAAGAATTGCATCTGGTTTTTCTTTTGATATAATTGCTTCCACATAATCTAAAGTAATAGGCTCAATATATGTTTTATCAGAAAATTTAGGATCAGTCATAATGGTAGCTGGGTTTGAATTAATTAAAACAACCTTGTATCCTTCTTCTTTTAACGCTTTTATAGCTTGCGTACCCGAATAATCAAATTCACATCCTTGTCCTATAACAATAGGGCCGGCACCTATAACTAAAATTGTTTCAATATCAGTTCTTTTAGGCATTACTGTCCATCATTTCAAAAAATTTAGTAAATACATATCTTGAATCGTGTGGACCAGGACTTGCTTCTGGATGATATTGCACAGAATATGCCTGAATATCCTCACAAGCAATACCTGCAACAGTATTGTCGTTCAAATGGGTGTGCGTTACTATAATATTTGGCGCTAACGAATCCTCTGCTACCGCAAAGCCATGATTTTGGGATGTTATTTCAATTTTTTTTGTCTCAAGATTTTTTACAGGCTGATTAATTCCCCTATGACCAAATTTCATTTTAAATGTTTTAGCACCTAAAGCTAGCGCTAATATTTGATGACCAAGACATATTCCAAAAATAGGTTTTTTGCCTAGTAAGTCTTTTACAGTTTTAATTCCATATGATACAGCGGCAGGATCTCCTGGTCCGTTTGACAAAAATACTCCATCAGGATTATATTTCAGTATTTCTTCTGCTGTTGAAGACGCGGGGAATATAGAAATCTCGGCATCATTTTCTAGCAATATATCGTATATATTATTTTTCATGCCAAAATCAATAGCAGCTATTTTATATTTTGGTGTTGAAGTACGGCTTAAAATAGATACTTCCTTCCTTGAAACCTCCCTTGCTAAATCAAGGCCCTTCATTGAGGGAATATTTTTAATTTTTACTGATAAACTTTCGGCGCTAAAATCTTCTGTCGAGATAATACCTCTCATTGAGCCATATTTTCTTATATGTAATGTTAACGCTCTTGTATCTATGTGCTGTATTCCTATCAGATGTTTTGATTGTAAGAACTCTTCTAGCGAGCGTTCTGATCTCCAATTTGAAGGTGCTAATGATTCACTCTTTATAATTAAACCAGTTGCATATATATGATTGGCCTCTGAATCTAAATCATTAGTTCCGTAATTACCAATATGTGGAGCACACATAACAATCATTTGCTTTGCATAAGATGGGTCAGTTAAAATTTCTTGATAGCCAGTCATACCAGTATTAAAACATACCTCACCAGACGTTTCTCCTAGCGCTCCTAAAGATTTTCCTATAAAAAAAAGGCCATCCTCTAAAAATAGGATAGCCTTTTTTTGATTTCTCATGAGCACATTTTAGCTCATATATTTTAAAATTAAAACCTAATTTTTTTACCTGTATGCATTGTTCTTACTGTGACAGCAGTAGAAAGTACAGCAAAAATTACCAGGAACGTAAATGATGATATAAAATCTGTATCTGATACTCCTAATGTTGTATATCTCAGCGTACTAATAGCATAAAAAATTGGGTTAATTAAACTAACAGTCATAGCCCATGTAGGTAACATTGTAATCGAATAAAAAATCCCACCCAAAAAACTAAATGGAGTAATAACAAAATTTTGAATTAACGCTAGCTGATCCCATGAGTCAGACAACTGACCTATTAGTAAACCAAGGCTTGCGAATGACCATGATACTAAAAAAATAGAAATTAATGTTAATGGCAAACTATTAATTGGCATACCTGCTAAAAAACAAATGAGCAATATTAGTGCTCCATTAACAAAACCCCTAACTGCGCCCCCAATAATAAATGATAAAGATAATTCTAAGCTCGAAAGGGGGGTAATTAGTAGCTCTGGAAGTGTTTGAAGTAACTTCATTTGAAGCATTGAAGAAGCAGAATTGGCAGTGGCATTTGTAATAACATTCATCATTAACAATCCTGGAAGTATATATATTTTATATGAGACTCCACTAATTTCTGATATTCTATTTTCGAGAGCTACTCCAAATACAAAAATATATAAAAGTGTTGTAACTACTCCAGGAATAATAGTTTGTCTCCAAACAGAAAAAAACCTCATTACTTCTTTCGAGGATAAAGTGTAAAAACCCACCCAATTATTATTCATTTATTTTTCTCCCAGTCAAGTCAAGAAAAACATCCTCTAATGAAGTTTTTGGTAAATGGACATCTTCAATAGCTATATTGTTTTCTGACATTTTTAAAATTATTTTTGGTAAATCAGCATTGGGAGTTTGAGTTAAAATTTCAATTCTATTATTATTAATAGTTGGACTAAAGTCTTTCAGAATGTCGTTTATGTTGGAAGGTTTTTGTTTCGTATGAATTACTATTCCTGATTTGCTGACCATATTTTTTAAATTTTCTACAGTATTTTCAACAATTAATTTACCGCTATCTATAATGCCCACTTTTTCACATAATAGCTCTGCCTCATCAATATAATGTGTAGTTAATAGTATAGTTTTTCCTTCTGAATGAAGCTCCTTTAGATATTTCCAAAGATCGTGTCTTAGTTCAACATCTACACCTGCTGTAGGTTCATCTAAAATTAAAATTTGAGGATCATGTACCAGGGCCTTAGCAATTTGCAATCTTCTTTTCATGCCCCCAGAAAGCATTCTCATTTTTTTATTTTTATGTTCATCTAGGCCTAACTTATTTAAGATATAATCGATTCTTTCTTTTGCTTTTTTTCTGGTAACGCCATAAAAACCAGCCTGGTAATAAAGTAATTCTTCAACAGGGAAAAAGAAATCGTTACTTAGCTCCTGCGCCGCTATACCTACTTGCGACCTTGCAAATCTAAAGTCTGTAACAATATCCTTCCCGAGTATCTTTACATTTCCATGCGTTGGTTTAACTAAGCTCGTAATTGCATTAATAGTAGTAGACTTTCCAGCACCATTTGGGCCAAGAAGGCCATAAAATTCGCCTTTTTTAATCGATAGGTTGATACCTCTTACTGCGTGAACTTCATCATACTTTTTATGTAAATTAGTTATTTCAATTCCAAGATTTTTCAATTAATTCCCCTATTAGATTTTGTAAACAGCTTCTTATTAGTCAAGTATATATAGATCATTATAAATATCTTCTCTTTAAGATGCAATAATATGCTACGATGAATCAATATTGTTGAAAGAAATTTTGCGATATACTTTAATGCTACTAACTAATAATCATTTCTAGATTATCTTCATCAATAATTTCAATGCCTAGAGATTGAGCTTTTTGGAGTTTTGACCCTGCGTTTTCACCAACTACTAAGAAGTTTGTATTGCCTGATACAGAACCAGAAACTTTTCCACTTTTTTTCTCTATAATATCTTGTATATCTTTCCGTTTATATTGTTTAAAACTGCCAGTAATAACAAATGTTTTGTTTTCAAACTCTTTTGAATTATCAAATTTTGTTTTAATAATTCTTAAACCTAATGTGTAACAATTATTAATAATTTCTTTATTCAAATTACTTGCAAAATATTGAATAATTGACTCTGCCACTATGATGCCAATGCCATCAATGCGTTCAAGTGTCTCCTGGTTAAATGATATCAATTTTTTAATCGATGATTCGCAATGTAAATCTAATATTTTAGCGATGTGTTGTCCTACATTTGGAATACCAAGCGCAAAGATAAACCTCGGGAAGGTTGTCTTTTTAGATAGCTCGATGGCGCTGATTAAATTATTGGCTGATTTTTTTTGAAAACGCTCTAATTCGATGAGATTTTCATACGATAAACTAAATAAATGGTCTATTCTATCAACTAACTTACTTTCCATTAATTGTTCAATAATTTGAGAGCCCAAACCATCAATATTCATGGCGTTCTTAGAACAAAAATGCTCTATTATTCCACGTAGCTTAGCATGACAATTATTATTATTGCATCGATATGCAGCCTCTCCATCTAATCTTATAATAGGTGAATCACATGACGGACATTTACTATTTTCTATATTAAATTTTTTTGTATTCTTTGGTCTATTTTTCAAGATTACTTTGGAGATTTTTGGTATAACATCACCCGATCTTTGTAAAGTAACATAGTCATTAATTCTAATATCTTTTTTATCAATTTCATCTTGATTATGTAAAGTAGCGCTGCTTATTAATGCTCCAGATATTTCTACCTCTTCAACTTTAGCTACAGGAGTTATAACTCCGGTTCTCCCTACTTGCAATACTATGTCTAAAATTTTAGTTTCTGCATTCTTTGATTTGAATTTTGCTGCAATCGCCCATCTAGGTGAACGTGCTCGTTGTCCAAGCTTTTTTCTATGTAAATAATTATTGACCTTTATAACAGACCCATCTATTTCATATTGAATTACTTCTCTTTTTCTTTCAAGATTCCTATGATAGGCAATCATACCTTCATCATTAGTAATTTTTTTTGCAAGTGGGTTCACGGGCAGCCCAACTGACTTTAGGTACGAAAGCATCTCCCAGTGGGTATTAATCCTTAGTTCGTTACTTGCACCAACTTCATAACAAAAAATAGAAAGATTACGTTTTGCTGTAACTTGTGGGTCTAATTGTCTTACGCTTCCTGCGGCGGCGTTCCTTGCGTTTGCAAAACCTTTTTCTTGATTCTTGATTCTTTCATCATTGAGTTTATTAAAGTCTGGTTTTGACATGAATATTTCTCCTCTAATTTCTATAAAATTAGGGTGGTCTATAATATTATCTCTTAAAATCATTGGTATTGCATTGATAGTTTTAATATTGTGGGTTATATCTTCGCCTGTAAATCCATCTCCTCTTGTTAATGCGCGTAGTAAATGCCCGTTTCGATAGATTAAGGAAACTCCTAAACCATCAATTTTGGGTTCTGCTACATAATCGGTGTTCTTTTGGTCTAACCATTTATTAATTCTTTTGCTAAAATCATATATTTCATTTTCATTAATGGCATTTGATAAAGAAAGCATGGGAGCTTCGTGAGAATAATTTTTAAAGCCGCTAACTATAGGATGCCCAACTCTTTGAGTTGGTGAAAGTTCATTAATTAATTTTGGGTTATCTTTTTCAAGAACTTCCAACTCTCTGAAAAGTTTATCATAATCAGCATCGCTCAACAAGGGTTCGTCCAACACATAATATCGATAATTATGTTCGTTCAGCTGCTTAACTAATTGTGTTATTTTCTCTTTATTCTTTGCTTCCATAGCATTCCTAATAAACTCATCATTATTAAACCAAAAATGATTTGAATTCTTAATATATTCAATCTTATTGAATTAGCATACATTTTGAATTCATCTTGTGCTATATCATCAAAATCAAACGTCCATATAAGTATATTTTCTTTATTTTTTTTCCCATTATGTTCTTGAATCTTACCTGGGAATCTTACATTAAACTGAAAGTAATCATTCATTAGTTCTGTATTTTTTTCTAAATCATTTTCATGTTTATTTATAAAAATTTCCATTTCGTTAAAAAAATTCTTTGGCAATGTTTCACTAATCGGCTTTAAAACATCTTTTAATATTATCAGTGAATTATTATCAAATTTTTTTATCAAATCTCTTTCTTTTGCATAGCTAAAATATGAGTCGACTTGACTGTTTATTCTTTCCTTGAATATATCGTTAAGCGCAATTTTTTGATCATAATCTTTTAAACTAGCTGTAATAACATATTCCTTGGCTGGAACTATCCATGACAAAGAATCGGCTTCTATATTTAAAAATTCGACTATGGAAGGATATTTTTTATCAATATTTAAACTATGTATTGTAGAATCAAAGTAGAATTTATCCCAAAAAAAGTATTTCTTTGTGTTAACGTCAATTTCATACGATAAACTTTCACTATTGGAAAACATAAGTCTTTCGTCCAAAGCCGTAGTTGCAATTGTTTCTTTTTCCCAATCTAGATTTTTAGAAATATCATTTTTTCTCCCAACGTATTTCATGGACGAAGACCATTTTATTTGGTTTGTGCTTTCTGGGTGAGAAAAATCTCGATTTTCCAAATCTACTTTGTCTCCAGTAGAATTATATCTAATTGAGTATTTACCTGTTGGTAGGATGTTTAAGTGTACCAGATTTTCTACACATGCGGTTAAAAGCATGCATGCCATAATTAACAATATTTTTTTCATGCTTAAGAAATTACTAGGAAATCTTTTGGTGTTTTGTTCAGCACAATGCATCCATCTTCTGAAACGACAATGTCATCTTCAATACGAACACCACCTATGTCTTCTATATATATCCCAGGTTCAACTGTCATTACATAATTTTTCATTAAATAGTCTTTACTTACCTTGCTAAATCTTGGATCTTCGTGAATTTCAAGGCCTAATGAGTGTCCTAAGCCATGATCAAAATATTCTCCGTACCCAGCTTTATCTATATGGTCTCTTGCTAGTGAATCAATTTCCTTACATGAAACACCTGCTTTGATTCCCTGAATACTTTTTAATTGTGCCTCTAAAACTATTTGATAAATTTCTTTTTGTTTTTCTGAATACCCTTTTGTAGCAACAGTTCTTGTCATATCAGCATGATATCCAGCATACTTTGCTCCTGAATCTATAACTACTAATTCACCGGGGCCAATTTTCTTATCCGTTGGTCTTTGGTGGGGCATAGCTGAATGAGGACCGCTACCAACTATAGGAGAGAATGCATCTGCATCTGAGTCGCCATACTTTCGATATAAAAAAGACAGACGGTTACCTATTTCTTGTTCTTCAACGCCTATTTTCACCATTGGCAATACTTCTGCAAATGCTCTGTCTGTTATTTCGACAGCAGTCTTTAGCGCCTCTATTTCTTTTTCGTCTTTCTGCATTGCTAATTTTTCTATATATCCTGTAATATTTTTCCATTCAACGTGCGAAAGGGTAGTGCTAATTTGTGAAAACATTTGGTGTGACACATTTTTACCATCAAATCCAACTATCATATTATTTGATAGAAAATTTTTATTTTTAATTACCTGTAAATGAGGAATACTATCAATGGTAATGTTTGCACCTCTTACTTCATTTTTTGACTGTACAACATATCTACCATCTGTAATGAACTCACAACTATCTGGTCCAATAAGTAATGAACCGCTAGACCCTGTAAAACCGCAAAGATATCTAATGTGAATTAAATTCGTTACTAACATTCCATCGATTTCCTGTTCTGCTAATTGGGCTTTAAGCTTTTCTTGTCTTCTTGTAAAATATGCTGTGCTCATTTTGAATCCTTTTTCGTATTAAGTGTTTTTAATAATCTTTCAGCTTCCTGTATACTTTTTTTCGTTTGGCCATTTTTGATAATTGCGCTTAAACTTCTTTTAGCCTGAAGTATTTTTCCTTGTTGTATCATTAACTTTATATAAGATATTGTTACAATTGCTGTTTTTTTCTTGATGATTCTTTTACTATTTATCGGCTTATAGTTAAGATTAATATTTGGATTTAACCTTCTTAACTCATTTACAATTTCTTTTATTTCAGATGGATTTGATTTATTTAGTATTTCGAATAAAATTAAGTACGAGGCATAATGGTTGGTGTCGTGATCAATAACTTTGTTTAAATATTTTTTAGCTTCAGCAAATTTTTTATTTTTGAAGGCTTTTTCACCTTTTTTAAAGGTGCTATGAATACTTAGAATCATCTTCTATTTTCTATAACCCATTTTTCAATATACTCTAAAGAAATTTTTACTGGAGTACCTGGGCCGAACAACTCTCCAACTCCGATTTTTGCAAGCTCATCACTGTCCTCCTTTGGAATAATACCTCCACCAGTGACAAGAACATTATCTAATTTTGCTTCTTTAATTAAGTTCATTACTTTTGTAAAAATAGTCATATGGGCTCCTGATAAAATAGACAGCGCAATAACATCTGCTCCCTCTTGAATAGCAACCCTTACAATACTCTCAGGTGTCTGTCGCAATCCTAAATATATAACATCCATTCCTGCGTCTCTATAAGCTGCAGCAAGTACTTTGATTCCGCGGTCGTGTCCATCGAGACCTGGTTTTGCCATTAAAATTCTAATTGGTGGATTTATTGTCATATGCTCTATAATCTAACTAATCCAGACGTTTGATTCCCCTAATAAATCTCTTAACATAATTAAAAAATGATTATTGCTTGATACCCTTATTTTCTTTGAAATAATTCTTCTAGAAGAACCATCTTCATTGTTCATATGAACAATAAATAAACTGTTACCTAGGTTGTCCATTGCATGCTTATATACTTCATCTATGGTTGACTTAGAAACTTTCTTACCAATTTTTATATTAATCTCGTTCAACTTTAATACTTTCTTTGCATGGTTAATTGGTACAACTTCGTCAACAATAATTTTCAAATCAGAAAAATCGTTTTGAGATGTAGAGTTTCCAACTAAAAAGACAATATTCCCTTCACTGATTATTTCCTTATACTTTTCGAATGCATCATTAAAGATAATAGCTTCCACTTGACCACCTAAACAGTCCAAATTAAAAAAAGCCATTGGTTGATTTTTTTTATCGTAATGAAGTTTAAAACTAGATACTGCTCCACCTATTCTAATCAGACTATTTTCTTTTAATAATTTTTTTTCTGTGAAATCGTAATTGCTTAACTCTTCAAGAGTATCAGAATATTTTAAAAGTGGGTTACCTGATACATATATTCCTAGTATTTCTTTTTCTTTTTTTAATTTTTCTTGGTTCTCCCAATCTTCTATATTGGGAAGAGCTGGTTGTTTAATTAAGTCTTCTTCTTCTGAAAATAAATTAATTTGGTTTTTATTTGACGCCTTATCAACTTGCTGACCATAATTAATAGCTACATCAACTGCTTCAAATAGTTGTGCTCTATTTGGTGATATTGAATCAAATGCTCCAGCTAGTATTAAACTTTCCAACACCTTTTTATTTACAAGCCTCTGATCAACTTTGGTAACAAAGTCAAATATAGATGTGAATTCGCCTTGTGATTTTCTTGCACTGATACATTGTTCTAGTGCTTTAATACCTACATTTTTAATAGCGTTTAAACCAAACGATATTTCCTTGTCATTTAATGGAATAAAATTAATATCTGATTTATTAATATCTGGTGCATTTACTTTAATATCTAGTTTCTGACATTCATTGATTAATACTACCACACGATTAGTATTCGTCATTTCACTGGTTAAATTAGCAGACATAAACTCTGCTGTGTAGTGAGTTTTCAGCCAGCCAGTTTGATAAGCAATATATGAATATGCCACTGAGTGACTTTTATTAAACCCATATTGAGCAAATTTATCTATTAAATCAAATATTTGCTGAGCTTTTGCTTTTGATAGTTTATTTTTAATTGAACCTTCTATGAATTTTTTTGACATTTTATCCATTAAAGCTCTATTTTTTTTACCAATAGCTCTTCTCATTTCATCCGCTTCTGAAAGTGTAAACCCAGCTATAATATTGGCAATTTGCATTACTTGTTCTTGGTATACTATAATTCCATGAGTTTCTTTCAATGCTTCTTCTAAAAGTGGGTGCACGTAGTCTACCTTCTCTTCCCCATGCGCTCTTTTAATATAACGGTCAATGTTTTGCATTGGTCCCGGCCTATATAATGCATTCATTGCAACTAGACCTTCAATACCTGTTGGTTTTAATTTTTTTAAGAAATCGCGCATACCTGCTGATTCAAATTGAAATATCCCAACTGTTAAGCCTTTTGCAAACAGCTTGTACACTTCAGCATCATTCATTGGTACAATATTTATATCAATTTCTTTGTCAAATCTTTGCCTAATAAGTTCAAGCGCCTTATCAATTACTGTAAGATTGCGCAAGCCAAGAAAATCCATTTTTAATAGTCCTACTGCTTCCAACTCTTTCATATCGTATTGCGATGTAACATCTCCTTGTGATGATCTATATAAAGGAACGAAATCTGTGAGGTCCCCAGGTGCCACGACTACACCAGCTGCATGTATTGATGCATGTCTAGTCATACCTTCTAGCACTTTTGCATTATCTAATAAATCTTTATGCGTGGTTTGCGAAACTTTGCGAAGTTCTGAACTTTGCTTCAAAGCTTTGTCTAGCGTAATATTTGGGCCTTCAGGAATCATTTTCGCAATACCATCCACTTCTGAATACGGATAACTCATTACTCGCCCAACATCCCTTATAACACCACGTGCATTCATCTTACCAAAAGTAATAATTTGTGTTACTGAGTCTTCTCCATAAATGCTTTTGATATAGTCAATAACCTGACCTCTTCGTTCAACACAAAAGTCAATATCGATATCGGGCATACTAATTCTATCAGGATTTAAAAAACGTTCAAAAATTAAATTATGTTTTAAAGGATCAATATTAGTTATGTCCAAACAATAAGATACTAAACTACCTGGCGCTGAACCTCTACCAGGTCCAACTGGAATTTTTTTCTTTTTAGCATACTGTACAAAATCTGCTGTAATTAAGAAATAACTAGCAAACCCCATTTTTTTAATAACAGATAATTCATAGTTTAGTCTCGTATCCATTTCGTTTGTACGGTCATTAAACTTTTGTTTCATTCCTTCTATACATAATGTTCTTAAATATGCATCTACATCTTTTGCATCGGTACCTCCAGGAATTTCATACCACGGTAAATGATAATCATCCATTGGAATATCTAAATCAATACTATCTGTAATTGCTCGAGTATTTTCAAGTGCCTCCGGGAATTCTTTAAACAATGAAAACATTTCATCTTGAGATTTAAAGTAAAATTCATTCCCTGGGTACTTTAATCTTTTAGTATCGCTTAGTTGTTTACCTGTGCCAATACAAATGTGAACATCGTGCGCTACATGATGCTCTTTCCTAGCATAGTGTGCATCATTAGTAGCCACCGTTGGTAATCCCATTTCTTTCGCTAGCTTAGTAGCTAGTTTAATATTTTGTATTTCTTCTGGAATTCCATGATTTTGCAATTCAATATAGTAGCGGCCGGGGAAAATACTTGAGTACTCTTCGGCTACAGCTTTTCCTCTATCATAACCGCTATATAATAATGCTTCAGGCAAACTGCCTTTTAAGCAAGCAGACATACAAATAATTCCTTCATTATATTTCCTTAAAATATCTAAATCAACTCTAGGTTTGTAGTAAAAACCCTCTAGAAAGCCGTGTGTTACTATTTTCATTAAATTTTTGTAGCCTTTTAGGTTTTGCGCTATTAATACAAGATGATTATAATTCCCCATTCCACCAGATTTATCTCTGGTTAAGCTACTTCCCTTGGCAACATAAACTTCACACCCTATAATTGGCTTAATGTTATTTTTTTTAGCTTGTTTATAAAATGAAATAGCCCCAAAAAGATTTCCATGCTCCGTCAGTGCAACTGAATCCATACTTAAGTCATCCATTGTTTCTAATATAGAATTCACATTCTGCGCACCATCAAGTAAGCTATGGTCTGAATGATTATGTAAATGTATAAATTCGCTTTTCATTATTTTTTAAAAAAAACTTTTATTACCCGATCTTTTTGTTCCAAATCTTTGAAAATTATACTATCAATTTTGCTATTATTATTAATCATATCAATGATTTGATTAGTAATTTTTGAATTAGGAATTTCTATATACATGACACCATCACTTTTCAGCAATTCAGATATATTGTTCATAAAATATGTATAAAACTTTAAACCATTTTCTTTATCTGACAGAGCTAGAAGTGGGTCGTGTTTTCTTACTGTTTTATCAAGCCTTGAAACTTCATTAATATCTAGATATGGTGGGTTACTAACAATAATATCATATTTTTGGGGCTTCATTTCAAAAAAATCTTTTTCAATAATATTAATATTGGTGACATTTAATTTATTTGCATTTAAAGACGATGTCTTTACAGCTTTTTTAGATATATCAATCCCAGTAACTTTGAAATTTTTAAATAAACTAGCAACTGTTACTCCAACACAACCACTACCACATCCAACATCTAAAACACTTTTTTTATCAAGCTTACCGTTGTCATTTACTATGCAATCAATCAAAAGTTCTGTTTCTGGTCTTGGTATAAAAACGCCTTCTGGGGTAAAAAACCTATCGTTATAAAAATAGGTTTTTCCTATAATATGCTGAACTGGCTTATCTTTGTGAAGCTCTAAAAATGCTACATTTAGTTTATCCCGCTGTTGTTCATTAATAAAAAAATCTAAAGTATAAAGTTTCGTTTTGGGAATATCTAAAATAGCGTCAATAATCATCTCTGATTTTTGTTTGTACTCTGCTATTTTATTTTTTTTGAGGCTTACTAATTGCTTATTAAAAAAATCAATTAATAAATATTTTGAGCTCATATTATTTAATCTTAGAATTATCCTCAGCAAGTTTTAATTGCTCAATAATATGATCGAGGTCCCCCTCAAGCGTAACCTGTAGTTTGTGTGTTGTATAGTTAATTCTATGATCTGTAATTCTTCCTTGCGGGAAATTGTATGTTCTTATTTTTGCTGAACGATCACCTGTAGACACAAGACTTTTTCTCATTTCATCTCTATCCTTATTAAGCTTTTCTTGTTCAAGGGCATATAATCTTGCTCTCATTACCTTTAAAGCTGAAGCTTTGTTCTTGTGCTGAGATGCTTGGTCCTGACATGTTACTACTATGCCAGTAGGAATATGAGTAAGCCTAATAGCAGATTCGGTTTTATTTACATGCTGTCCACCTGCTCCGCTTGCACGATAAGTATCCACTTTAATATCCACGGCTTCATTGATATCTAGTTCTGCTTTTTCTGCTTCTGGCAACACAGCTACTGTAGCTGCTGAAGTGTGAACGCGCCCGCCAGATTCAGTTTTAGGTATTCTCTGCACTCGATGAACACCTCCTTCATACTTATATATTCCGTATGCTTTATTTCCTTCCGCACTAAAGGTCACTGATTTTAATCCACCAACCCCAGTCTCATGAATATCCATTACGTTGATAGTCAAATTATTTTTTTCCGCATATCTTGAATACATTCTGTATAAATCGGCGGCAAACAAAGCTGCCTCATCTCCACCTGTTCCAGCCCTCACTTCTATTATAGCGCTTTTATTATCATTTGGATCATCTGTTATTAAAATTTTGATTAAGGCGCTTTCAATGTTTACAAGTTTGTTATTTATTATTTCTTTTTCTTCTTTAATAAGGTCTATATAATCATCCTCGCCTTCGAGGGTGTCCAGCTCTTTGAATTCATTGGTGAGACTAACAAACTCTATGCTTAATTCATATACTTCCTGAATTGCGCTTTTTTTCTTTGAAAGGGAGGCTAATTTTTCTTGATCTAAAACATTGGAAGGATCTACCATTTCTTCCATGATTTTATCATGCTCTACAATAGTACTGCTTGCTTTAGATAAGATGTCCATAGATTAAAAATTTATTAATAAAAATGCTTAAGAAGCTTTTTTATTATATTTACGGTTGAATTTCTCAATTCTTCCCGCAGTATCTACTAATGTACGTTGGCCTGTATAATATGGATGTGATTTATCTGAAATGTCCAACTTAAATAGAGGATATTCTTTGCCATCATCCCATTTGACAGTTTTATCTGTTTTGACAGTAGAGCGCGTCAGGAAGGAGTAGTTGCATGAACTATCTTCGAAGACGACTAGTCTATATTCTTTTGAGTGTGTATCTTTTTTCATTTTAATTTTTCTAAGCTTTTTTTAATTCTTTCTATTCCTTTTACAATGATTTTACTGCTAGTTGCGAAAGATAATCTTAAATATCCTTTTGCACCGAAACCATCTCCTGCAACTGTAACTACGCTTGCAGTGTCGAGAATATAATCAGAAAGGTCGAAAGTGTCGCGTAAAATTTTACCTTCTTTAGTTTCTTTATTTAAGTAAGAAGAAAAATCTGGAAACATATAAAAAGCTCCTCCTGGCATATCACACGTAACTCCATCAATGGAGTTAAGTGCATCATACATAACCTGTCTTCTGGCTTTAAATTTCTTTTTCATATCCAAAACGGGCTTCGGATCTCCTAATAGGGCAGCTACAGACGCTTTTTGTCCTATGGCGTTTGGACAAGACGTAGTTTGTCCCTGGATTTTTGACATAGCTTTTACGATCACTTCATTTGCGGTAGTATATCCAATACGCCAACCAGTCATTGCATATGTTTTTGACATGCTTCTTATTGTCAGCACTTCTGCTCCAATAGAATTTAGATTTTCGATAGCAGTGAACTGCTTATCATAAACAAGCTCTTCATAGGTTTCGTCTGAAATAACAATCCAATTATTTTTTTTACTAATTTCTAGAATTTTTAGTATTGCCTCGTCAGACCAAACTCCGCCAGTTGGATTGCTAGGTGAATTAATTATAATTCCCTTAATACTTGAATTGGTTGAAGATTTAATTTTTTTGTCTAAATCTTCAAAGTCTGGCTCAAACTGCTTTGAGGGAACTGTTTCAACTAGTAGGGGTTCTGCTCCTGCTAGGCGTACAAACTCTGGGAAAGAAACCCAGTATGGTGTAAAAATAATTACCATATCACCTTCATCAAATAGTGCCTGACAGGCAACTGACAATGACTGCTTCCCACCATTAGAGACAATTATTTGTGACGTATCGTATTTAATACCTGTACTATTGTTTACCTTATTTTGAATTGCTTCTTTGAGTTCAAGCATTCCAGAGCCAGGTGTGTACTTAGTATATCCATCATCTATAGCTTGCTGTCCAGCTTTTATGATATGCTCGGGAGTATTAAAGTCTGGTTCGCCAACACCAAAATTAATCACGTCAACACCTTTAGACCTTAAAGCTGCAGCTCTTGCTGTCATTTGTAGAGTAAAAGATGGTTTAATCTTATCAACTAGTTTTGACAAGGTTATCGGCATGCTATTGACTCATTAAATCAAGAAATTCTTGATTAGTTTTAGTTCTACGCATTCTTTCTGACATAAATTGCATAGACTGCTCAGTACTCATTTCTCCTAACATTTTTCTTAAAATCCACATCCTAGATAAATGTTGATCTGAAAGAAGAAGTTCTTCTTTTCTAGTACCTGATTTTACAATATTGAAGGCAGGGTAGATGCGTCGGTCACTCAACTCTCTATCAAGAACAAGTTCCATATTACCCGTACCTTTAAATTCTTCAAAAATGACGCCATCCATTTTACTTCCAGTGTCAATTAGCGCTGTTGCAATAATTGTTAAACTTCCACCTTCTTCTGTATTTCTAGCTGCACCAAAAAATTTCTTTGGTTTTCTTAGAGCGTTTGAATCAACTCCGCCTGATAAAATTTTTCCACTATGGGGTATCACTGCATTGTGTGCTCTTCCCAGACGTGTAATACTATCAAGTAAAATAACAACATCCTTTCCGCACTCGACCAGTCGCTGTGCTTTATAGAGAGCCATATCTGAAACCTGCACATGTCTTTCTGGCCCTTCATCGAAAGTTGAAGCTATTACCTCTGCGTCTACACTGCGCTTCATGTCTGTTACTTCTTCCGGTCTTTCGTCTATAAGTAAAATGAGCAATACAGTTTCTGGGTTATTTCTTCTAATTGCATTTGCAATTTTAGAAATTAGAATTGTTTTACCAGTCTTTGGTTGTGCCACAATTAATCCGCGCTGACCCTTTCCAATTGGACAAACTAGGTCCATAATTCTCATAGACATATCGCTTGTATTGGACAAATTAAACTTTTCATTTGGATGAAGAGGTGTATATTTATCAAAAGATCTTTGATGTCTAATCTTTTCTGGATCTAAATCATTTACTTTGTCTAGCTTTAATAGAGCATGAAACCTTTCTTTCGATTTTGGTGCCCTTGTACTTCCTTCCACAAAATGCCCTGTTTTTAATTTAAATCTTTTAATTTGTGATGGGCTTACATAAATATCTTCTGGGCCAGGTAAATAATTATCATTGACACTTCTTAAAAAACCATATCCATCTGGCAAAATTTCTAATACTCCAGCTGCTCTTTTTGCACTTTGCTGATTATATGGGTTTGTATTTTGTGGGGTATCTTTCTTTTCAGACACTTTTTGCGGTTTAGGTCTTTCTTTTTTTTCACTTGGTGATGCGCTAACCATAGCTTTCATAAGACCGTCTTTTGAAAGTGTAGAAATTTTTTCTATTCCCATAGTTTTAGCAATTTCTTTTAAATCGCTTAGTTTTTTTTCTTTTAATTCGTTTAATTTCATTAGTTCCTCTATTAATTGTGAAATGTACTTCTAGGGGGAAAACACCTTGAAAAACAAATTACACTAAATGGTCCCATTGTCAAAGGAAAAATCAAAAAAATTATATACTTCTCTTGCTATGTAGTGACTTCCAAATACGACCTTGCCTCCATCAAACTCTTGTTTATCTAACTCTATTAAAGCGTCATCTAAATTTTCAATAAATTCAAACTCACTTAATGAATCGTTAGCTTTAATTTGTGATTTATTAAGGATATCTTTTGAAGGAATGGTGGAAATGATCAGCCTATTAAAAGATTTTTTAAAAAGATTAATTAAATCGGAATTTATCTTATCATTTTTTAATACTAAAACTCCTGCCGGTTTTTTATTATAAATTTTTATCATATCACTTACCATAGCGCTAATCCCGTTAAGGTTGTGTGCTACATCATAAAAAAAGTTTTTTTTCATTAATTGCATTCTTCCAGGCCAAAACCAATTATTTAGCGCATTCTGGATTTCTTCATTTGAAATATTTTTGAAATTATTTTGACATGTTCTTATTGCTAGTGTTGCATTTTGCGCCTGATAACTGCCTGCTTGGTTTAATTTAAAACTATCATTTTTGTATTTAAAGCTTATTGAGCATGGTTCGTGATTTTTGATACTAATTTTTTCCTTTTTAATATATTCCATTTTAACGTTATTTTTTTCCGCATGTTTTTCAATAACTTTTAAAACTTTCGGATCCTCATTAAGCGTAATAGAGGGTACTTTTTTCTTAAATATTCCACATTTTTCAGCAGTAATTTCTTCAATGGATTCTCCAAGTATATGCATATGATCGAAGTGTATTTCAGTAATAATAGTCTGAATGGGGTGTATAACATTGGTTGAATCTAACCTTCCCCCTAATCCTGTTTCGATAATCGCGATATCTACATTTTCTGTTTCAAAATATTTAAATGCAAGTGCTGTAGTCGCTTCAAAAAAGGTAATTGATGAGTTGATTAAGGTTTCTTTATGTTGCTCTATAAACTTAATTATTTGGTCGTCAGAGATGGGAATACCGTCTACTCTTATTCTTTCATTAAATCTGATTAAATGGGGAGAAGTGTATAAACCCACCTTGTAACCTTTTTTCTGTAATATTTTTGCAATAATTGAAGAAGTAGACCCTTTTCCATTAGTACCAGCAAGGTGAATCGTTTTGATGTTGTTTTGTGGATCCCCACAGACCTTCAGAAAATGTTCTATATTTTTGAGTCCTAATTTTATGCCGCGATTATGCAGGCCATATAAAAATTCTAGGGTTGTATTAATCATTCAATTGCTGTTTAATATTTTTTGATATTTTTCTACGGCTCTGTATATAGAGGTTGCTAGTGCCTCCTTATATTGTGAGCTTTTTAATTTTTTTTCTTCTGAAGGGTTTGATATATATCCCAATTCTATTAAAACATTTGGCATAGAAGCATATGCAAGGACATAGAAGCCCGCCTGCTTAACCCCCCTGTCTTTACTTTGTAACCTCTTATTCATTTCTTGTTGGACTAGAGCAGCAAATTGTTCACTGCTATTAGCAAATCCCGACTGCGCCAAAGTAGCTTTAATTAAATCTTCGTCAGTTAGTTTTATCGCATCGCCATTTTCCAGGTCTAGTACAGCATTTTCTCTCGCTGCTGTCTTTACTGCCGCAGCATTTTTATTGGTACCTATCATATAGGTTTCGAATCCATTTGCTCTTGTATCTTCTGCAGAATTTGCATGAATACTTATAAATAATTTTCCATTCTCAGAATTAGCTAGCTTTGTTCTATCTTGTAATCTTATAAAAATATCCTCGTCTCTAGTAAGAACAGTTTTAATGTTCATATTTTTTTCTATCTTTCTTGCCACTCGCTTTGCTACATCAAGGGTAATATCCTTTTCTTTAGTACCCCGATATCCAATAGCACCTGGATCTTTTCCCCCATGCCCAGGATCAATTATAATAGTATCTAGTTTCCATTTATTTTTTTCTTTTTTAAGATTAATAGCTGGAGTGACTTTTTGTATTTTATCAAACCGCGGATTAAGGGCAATAACCATCTTTGAATAGTCAATCAAGGGTAGATTAAAACCTTTTAAGCTTAAGATATTAAATAGTTCTTCAATTGGTACATAGTATTCGTCATTTAATTCAACTACATTTTTTTTCATTTGATACAGCTTTTCATCAACTACAATAAAGGCTATGTCTTTCGAAATTTTAACTTTCAATCCATCAATATTTAAAACAATTTTTTCTGTTTTTTTATTTATATATAAATTTCTCCCCGCTATTACACCAAAATCATTCATTGATATATAATATTGATCTTTTTTAATTATATCAGCTTTTCCAAGAACTCTATTCCCGCCGCTTGTAATTGTTATTGTTTGCTGGTTGTTTGAAAATATAAGGGACAACAAAAAGGATAAGATAAGTATAGTTCGTAAGGGTTCGAATAGTTTCATTGCTTAAAATTATTAAAAATATAACGTAAAAGGGCCCAAAACTTGAGCCCTTTTTATTTTAAGTCAATGAAGAGTTTAAAAAATTATTTTTTCATCCACCCCGCAACTATCATTACTGCAACTAAACCGGCAACGCCTCCGTCACCAATCATGTTTACTGCATTACCAATACCTGCAATTACACCAAAAACGTCGTCGTATAAAATACCTATAATAGTACCAGCAACAACCACCTGTGTCAATAGGCCCGTTAAAGACGCTAATGTATCATTGATTTTTTTAAATGCATTTTTCATTATGTTTGTCCTCCAAACTTTAATTTATAAGAGCTTCATACAATAAGCATGAAGCTCTTATTTTTGTTAGTTTAATACGATCCTATTTTACAGCCATGACAAAAAGACTACCAATACTAGCAATCCTGTTACGCCACCGTTTAGAAAAGTATCAACTAAATTCATAATTCCACCAAGTGGGTCCATTCCTGTTGGATATAGTATGTTAGCAAACACAAAAAATATTACTGCTGCTTTTACTACACCTGTTAAACCACTTAACGTACTCGTTATCACTGAATCCCATGAAGCCATGTTATTCCTCCTTGATTAGTTATTAACTAGTTAAAAAAAGGCAAAAATCCACATGTCACATGTGACTTTCTGCCCCCATTTTTAATCATGTCAATATGATTAAATCTTTTAAAAAAGTTATCTTTATTCATCTTTTTCATAATTATAGTCGCTTTTTATCGATGTTACAAGGTTTTTTGATATATCATTAAAAAAATAATTTTTATGTATAATCTAATTTTTAGCTTAATTAGCATTGTAAAGTATTGTATCAATCTTTAATATGAGTGTATTAAATAACTTTATTTAAATTAAAATATGAATGATCACAAATACCCAAAAATAGAAAAAGTTCATGCACGTCAGATTTTGGATTCGAGAGGGTTTCCAACCCTAGAAGTCGAAATTTTTGCGGGTGGAATTAGTGCTTTTGCAGCAGTGCCCTCAGGGGCATCTACTGGAGAGTTTGAAGCTCTTGAATTAAGAGACTTAAACCCTAAACGTTTTCATGGAAAAGAAGTTGGCATTGCAATTAAAAATGTAATAGATGTATTTCAACCTAAGCTAATAGGAAAAAGGGCAGACGACCAAAAAGAAGTAGATAGCCTACTTATTGATATTGATGGTACGCCAAATAAAAGTAAATATGGTGCAAATGCAATGCTTGGCATTTCAATGGCTTGTGCTGTTGTATCGGCTAAATTCTATAATCAACCTCTCTTTTCTTATTTAAATAAAAAAAGTTTTAGAATGCCCGTTCCTATGATAAACGTTTTAAATGGCGGAATGCATGCAGATAGAGGATCTGACATTCAAGAAATTATGTTATTCCCAGCTGGTGCGCCCTCTTTTTCTGAATCTCTAAGAATGGGATCAGAGATTTTTCAAACCTTAAAAAATGAACTAAAAAGTTTGGGTTTGTCAACAACCGTTGGAGATGAGGGTGGATTTGCTCCGAGACTTAAATCAAATGAACATGCAATAGAAATGTTATTAAATGCTGTTGAAAAGTCCGGATATGTAGCTGGAAAAGATATTTATCTAACTCTAGATGTTGCAGCTTCTAGTTTTTTTAATGGCGGAAAATATCATCTTAAAATTGACGACAAAATTTTAGATTCTCATGGTATGATACAATTCTATGAAAATTTAGTAAACCAATATCCTATTGTTTCGATTGAAGACGGCCTAGATGAAAATGATTGGTCTGGATGGACTGATATGAATAATGCACTTGGTGGTAAAATTCAAATTGTTGGTGATGACTTAACTGTTACAAATCCACAAAAACTATTGAAAGCTATTAGTAAAAATTCTATAAATAGTATTTTAATAAAATTAAATCAAATAGGTACAGTCTCTGAAACTATAGAGGCAATTAATTTAGCAAAGAAAAATAACTATGACTTTGTTATTTCTCACAGATCAGGAGAAACAGAAGATACCTTTATTGCTGATCTTGCCGTAGCAATGGGTGGTGGACAGATTAAAACAGGGTCAGTATGTAGGTCGGATCGTACAAGCAAATACAATCAACTTCTTAGAATTGAAGAGGGGTTAAAAAATTCAACATTCGGTAAAAGCTTTTCATTTATTAAATAAGTATTTATGAGGTTCAAAAGTCTATCTTTAACTAATTTTTTATTTGTATTATTATCTTCCGGATGTATCCTGTTATTATTTTTTAGTGACAGAGGTTTCATAACGTTGTGGAATTTGAAAAAAGAAAAAATTGAAATACAGCAAGATATAAACTCACTAAGACAGCAAATAGCTGCACTAGAAAAGGAAGCGGAAAAGTTGGAATTTGATGAGAAATATATTGAAAAAATTGCTAGGGAAAAATTTAAGATGGTTAAACCGGGAGAAAAGGTATTTAAGGTAGAATAATTTTAAGATGTTCTAAATATTTCTTTAGCTACGCCCAATGATTTAATATCAGGCAAATGATATTTCATTATATCAGATATGAAGTTTGCCATTTCTTTTTTATCATAAATAAATACTTTTTTCATATTTTTCTGTTCAATAAAATTTGAATCATATATCTCTTTTAATTGCTCTGGCAACGATGGTGTTCTGGTAACATATCTCCTTATAATAGGATGTTCTTCCGCGTCAATAATATTGTAGCCCGTATTCTTTAAAAAATGAATTAAGAAGAAATAAAAAGCATTGTTAAGACCTTTGTCTGCAACATTAAAATATTCCAAAGTGTTTTTTATTAAGTAGTATGTGCTTTGGTCTGAGGTGGTTTCATCAAAACCCTTATCTATCATTTCAATCATCGTTAGGCACAATACTGTCTTTCTTAAATCTTTGTTTAAATTATCCCAGTTGTTTAAAACTTTTGAATCATATATGGGTTGAAGCTGTCTTTTATTGTTGTGAACGTAGCTTACTTGAACCTCATTCATTTGTTGATATATAGATTTTAATGGAGACTTTTGTCTCATTGCTGCTTTGATAACATATGAAGATTTGCCTCTCTTAAGGGTGAACAATCTAACAATGATGCTGGATTCCTTAAATAGGGTTGTTTTTAAAACTATTCCGGGTGTAGCTACTCTCATTCTGGAAGTTCTATTTTCCCCCAACCCTTATGGCTAAGACTGCCAAAATAAAGTTTATTATCGTGCTGCTTAACGCTAGTTATTGGCGAATAAGCATTTTCGCCACCATATTGGAAGTTGTGCAAAACATTACCATTTTTATCAATTCCTAATGCGAATGCATAAGGCTCTGGCTTAGGTTGTAAAAATTTAGGTAATCTTAAAGCTAATTTTCTGAGAAATGGTTTATCTGCTGTTTCGTCTATAAAATCATTTCTAACGGTAAATAGTGCTATCCAGTATGTTCCCACTCCATTTGAAGAAATATTGTCAGGAAATCCTGGTAAATTTTCAATTATAATTTCTGAGGTGCCTGCTTTTTCCCCTGAAAGCCAGTATTTTTTTATTCGATACATAAATGTTTCATTTATCAATATAAAAGAATTGTCAGGGCTTACAGCCACGCCGTTAGCAAAATATAAATTATCGAGCAGGGTGGTTGTAAGCTTTGTTTGGGGATCGTAAACTAATAGTCTTCCATTTGGTGTGTGCTCCATGACTTCAACTTGATCTTCACCATATATAAACCTATCTGATGCATCAGAAAAATAAATTTTTCCATCGCTTGCAATATCTAAATCATCTGCAAAATTGATTGGGATATTGTCAGAATCAGACTTTGTGGACAGTTTGGTTACAACGCCTTGTTGATTAATAGATATTAACCCTTTAATTGCATCTGCAACAATTAGATTGTTATTAACATCGAATACCATCCCAAGAGGACGTCCCCCTGTATTGCAAAATTCTCCATCTGATCGCATAATAATTCCGTCTTGATATCCTACATATATACTTCCATTATTAATTGCAATATCTTCGGGTCCATAATGTCCATCGTTTTCCCAAAAAATTTCAATATTTTTTAAGTAATTATTTTTTGCAAATATACCCTCGAGCGGTGGTGCTTCAGGAGAATTCCAGGATACAGGATTTATTGGTACAGGCCACATTAATAAATATAACAGAGTAATTAATAAAAAATAGCGTATTGGGTTTTTCATAGCAATTAATATGCTTTTGCAAAAACCACCAAATGTTTAGCTGGCTTACCAGAAAACATACACATTTGATCTAAATTATCCACATCTTCTACAATACATCTGATAGTGGCTTTTGTTTCATCTTTGATTTTAAGCTCTGTTTCATCCGTGCCATCCCAATATGCTTTGATAAAACAGTTTTCATTTGATAATTTATTTTTAAACTTGTCGTAGTCATTTATTTCAAACGTATTATCTTGTAAAAATGTATTAGCCGAAGCAAACATGTCGCTTTGAATATCTTCCAAGATTTTGCTAAGACTATCAAGCTGGTCAATTCCCATTTCTTGCTTTTCTCCGTTATCTCTTCTACATACCGTCACTACTCCAGCCTGAAACTCTTTTAAACCAATATCTATGCGCAATGGCGCACCTTTTAATTCCCAATTATTAAACTTGAATCCTGGACTATTATTTGAATCGTCTATAGCAATTCGAAGATTGATATTTTTAAGTTGATTGTGCACTTTTTCAATAAAATTATTAAAGTTTTCTTTGTCTTCGTTTTTAGGGTTAATAGGTATAATAACAACTTGGTGTGGCGCTATTTTTGGTGGAATTCTTAATCCCTTGTCGTCGCCATGCACCATAATTAATGCTCCAATCATACGAGTGCTTACACCCCAACTAGTTGCATAGACCGGTTGCTCTTTATTTTCCTTGCTCTGAAATTTAACATCAAATGCTGTACCAAAATTTGTACCAAGATAGTGTGAAGTTCCTGCCTGCAACGCCTTTTTATCTCTCATCATTGTTTCAATGGAGTATGTTTCATCGGCACCTGCAAATCGTTCTAAATTTGATTTTCTACCGATGATTGCCGGAATAGCAAGGTAGTCTTCAAATAATGACCTGTATACATCCACAATCATAAGAGTTTCTTCAAGGGCCTCTTGCTTAGATGCGTGGGCAGTATGTCCTTCTTGCCATAAGAATTCTGAAGTTCTTAAAAATAATCTGGTTCGCATTTCCCAACGTACAACATTTGCCCACTGATTAATTTTAATTGGTAGATCTCTATAAGAGGTAACCCATTTTTTAAACATATGCCAAATGATAGTTTCAGAAGTTGGGCGTACTATAATTTCTTCATCCAATTTTGAGTTAGGGTCAACAGTTAATGTTCCATCTTCGGAAATCAGTTTTGAGTGAGTTACAACTGCGCACTCCTTAGCAAAACCCTCTACGTGTTTTGCTTCTTTTTCTAAAAAACTTTTGGGAATAAATAAGGGGAAATAAGCATTTTCATGTCCTGTTTCTTCAATCTTAGTATTTAAAATGTTTTTAACATTGGTCCAGAGCGAATATCCGTATGGTTTGATAACCATAGTTCCCTTGACCGGCCCGTAATCAGCGAGGTCGGCTTCAAGAATAACATCGGTATACCATTTAGAAAAATTTTCTGATTGTTTTGTTATTTTAGCCATATACTTAATCTTTAAATTGTTATAAAGTAGAGTTAATTTATACAAAATCCAATACAATGAAAAAAGCAATATTTTCCACTGAAATTTCTTTATTAAGAAGAACAATGCAAAGGCTTTTAAGAAGAAAAGCTAATGCAAACTTAAAAAAGATTTTGCGCAAGACACATCCTGCAGATGTAGCCCTTCTAATGAGGGGTTTTAATTCTGCTGATCAAAAAACTATTTTCAATTTATGTCCAACCTTCAATCATAAAGCTAGCGTTTTGGAAGAATTAGATGAGGCTTTAATTGAAAACATGTTACTTGATGAAAATCCTAAAAATATATCAAAAATGTTTGTGTATTTAGATACAAATGATCAAGCAGCAATTATTAGTATGTTTCCAGAGGAGAAGCAACGAGAAATACTAGAAAAAATTGAAATTGAAGACCTTGAGGATGTAGAAGAAATCATGTCATACCCCGATGATAGTGCAGGTAGTGTTATGACAAAAGAAACATTCACCTTAAACCAAAATACCACCATCAAAGAGGCTATACAGCAACTGCAGGCCTTTCCTGAAAATGACAAAATTTTTTACGTTTACGTTTTGGACGATAAAGATAAGTTGGTTGGTGTAATTTCTTTGAGAAACCTTGTCACATCAAAAAATACTGTTCAGCTTAAAGATATGATGATTAAAGATATTCATGCAGCAACCTCCGAAACAGATCAAGAAGAAGTAGCTAAAACCGTAGCTCAATATAACTATTTAGCCTTACCGGTTGTTAATAGACAAAATAGATTTCTAGGTATTGTTACAATTGATGATGTGGTAGACATTATAAGGGAGGAGGCTTCAGAAGATTTTTTACAAATGGCAGGGGTTGGTAAAGACAGAGAAATATTATTAAAATCTCCTCTTGAAAACGCAAAATCTAGAGCCCCTTGGATATTTGCAAGCTTAATTGGGGGGGTTTGTGCCGCTGCTATAATTAGTTATTTTGATTACCTTCTTCGTGAAATGTTAGTGTTAGCCTCTTTCATTCCTGTTATTATAGGAATTGGTGGAAATATAGGCACGCAATCTTCAACTATTGTAGTACGAGGATTAGCTACAGGGAGAGTAGACGTAGCAAATATCCTTCCTCTTATATTAAAAGAGATTATTGTAGGTGGAATTTTAGGGCTCGGTTATGGTGTTTTAGTTGGTGCTACTTCAGAACTTATTTCAGGGGTACAATTGGATAATTTAGGCCTTGTAATTGGCTTAAGCATTGCTTGCTCAATGACAATTGCAACCGCTGTTGGTGCTAGCGTTCCACTTATATTAAAAAAATTAAATTTTGATCCAGCAATATCAACTGGCCCCTTTGTTACTACGGCAATTGATATTTTAGGTGTTGCGCTATATTTTATCATCGCCTCTATAATTTTATTATAAAATTGAAATATAAAAATACAGCGATTTTTCTTTACCTTTTTACACTTCTTAATACTGGAGTATTAGGAAACAGCAAGGAATATCACATTTATGCTTATGATGCTCTCAAGGTTTTAACGCTTACAGTACATGAAGAAAAATTAACGATTAAGCCTGTCGGTCTAGGTTCATTTTTACTGAAAGAGAATATAGTATATAAAAATCAGAGCTTTGGTGATAAAAATCTCGTTATAAATCTCTTAACAAATGAAAAAATGGATATAGTTGATAGTAAATGGGTTTCTGACGTACCAATTCTTGATAATACTGTCGTTGATGTACGTTTTTTATTTGCTGAAGAAGACGAGGTAGTCAAGAATGGTAAAGGGGGTAGCCAAAAAACAATTACTGCTCTTTTATATAGAATGGATATTGTATCCAATAGCGGTGAGCGTAAAAAAAACAATCAACTTAATAATGCGCTTATTGATAGCACCTTACGAAAAGTGTGGGTAGAAAAAGATACCGGCGCAATTATTAAACTAAGTTTTAAATATAATAAAATAACCTATATTATTAATACCAATGAAAATTAAAAACTATATGGGCGTGGTATTGTTGCTTGGCGCATGTGCTGCTCCAACTACTTCTATTAATATAGACGCTGAACCATCAACAAAAGAAGGGTTTTTGTTTTATATTGATGAAGATACACACTTACATCATTCAGAGCTACTTACTCAGATTCAACTCCCATCGGCAGATTATGTTGTTCCAGATATTTTAAACTTATTACCAAACGCTCTTCGCGAATATCGGTCAGGAACACATCAAGGTATAGATTTTTCTATTCCTTTAAATGCGCCAGTTAAGGCTGTGTTCGACGGTGTGGTTATAAGAAGCAACCCTCATCATAACGAAGTTGATATTGATACCTTTAAAGGTTTTTTAGAAACATCTCACCAGCTAGGTAAAACCCCGGATGATATATACCAATATATTCTCTTAGGTAAGTCGATTATTATTGATCATGGATATAATATCACTAAAAAATATAGAACTATTAGTGTATATGCTCATTTATCAAGTATTCCAGAGGGAGTGGTTCCTGGAACAAAAGTTAGCAAGGGAGACCTTATTGGTTTCTCTGGAAATACAGGCACCTCTGATGGTGCTTTAAAAAATAAAAAAGGGGCACACTTACATTGGGAATTACATTTTGATGATAAAAATCAGCGATATTATTTAGGTCAAAATATTCCACAAAAAAATTTAAAGGACAATATTGATTTATTATTCTCTAATTAATTCTATAGAATTACTTATATAAAAAAGGGGCTCAAAAAAGAGCCCCTTTATGTTTGAATCCTTAACTAAACAGTTTAGAAATCAAAGGTAACTTGCATTGTACTATGATCATCAAAGAATTCATTTGCTGTTCTCATAGCATAAGAAATATGCATTGTGTAGTCACCTACTGGCACTGTTACACCCGCACCCATTGAAGCTCCCCAATTGGTTCCGCTCATTTCATCCCAATCTGCGTCAGAAACGCTAGCTGGTTGTTCGTCATCTCCTACAGTCATTGTAGTAGCTGCGCCAACCCAAGCACTACCTAACATATATTTAGCACCAAATGCTAAAGTGTTTGATTGGTATGAATGGTTAGTGAATGTTGTGCTCACATCTAAGTTGCTAAGCAATGAGTAGGTTGCAGAAATATCTAAACTAGTAGGCAGAGCAAAATTGTCTGCTACTATTCTAAATGTTTCAGATGATGAACCTGATTCAGATTCCTCTGGTGTGAGGTTCTGATCAAGGTTAATACCATCATAGTGCATTCTACTACCTACGTTCTTCATAGCAACACCAAGTGTTAGTGGTTGGTCAGGAAACTTGTATTGGACACCTACGTCAAATGCAAATCCTGTTGCTGATGTTTCTTCGATTGTTTCAGAAACCATCTTTGTTGCAACACCAACGTTAACACGGTCTGAGAATGCTCTCGCAAACCCAGCTGTTGCTGTGAAAAAACTAGGGGAAAATGTTTGACCATCTCCCTCTGGAGCAAACGCAGTAGTTTTTGGAATATCACCAAAGTCTAATGCCTTTAGTGTTAAACCAAATGTTCCTGTTTCGCCCATTGCTACAACCATACCCGCATATGTGACATCAATGTCAGCTATGTAAGATGTGGTTGAAACTGTTCCTTGTAAACCAGAGTTGTGTCTTGCTAAACCAGCTACATTAGTAAATAATGCATCTACTCCAGCTACGGTACCAACGTTCGTTCCGCTAAGAGCTACTGTCTCAGTACCTACTGGGATAAGAAGCTGTGAGGCACCAGCGGTACCTTGTGATCTTACCGTACCAGCAGTTAGTGCTGAAACCAACACTGCGCATCCAAGGAAGATTTTAAATGTATTTTTCATTTTCATATTCTCCTTTTCCTTAATAAACGTCTAGACGTTGTTCTGGTTGAATTACAGCTAACTTCAGGATTTTATCTCCGTGGTTAGTCTCTACGTGTGCCACATACAT